>Ga0326728_10001070_pt1 | contig 99502 bp, 75 predicted proteins | sample MB3enrmetagenome_FD_207602 | JGI IMG/M metagenome (GOLD analysis project Ga0326728, IMG submission 207602) | Lab enriched peat soil microbial communities from McLean, Ithaca, NY, United States - MB31MN | ecosystem: Environmental > Terrestrial > Soil > Wetlands > Peat | place: USA: New York...
CGTCACATGTCAACAGGTGTTTTTGCCGCTTTGGGACCCCGACGAGAGATTGGCCGTTGGAACGGCAACCTCCTTAAAAACGCGAATGTCTCCACTGTACTCGGAGCGTCTTGGTGCGATTTGGTGCGATTGGCGGCGAAAAGCTCAAAGTTCAAAGTTCAAAGTTCAAAGTTCAAAGTCCGGCGCGGAACTGGAAGGGGCAAAAATTGCCGGTTCGGGCCGCCCTCCGGCCCGATTAAACCCTGTTGGAAGCCTGTTTTCACTTTTATTGGGTTTGATTGGGTTTGATTGGGTTCCGCCTTCGCCAAGCCTACGGCGCGACAAGTTGATTGGGCTTGATCCTGAATCTGTTTATGAAAGAAACGGGAACCGCAGATGAACACAGATGGACACTGATTTCTCTGAAACATGGGAGACGGGGAAAATTTTTTATTTGGTTATATTCACCGATATTCACCGATATTCACCGATATTCACTGATAGTGGCAGGGGCTGAGTCGCGGACGGTTTGGCGAAGGAGGCAAAGGACGGTGTGCGATCCGTCTCCGCTACGCTTCCGCCGTCGCCGGGCTTTGGCGGGACAAGTCGACGCGACCAGGCTGGCCGCGCGGTTGTCTCGATGAACGTGGATTGAAGCGCAGCGGAACAGAGCCGGGACGGCTCTGCCGCTATGGCCGCGTCACGGCCTGAGGGCGGCGGATTGAACATTCGTTCACTCACGCGGCGATTATGGCACATCGCGGAACGGACAAAAAACCTACGGTAGTGTTTTAGGTATGATTTTTTTTGGAGGGGTCGGATCGGCGGATGTCGTTGAAAGGCAATTGGATGCGGCGGAAAAAATCCCGAAAAAACGGAAAAACGCGTGCAAATACGCAAAATAATTCTCGGGGAACCCCGGTTTTCCTGCCAAAACGGGCGGATTTTGAGCGGCGAAATTTGCAAGCTGCTGATTTCCAAAGGCTTCCCGTGAGCGGAATTCGGGATTTGATGGCCTGCCGGAGTTTTTGGCCGTGCCGCCGGATTCGCGCCGGAAAAGGCGAGGTAATATGCGATAATGCGGCAACCCTTTCATCAAAGCGGCGTATTCGTCCCTTGCCAATTCGCCACTCGTGAGCAGCATTGTATTCAAAGCAAACGCGGTGACGCGGATGACGACATGCGAATATCAAGAACTGACCCGAATGGCCCTGATAGTCGGACTGCTCCACCATTGACCCGCCGCCCGGCTCCGGGAGTTTTGCGTTTAGGATTTGGCGCGTGGAGAATTGCTTGCGACAAGAATGGCCAGCCGCACCGGACGCCTGGAAAGTCATGTGTGCAAAAAACTTTTCAACACCGGCAAAATTCGGCATCATGCCTGAAGTTTCCGAAATCAGTTCAGGATTGTTGTGAGCGGAATGGCGGGCAAAGATTTTGTATGACGAAACGAAAAACAACAGCCACAGGTTTGGCAAAAACCAGCGGCCAAGATGGCAAACCATCCGTCGCGCTTCCTGTTGGCTATGCCAATCTTCTCGCCGACCTCAAGGCGCGGGTCCGCGCGGCGCAACTGCGCGCGGTGGTTTCGGTCAACCGCGAGTTGATTCTGCTCTATTGGGACATCGGTAGAATCATTGTCGAGGCGCAAAAGACCAAGGGCTACGGCAAACAGGTGGTGGAACGGCTGGCGGAAGACCTGCAAAAGGAATTTCCCGGCACGGCGGGTTTCTCGCCGCAAAACGTCTGGTTCATGCGCAGCTTTTATCTGGCTTGGCCGGCGATGCCTGAAAAACTCTCACAAGTTGTGAGAGAATCCAAAACCGCAATTCTCTCACAGCCTGTGAGAGAATCGGCTGTATCGGCTCCGCCAGCGCCCATTTCGGAATTACCGTGGGGACATAATCGCCTGCTCCTGACCAAGCTGGAAACTCCAGCCATCCGCCTCTGGTATGCCCACAAGGCCATCGAACACGGCTGGTCCCGCGCGGTGCTCACGCACCACATTGAAACGCAACTGCACAAACGCGAAGGCAAAGCCGTCACCAACTTCCAACGCACGCTGCCGCCGCCGCAGTCCGATCTCGCCGAGCAAACGCTCAAAGACCCCTACAATTTCGATTTCCTCACACTCCACAGCGACGCGCACGAGCGCGACCTCGAACAGGGTTTGCTCGACCACATCCAGAAATTCCTGCTCGAACTCGGCGTTGGTTTCGCGTTCGTCGGGCGGCAATATCACATGGAAATCAGCGGCCAGGATTATTATCTCGACCTCCTGTTTTACCACCTGCGGCTGCGCTGCTACCTCGTGATTGATTTGAAAATGAAAGCCTTCGAGCCGGAATTCGCGGGCAAAATGAACTTTTACCTCTCAGCGGTGGACGACCAGTTGCGCCATGCCGATGACAGACCGTCCATCGGCCTGCTGCTGTGCAAGGAACGTGACCATCTGACCGTTGAATATGCGTTGCGCGATTTGAGAAAGCCCATCGGCGTCGCCCAATGGCAGACCAAACTGGTCGAATCCCTGCCCAGGAATTTGAAAGGCAGCCTGCCGACCGTGGCGGAAATCGAGGCTGAACTTGACAGCGCACGCCCGAAATAAAGTGGCGAATGGATCTTCAGCCCGTCGCCTGCTGCTCTGGCATGTGCGAAACCAGACCGGCGCGAACACCATCCCTCCTATTTGGCGCCAGCCGGATTTAGTTCAACAGACGAGTATTGAGCGAGAGAATTCGCAAGCTATTGATTACCAGATGCTTCTCGCATGCGGGATTCTGGATCTGGTGGCCTTCCGGGGTTTTGGCCGCGCCACCGGATTCGCGCCCGACAAGGCGAAAGGAATATGCGATTATGCGGCCCCCCCTGTCATCATAGCGGCGTATTCGCGCCTTGCCAATTCGCCATCGTGAGCAACATTGTATTCAAATCAAACGCGGTGACGCGGATGACGACATGCGAATATCTGACCCGTTTACGTTTATTGACGCCGTCTGCTTATGAAAATCGTTACCTGCCCCAAATGTTCCGGCCAGGTCACTATCGAAGAAAAAGATTGTGGCCACCGCTTGGTCTGCCCCCATTGCCAGAAAATTATGATTCCATCCGAGTCTGGCGCCCCAGTTGAATCGCCGCCAGCCGAGGCCAGCAACGATGCGGAGCGTTTGGAAGCCGTTGCTGCGGTGATCCGCACTTTGTCCTGGGTTGTCCTGATTATTGGCGCGATTTTCGCCCTCGCGGTGCTGGTCGGTTCGCCGTCAGGCAGTGCCGGCGTTTTTGTCGCCGAGGTCTTCGGTCCTTTCCTGGGCATCTTTCTCGTGATGCGTTTCTTCGCGCGTCTGGCCGGGATCCACGCTGCCCTTCTGCGCCTGGCTAAATGAAACCGGTCTATAAAAAAAGTCTTGGCAAACGGCCGAAGAGCAGACATTGTGGGAGCATGAACAACTTGCCGCTATCGGATTCGGTCAGAAAACCGTCAAACAATCGATGCCTTATCTAAGCGCCATTCAGAACTGACACTTGGAAACGTTGACCACTGTGAATACCATTAGCTTATGGCATCAAAACAAACTGTGATTGAGCCGGTGATTCGAGCCGCTTTGTCCGTTTCCCCAGATAAAGGAATCGCATTGATCCAGCGCCAGATCGATGTTAGCGAACGCCTAAAGTCAGGTGGTCATGTGGACGGAAACGTCTATGGCTCTTGGGAAAACACAACCAGGAACTATTTGGTGAAGGCATTTGGTGAAGGCTCTCCAAACGTAAGAGATTTTGATGACGTTAGCCGAGTATGGGGTGTACCAATGAACGCAGACGATGCATGGTGGGATCAGTCGCGTCGCAAGAGATTGGAAGCTCAATTGGTCCGGCTCGGTTCCTACGTCGAGTTGCTCCGCACCGAGGTGGAGCTACAGACGCCTGTGGGGCATGCCGCGCCAGCCCCCACGTCCTCTCGTTCGGTGTCGCGACAAGTTTTTGTCGTCCACGGGCACAACGAAACAGTTCGTGAGACCTGTGCTCGCTTCCTTGAGAAGCTAGAGTTGGAGCCAATCATCCTGCACGAGAAGCCCAATGCAGGGCGCACAATAATTGAGAAGTTCCAGGAGTATTCGAACGTCGGTTTCGCCGTCGTCCTTCTTACAGGAGATGATATGGGCGCAACCAAAGAGTCTGATCCGTCAACGTTGAAGTTGCGTGCTAGACAGAATGTCATCTTCGAGCTTGGATTCTTTATCGGAAAGCTTGGTCGGTCCAGAGTTTGTGCGCTATACGAACTGGGTGTCGAAATTCCATCGGATTACAGTGGCATTCTTTTCATAGAATTGGACGCAAGGGGAGCGTGGCGCTTTCAGTTATGTCGAGAACTCAAGGCTGTTGGAATAGACATTGATCTCAACAAAACCATTTAGAAATACGCGCTGTTAGGCTCAGATCTAGACATTCTGCATTTTGAACTGGCTCACACCCATGACGCTGAAGCCGATGACACGACCCTGCGCGTCCACACGTCCCATCACGGCGTTGTGCTGGGTTTCCTTCTCGTAACCGGCGGCCTCGGAGAATCGGACTTCAAGGAAATCCGCCTCCGCATCAAACCAGATTTTTATTTTGTCGGCCATAAATCATCTCCGGCTTTCGAGCACTTCCAGAATCCGCTCCGCCTGACGTTTCCCGGCGGGGACAATTTCCGGCAGTTGCTCCAAAAGAGATTTGCTCTGTCTTGCCTGGCAGGCAATACCATGCCTTGCAATCCAAGCGAGCCAAAAATGGGGACGAGATGGCGGGCATTGGCGGCGCATGTGGCGTGGCCGTCGGCGGGCGCGGGTTCCGGCACCGGCCCGGTGCGGGAACGGGAAAGTGGCGGCGAGACGCCGCCGGAACCGGCAGGCGAGGAGGCCTGCCCTACAATACCGTCGCGGATCACAGGTGCCAGGGCGGGCGCATTTTTCGGGCCAGGCGCAGGTTGGCCTCGGGATCATCAAGAAAGCGTTCCTTTTTCGGGTCCCAAATCACTTTCCGATTCAGGCGCATGGCGATGTCGCTCAAGTGACAGAGGGTGTCCGAACGCACGGCTTCGTCAATGGGGCACACGGTCTGGGCGCGGTTCTTGATGCACTCCAGGAAATTGCGGACATGATGCGGACTTTTGGACAACTGGACTTTGAAAGAGTTTTCGTTCAGGTCCACGAGGTTCTCGGGCTGAAGATTGATGCCGTCCCGGTCCACATGCACCCAGCCTTCCGTGCCCTCAAAGGCGGTGCCATGACTGGAAATGCGGCGGTAGCGCTGTTTCCACTCCTGCTCTTGGGGCCAAGGCTCGCCGGTGGGCAATCCCTGGTTGTGTCCGTTGGGCAGGCCGACAAATTGCAGGGTCACGCCGCCGGCCGTTTTCATATTGACGTTCCAGATGGTGGCGGTGTCGCAGACGCCTTCGGAATGGAAGGTTCCGCGCCCTTCAACTTCGAGCGGGCCGCCAAACAAATCATCGGGGGCGCCCCAGACGGCGATGTCCAAGGGATGAATCCCCCAGCCGGCGACAAAACCCAGGGCGTAATCCGAGATGTGATACCAGGTGGTCTGCGAATCACTTTCCCCGCAGAGGTCCTGCGTGTAGGGTTTCTCGCGGGCCGGCCCCTGCCAGAATTCGTAATTAAGGCCGGGCGGCGGAGGGACGATGTCCGTCGAGCCGCCCGGCGCCCCGCCCGGGGACCAGACGTTGATGTGCTTGAGCCGGCCGATGCTCCCGTTGCGCACCAGTTCGCAGGCGAAACGAAAGAGGCGCTCGGAGCGTTGCTGGGTGCCGAATTGGAAAATGCGCTTGTGGCGATGGACCTCCCGGCGCAGCGTCCAGTCCTCCGTCAGGCTCAGGCCCAACGGTTTCTCCACGTAAACATCCTTGCCGGCCCGCACGGCGGCCAGGGCGGTCAAGACGTGCCATTGGTCCGAGGTGGCGATGACACAGGCATCAATGTCTCTGCGGGCGACCAGGTCGCGGAAGTCCTCATGTGTTTGGCAACTTCCGGTTTGGTAATACTGGTTGACCTGTTGGCGGGCTTTTTCCAAGTGGCCGGCATGGACGTCGCAGAGGGCGACGATCTGCGCGTCTTTTTGGTTGAGGAAAGCTATGAGGTCACCCAACCGCGCGCGTTGGCCCAGGCCGATGCAGCCAATGGCAATGCGATTGCCCGGGGCGACGCTCCCTCCCCGGCCCAGAGCCGAGGCGGGGATGAGCGAAGGAAAGGCGGCCAGCGAAAAGGCCAGCCCGGCCGTGCGGCGGAGGAATTGACGGCGGGAGACGGAGTTTGATTTCATGCGCCGCCTGGGCGGAGGATGAACGGTCTGACACTTAAATTGCATACTCCAATTTGCTATCATTAGACGGGCGGCGCAAGCCGCGTGACGACGGATTTCCGTCAAAGATTATCCGAAATCCGACATTCCGTCAGAATCACGCTGTCAGGCCAAAGAAAGGCGATTTCTTGGGAAAAAGTCACGGCTTGGGGTTTTGTCCACGGCTGGCTCACGAAGGGCTGTCTGCGAGGGTGGAAAACCTCCTCTCCCCGGCCCTCTCCTCCACAAGTGTGTGGAGGAGAAGGAGAAGACGGGCAGCGGGCAGTGACCATCCATGGTCGGTGCCGGGCCGGCTTTTGCGGAAAGTCAGAGATCACGCAAGGTCGAAGCGATCCAGGTTCATCACCTTATGCCAGGCCGCAACAAAGTCGTGGACGAACTTCTTTTCAGCGTCGGAACTTCCATAGACTTCAGCCAAGGCCCGGAGTTGGGAGTTTGAACCGAAGATCAGGTCGGCACGCGTGCCGGTCCACTTGACCTTGCCCGATTTGCGATCGCGACCTTCAAACAAGTCCGCGTCTTGCGAGACCGGCTTCCACTCCGTGCCCATGTCGAGCAGGTTGACAAAGAAGTCGTTGGTCAGCGCTTCCGGTCGCTTGGTGAAGAGGCCGTGTTTTGCCCCTCCGAAGTTGGTCTTGAGGACGCGCAGGCCGCCCACGAGCACCGTCATTTCAGGCGCGGTCAGGGTCAGCAATTGCGCCTTGTCGAGCAGCAGCGCTTCGGCCGAGACGGTGAATTTGGCCTTGAGGTAATTGCGAAAGCCGTCGGCGACAGGCTCGAGCACGGCGAAGGAGGCGGCATCGGTTTGCTCCGCCGAGGCATCCATGCGTCCCGGGGTGAAGGGGACGGTGACCTTGTGACCGGCGTTCTTGGCCGCTTGTTCGATGCCGGCGCAGCCGCCCAAAACGATCAGGTCAGCCAGCGAAACGCTCTTGCCGCCTTTGGCCGTCTTGTTGAACGCGCTCTGGATAGCGCCGAGTGTTGCCAGCACCTTGGCCAACTGTTTCGGCTGGTTGACTTCCCAATCCTTCTGCGGCGCCAGGCGAATACGAGCGCCGTTGGCGCCGCCGCGCTTGTCGGAGCCACGGAATGTGGAGGCCGAGGCCCAGGCGGTGGAAATCAGTTGCGAGACGGAGAGGCCGGACGCGAGAATTTTGTCCTTCAGCGAGGCGACGTCCTTGGCCCCGATCAATTTGTGGTTCACCGCGGGAATGGGGTCCTGCCAGATGAGTTCTTCCGCCGGAACTTCCGGGCCGAGGTAGCGCGCGCGCGGGCCCATATCGCGATGCGTCAGCTTGAACCAGGCCCGGGCGAATGCGTCTGCGAACTGATCCGGATGTTCCATGAAGCGCCGGGAGATTTTCTCGTAAGCCGGGTCGAACCGCAGGGCGAGGTCCGTTGTGAGCATGGAAGGGGCGATACGCTTTGAGGCATCATGCGCGGCGGGCACGGTGCCGGCGCCGGCGGCATTCTTGGGTCTCCACTGATTGGCCCCAGCCGGGCTCTTGGTGAGTTCCCAATCGTAGCCGAAGAGGTTCTCGAAGAAGTTGTTGCTCCACTTGGTGGGCGTGGTGGTCCAGGTCACTTCCAGGCCGCTGGTGATCGTGTCGCCGCCTTTGCCGGAGCCAAAGCTGCTCTTCCAGCCCAGGCCCTGCTCCTCGAGGCCAGCGGCTTCCGGAGCAGACCCGACATGGGAGGCAGGGCCGGCGCCGTGGGTCTTGCCGAAGGTATGGCCGCCGGCGATGAGTGCCACCGTCTCCTCGTCGTTCATCGCCATGCGTGCGAAGGTCTCGCGGATATCCCTGGCCGAGGCAATCGGATCGGGGTTGCCGTTGGGGCCTTCCGGGTTGACGTAAATCAGCCCCATCTGCACGGCCGCGAGCGGATTTTCGAGATTCCGGTCGCCGGAATAGCGTTTGTCACCCAGCCAGGTGTCCTCCGAGCCCCAATAGACGTCCTGATCCGGCTCCCAGACGTCCTCGCGACCGCCGCCGAAACCGAAGGTCTTGAAACCCATTGTTTCCAGGGCGACGTTTCCCGTGAGGATGATCAGATCGGCCCATGAAATCTTCCGGCCGTACTTCTGCTTGATCGGCCAAAGCAGGCGACGCGCCTTGTCCAGGCTGACGTTGTCCGGCCAACTGTTGAGGGGCGCGAAGCGCTGCTGACCCCTGCCGCCGCCGCCGCGGCCGTCGCCGGTGCGGTAGGTGCCGGCGCTGTGCCAGGCCATGCGAATGAACAAAGGGCCGTAGTGGCCGAAGTCGGCCGGCCACCAGTCCTGCGAGTCTGTCATGAGCGCCGCGAGATCTTTCTTCACAGCCGCCAGGTCAAGGCTCTTGAACTCTTGGGCGTAGTTGAAGTCCTGGCCCATGGGATTGGACTTGGAGGAATGTTGGTGCAGGAGTTCGAGCTTTAACTGGTTGGGCCACCAGTCGCGGTTCGATGTGCCGCCTCCGGCAGCGTGGTGGAAAGGACACTTGGGTTCGGTTGAATTGAATTGTGTGGACGAGTTGTGAGTGATTGGCACGACTTCGATGGTGGTCAACGGCGTCTTTTTCATGTTTTTGTTCCTTTCGACTTGAGTCAAGGATTAAGATAAAATCAAGATGAAGATTAGGGTTAAAAGCCGGAAACTGCAATCAAAAACCGGGATGAACCGGGGGACGCCCGGCCATTCTTGATGGGAGCGGAGCAGGGCGGCCAGCGGCAACCAAAGGAAGGCGACCGCGGATTTCACGGATGGCACGGATAAGAAGCGACGGGGTTCCCATCCGCGAACGCTGTGAAATCCGTGGCAAAAAATCTTCCCGAAAACGAATGATTCTGACAGCAGTCCGAAGACGCCGGGAAAGGCGTTCCCTTTCCGCCGGCGAGCGCCTTCTCTTGCGCTTTTTTGCGCTGGCGTCCTGGCGTTTAAAAGTTTCGATGACAGCGGCGGCGGGAAGGCGGCTTGAAACCAGACTTTACTTTTAGACGTCTATATGTAAAGTGTGGCTGCATGATTAACCGCCCTTTCTGGACTGGCCGGCTGGCTGCGGCGTGGAAGCAGGCGTCCATCGTCTGGCTCACCGGGCCGCGGCGGGTGGGCAAGACGGTTCTGGCGCGGAGCCTGCCGGAGGCGGAGTTTCTCAACTGCGACCTGCCCAGCGTGGCGGAACGGTTGCGCGACCCGGAAAGTTTTTTTCGATCAGTGAAGCAGCCGTTGGTGGTGTTTGACGAGGTCCATCAGCTTCCCGATCCGAGCCGGCTGCTGAAGATTGGGGCGGATGATTTTCCCCGGTTGAAAATTCTGGCGACCGGTACTTCCACTCTGGCCGCCACGCAGAAGTTCCGTGACAGTCTGACGGGCCGCAAGCGGGTGGTGGAACTGGTGCCGGTGTTGCACGAGGAATTATCAGCCTTCGGCATCGCCGACACGCGGGAGCGTCTGTTGCGCGGAGGTTTGCCGCCGGCGTTGCTGGCGGCGAAGCATAATCCGGAATTCTACGCCGAGTGGCAGGATTCCTATTTTGCGCGGGACGTGCAGGAACTTTTCCGGCTGGAGAAGCGGGCGGGGTTTTTGCGCGTGCTGGAGTTGTTGCTGCGTCAGAGCGGCGGGATGCTGGACGTGACAAAGCTGGCCGCGGAAAGCCAGATCAGCCGGCCCGCGGTCACAAACTGGCTGGAGGTTTATCAGATCACGCACGCCGCGCATCTGGTGCGTCCATTTTCGGCGGGCGGACGGCGCGAAATCGTGGCGCAGCCGAAGGTGTTCGGTTTCGACACCGGACTGGTGTGCCACGCGCGTGGCTGGGATCATTTGCGGACAGAGGATTGCGGCGTGTTGTGGGAGCATCTGGTGGTGGAAACACTGATCGCCGCCGGCGTGCCAAAGATTCATTTCTGGCGCGACAAGCAACAGCGGGAGGTGGACTTCGTCGTGCCGCACGGTCGTGATGCGGCCGATGCCATCGAGTGCAAATGGAAGCCGGATGCGTTTGAGACGCGCGGATTGGCGGCGTTTCGCCAGCACTACCCAAAGGGGAAAAACTACGTCGTCAGCCCCTTGAACGGCCCGGCGTATGACCGGGTTCAGGGCGGGTTGCGGATTTCGATTGTTTCGCCCGGAGAATTGCGCGAGGCGATGGCCGCCAAGACATAAGTCACTCGGTCAGGACTTGTTTGACTTTGCGCAGGAGGTCCTGGCTGGTGAAGGGCTTTTGCAGGTAACGCTCCTGCTCCTCGGGGCTGGAGGAGCGCACGTAGCCGCTGGACCACAAGATCCGCGTGCCCGGCGCCAACTGCAAAATCTGCTCGGTCAGTTCCCGCCCGCTCATGTTGGGCATGACCAGGTCGGTGATGACCAGGTCAATTTTGTTTTTGGAACCGGAGAAAATCTCCAGGGCCTTTTGCCCGCTGTTGGCGGTGAGCACGGTGTAACCGAAGGAGGAGAGCACCAGTTGCCCCATGGTCAACAACATGTCTTCATCGTCCACAAAGAGCACCGTCTGCGTGCCGGTCAAATCCGCCGGGGCCGACGGGGCGGCGCGCACGAAGCGCCCGGTGGCCGGAAGATAAATCCGCACGGCGGCCCCCGCGCCAGGCTCGCTGGAAACGGCCACCGCGCCGCCGTGATTGGTGATGATGCCGTAAACCCAGGCCAGACCCAGGCCCCGGTGGCGGGAGCCTTTGGTGGTGAAAAAAGGCTCGAAGATGCGCGACATGACATCCGGGCCGATGCCCGAACCGGTGTCGGTCATCTCCAGGCAAACGTAATTGCCGGGGGTCAATTTGGCGGTGCGGTCCTGCGTCGGCTCGGACAATTCCAGGTTGCGGGTCAGGATGTTGATCTGGCCCTCGCCGGTGATGGCCTCCAGGGCGTTATCCAGCAGCTTGACGAGGGCTTGTTGCATCTTGGCCTCGTCAAAAGAGGCGGTGAAAAGTTTGTGCTCAAGCTGGCAGGAGATTTTGACCGGCTTTTGCAAGGATCGCTGAAAGGCCTCCACCGTCCGCTCCAGCAAGGCGTTCAAATTGCCGGCCACCTGCACGCGCGCGTCCTTCTCCTGCCGGCTGAAGGCGGCCAGGTCGTTGGCGACTTCGGCGGCCTTGGCGGCGGACTTTTCGATCTCGCCCAGCGAGCTGCGCCACGGGTGATCCGGCGGGGCCTTGCTCATGAGCAAGGAGGCATGGCCCAGGATGCTGGTCAGGGCGTTGTTGAAATCCAACGCCACGGAGCGGGCCAGTTGCAGCGCGCAATCCAGCTTCTGCTTGTGCGCCAGGCTGGCCTCGACCACCGGAGCCGGGGCCGCCGGAGGCGCGGGGGCGGAAGGGGCCGCCGCGGGCCTGGGTGGGTGAGCCGCAGAGGCCGCGGGCGAAACTTCCTTGAGCAACTGGAGCAGGCAGATGTGCTCGTCATCAGTCAAACATAATTGCGCCAGAAAGACCGCCGACAGGCCGCTCTTGAGGTTGAATTTCAATGGGAGCGGGGCCTCGGGCGGCGGCAAGGTGAGGAATTGATGGGCGGAACCGCGGTTCTGCGACGACCAGATGGCGGCCAGCGCGCCGTCCTCCTTCTCGATGCCGGAGCCGAAGGCGCGCACGGCGGCGCGGTTGGCGCGGAGCACTTTTCCGTTCTTGTGGGTCAGGAGCGCGGGCCAGTCGGCGTTTTGCAGGAGGAAATCCTCCCCGGCTTTGGCGGGGGCCGGCTCGGCGGCGGGCGCCGTCTGGAAAAGTTGCACCAGCGCCAGCCTGGCCTCTCCGGCCGGAGAGCATTGCAGGCGGAAGGGAACCACCGTCCCCGATTCGAGGCGGAAGGCGAGCACGGCGGCGGATTCGCGCCGGGGATTGGCCAGCAGGTCGGACAAGGCGGCGGTGTCGTGCGGCGCGCAAAGGGCCGCCAGGGCCGAGCCTTCGGCGACCGCGTTGGCCCCGAAGAGGCGCGCCGCCGCCTGGTTGGCGCGCACGATAAGGGCGCGCGGGTCCACCACCAGCGCCGGCCAGGCGGCGTTGGAAAGCCCGGAGGGAATGCGATCCTTTTTCCTGGCAGCGGAGGCGGCCGGGGGCGGTTCTTTGGCGGGCGCAACGTAAGTCAATTCGGGAAAAGCCGCGCCGGAATCCTTGAACAGTTGGAGCACGAGGTAAGAATGGCCCTCCCGCACCACCTTGGCCCGGTGCGCGATGAATGGCGCCTTGGCGCCGCCGGCGACACGCAGCGTCAAGGGGGCCGTTTCCCCGTCGCCCGGCTCGCGCAGAAACTGCTCCGGGGTGAGTTTGTTTTTCTCGTCCCACAAGGCGGCGAGCGAGGCGGAGGGCGAAGGCGCTGCAAGGTCAAAGACGCGGCGGGCCGCCTGATTGACCCGGCAAATCCGGCCATCATCCTCCAGGAGCATTGCCGGCCAGGCGGCTTGTTCGAGCACAAAATCCGTTTCACGCCGCATTGTCAGCCCGGAACATACCCGTTTTGGCCCGGCGCTCCAATAAAAATGGCGCGCCTGCGGACGGCGCATGTCATTTTTTGGGTGGCGGTTTCCGGCTCGTAATTTAAGATTAAGAATGAGATTAGGATTAGGATTAAGATTAAGATTAGGAGGGAATACCCAAGGAAGTGAAAGGCACCCCCTCAGGGGTGTTTCAGCCCCATGACCAGCAGAATCAAGTCAACGATGAACAGAAGGACAATCGTGACCTCCAGCGTCAGCATCCACTGGTTGATGCGGTCCTGGCTCAACAATTGGTAGAGGTCGTCCAGCGTCTTGAGTTTCTGGTCAATCGTCCGGTGCCAGTCGCCGAGGTGAAAGCGGGCGGAAATGTTTTCGTAAATGCGCGCCAGGTGCCAGTCGCCAAAGAACTTGGTGATGTTTGAAAGCTCGTCGCTGAAACGGGCCAGGTCCACGCGGATTTCGCGCAATTCGCGCATGACCTCCCGGCTGCGCCGGGGCTGGCTGGCCAGATCCCGGTAGGAACGCTCCAGGGCGGCGTCCAGAATCCGGTCGTAGGCCTCCAATTCGGCCAACTGCAAATTGGCCAGTTCGAGGACGTAAAGGATTTCGTCCAGTTGCCCGGGTTCCTGCACAATGAGCGCCGCGTCCCAGTCCAGCACCGCCAGGTCGTTCTCGTAGTAGCTCAAATAGCGCCCGGTGGATTCGTCGGCCTCCTGGCGGGAGAGCTGGTTGACGTCGGTTTCCTGGGTCAGGAGCGCGGCCACCTGGCGCCGGTGCTGGCCCAGCCAGTCCTCGGCGCTCAGAGGCCGTCCGTCCTCCGCCAGCAACGGAGCGTCAATACAAAAGACGGTATAGGCCTCCTCCTCCGCCAATTGGGCCACCGGCTTGACGCAATAGCGGGCCAGTTCCAGGCGGGCCTCCTCGGCCAACTGCCGCACCTCGCGGTTCAACTGGCCGTTGGAAAACTCCAGGTCGTGATAGGCCACCAGCTCCTCGATGGAGGAGACGTCGAAGGGCACGGAGACGGTGACGCTCAACGCGCCCACCGGCAGGAGCTTCATGCTGCGCTGGACGCGCACCGGCCCGTTGGGGCCGATCCGTTCCATGGGCGGCAGGCGGACCATTTGCGGGCGGTAAAAGAACAATTGCCGGGGATTGCGGCGGCTGGCGTCAACGGAGAATTGCGCCACGGTCTGCCCCAGCAATTGCGGCACCGGCAGCCGCATCATGTCATAAGCCACGTCGAAGGCATAAATGTAAATGACGCGGCCGACGTAGCGCTTGACGCCGCGGGGCGCGTGAATGGGTTCCGGCGATTCGAGCACAAGCGCACGATATGACACAATGGCCCCGCGCGAAAGTCCAAAGGCGCCGGAAAGGCGCGGAAAAGGGACCGCGCCCCGTTGCGCTGGCTAACTTTTTGCAGGGTGCGGAAGAATCGCCACGGCCCGGAGGGCAGGATGGAGAAACTGATTGAACATTCGCACCGGGAGAACTGTCTAACGGTCTGAATGGAATGCCGGCTGCTTGAGGCATTCCACGAAGAGACGCGCGAGCGCTCTTTTTCCCTGATTACTGAATAACTGAATATGAAAATGAAAAAAAGCGCGGCCCCGGCCGCCCTGAAACCGATAAATAAAGTTCCGACAACACTGCCAACCCCGGCCACCCCGGCAAGTCCGGCGACTCCGGCGATTACGCCAACGCCGGGAACTGCGAAGCCTGCGGCTTCCGCTGCCCCGGCGACCATTGAAGTCAAAATGGACGTTGGCTTTGGCAACGCCATATTCTTGCGCGGCGAGGGTTCCGGCCTGACGTGGGACCGCGGCGTGCCGCTGGCCTGCGTGGACGGCGGCACCTGGCGCTGGTCGCAGACGGTTTCCGCGCCGGTGACCTTCAAAGTGCTGCTCAACGACAAGGTCTGGTCGGCCGGCCACGATCTGGTCATCAAACCGGGCCAGAAGCTCGAACTGGCTCCCAGTTTTGCCTGACGGACGGGCCGCGCGGCGGCAGGGCGGCAAGTTTGGGTTCGATTGAGTTTGAGCTTGAGCGCCGCCGCGCGTTTTTGGAACAACCGTAAATCAGAAGACGCATTCGGCGGCTGGCCGTTTATTTGACTGCCGGCCGCCGCGAGGCGCGGTTTACTGCTCAACGACGCGGTAGAATCGCAGGGATGACTTTGCCTTGGGCCGTTTTGCGCAGGCGCCGGGCGACACCACCAACCACACGCCGGCCATGATCGCGCAAGGTTTTTTTAATGTAATTTTCAGCCAGCGTTAATGTTCGCAGCGTCAATTATTACAGTTGGAGAGGCGGTCATGGGGCGCGGGTGCTGGAACGACGGAATGAGCCGTGGTTGAACTCCTGCCGTTCGGAAGTCTGACGCCAGACAAGCCCGCGGCTGCTGCAAGGCGTCGCCCGCCCACGACCTCTCCTGAGAATGAAAGGAGGAAATTATGAGAATTATCCGAATCTTTTCGGTGTCTGCGATGGTTTTGGGACTTGCCGGTTGTGCGACGCCGCCGGTCGTTCTTGCGCCCGTCGGGCCGAATCCTGCCGGCCGTGAGAGCACGGCTTCCATGGGCGCGCTGCAGGTCTTCTCCAGGGTAGTGGAGCAGAGTGACGATCAGGATCAAGGCGGCGACGGCACTTCCGCCTGGTATCAACACGCTGACTACGATATTTACAACTTGCACGGCAAGCGGGTCAAACACGTGGACAACGCCGCCGGACATTACGCGACGGCGCCCCGTGTTGTCACCCTGGCGCCCGGCAGGTACATGGTGGTCGCCGAAGCGAAGCAGGGCTTGCGGGTCAAGGTGCCGGTGAAAATTGAGCGTGGGCGGATGAGCAGAATTCACCTTGACGGTCGTTGGAACCCTCCCGCCGGCGCGCCGAGGGACGAATGGGTCAGCCTGCCCTCCGGCAGTCCTGTGGGATGGCGGGCCGGCGCCGGAAACGAAGCCGGTTTCCAATGACCGATGCGTGCCTGAGTGAGAAGAACAGCAGGACACAAGAGGGCTGCGAACGGCATTTCAGACCATTATGCGGTTTTGGCGGCGGGCACGGGGGTGGGGGCGGGCATCGGCAAGGGTCCGTGCAAAAATAACTTCCGGTTTTGCCAGCGCCCTTTCGACCAAAGCCGTTTCGGAAGGCGTGAGAGTTCGAAAGCGTTGATTGACAATTGGTCATTGAAAATTTGTCATCTGCAATTGAGTCCCGCTTCCTCACCTGCTCAATTGCCAATTGGCCATTGGCCATTGAACGCCACCGGCCCAACCGCTCAATTGCCAATCATAACGTGCGCGCGCTCGGTGCGCGCGCCAGTGGCGGATTCATCTTCGGCCGGTCCCACGCCGCCAAAAATGAAGCTCAAGCCATGGCGCTCGGCGAACTGGGACAGATCGCGTTCAACTGTCGCCGAGAGCGTGTCGCCGTTTCGGCCATCCCATAAGGCCAGCGCGGCGTCCTGGACCTGTCGGCGCGCCGCCCACTGCGCGAGCCAATCCTGCAGCCAGGCAGGAAGCAATGGGGAATAACGCAAAACGAGCACCATCAGGTGCGCGTCGGCCGCGTCCGTCAGCGCCGCGTCTGCGGTCAAAGACGGCATCAGCATGTCGAGCCGCCAAGGCTTGACGATCCACCGCAAAGCCGCGTCGGCGCGGCCCGCGGCGCGCTCGAGCATCGTTTTCGCCTTGGCCGCGCCGGCGAAGTCATCGTAAATGATCACGGCATTCATAGTCGGCTCAACAACATCTTCATCTCGAATTGCAGTCATACTCACGCGCCCTCCAAATTTCATCTCATACGGTCTTGCGTTCAAAAACCACGGATCCGGCCTGCTGCCCTGACGATCCATCCCACAAAGATTTTGACACTCCGAATATTAAAATTTCCTGAAAATTACATTAAAATCGGGAATTTTTTTGGGGGAGGTTGATCTTCCTTTGCCCCTTTCGCGCCGGCGGGCGCGACACAAGAAGGCCGCGAACGGTGTTGCAGGCGAATTTTAATGATAAGTTCATCAGCCGTTAATGTTCGCACGGTCAAAGATGGCATGACGTATTCCATGTCCGATATTGAGGTCATGCGCGCGCGGCAACGCCAGACGCGCCCGCCAACTGTTCCATTATAGACAAGCAATGCAGACTTTTGGTGTGCCGGAGAAGGCGCTACCGGCGCTCCCATTGTCGGTCAAAGATTGGGCTTTCATGGGCGGCGATGTTACGGCAGTGTGACGATGTGCGGACAGAGAACCAAGTTGGGCGGCGCGCATCCGGGTTATGGAAGGCCGCGGGAGCAATGCCGGTTGGCGTCTTTCTGGTCCTGACGGCGATTTTGGTTGGGCGCGATTCAAGCCGCGGGTTTGAGGCGCCCCTTTTGCTTGCGTTTCTGAACACGCTCTTCCTTATTGGCATCCTGCTGGCCGTGGCTTGGATGGCGGCGAGAAGCTACCGCGCGACCGGTTCGCTGACTTTTCTGATGATGGGGTGCGGGGCGTTGTTTCGCGGTGTCAGCCAACTGATAGCCAACTCGGTGATGGCAGGTTTCGGAAATCCAAATTTCAAGATAACGCTTTACGATCCGTGCTGCTTGTTGGCCGGCGTTTGTCACCTCATGAGCGCGTATTATCTGCTGGCCGATCTGCCGGGGACACATCCGGCCGAGACCCGCTCGCGGCACGTGGCCATCCCGTACGCCGGGATTGTGGTGTTAGTATGTGTGGCCGCGACGCTGGCGCTTGAGCACAAGCTGCCGGTGTTTTTTGCGCCGGGCGGCGGGCCTAGTTTGCTTCGCCAATTTGTAGTGGGGGGCGCGTTGTGCATGTTCGCATCTTCCGGGTTGATCTTCGTGGGAATTTATTATACAATGAAAACCGAGTTCGGCTATTGGTATGGGCTGGCGCTGTTGCTGGCCGCCGTCGGATTCATCTCCGTGTTTTTTCTAAGGACGCTGTGGGACCCGTTGAGATGGCTGGGCCGAGGCGCGCAGTATCTTTCGGGAGTCTATTTCATTTTTGCGCTGCTGGCAGGGAGGAGAGAGATGGACCGGGAGAGTGTGGGCGCCACGGCCACAACCGGATGGGGGCTTTGGCCCTATTTGGAGCAGAAGGTCAAAGAGCGGACACTGGCGCTGGAAAAGGCGAATGAGGACCTGCAAAAGGAAATGGCCAAGCGCAAGTTGACAGAGCAGGCCTTGCAGGAGAGTGAAGAGCAATATCGCCGGGTGTTCGAAGTGAAGTCCGACGCCGTCTTTCTGATGGATCGGGAAACTGAACGATTGATTGACGCCAATCCCGTGGCGGTGAAATTATACGGTTACTCCCGGCAGGAATTGCTCCTGCTCAAGGCCGGCGACATATCCGCCGAGCCAGAGAAGACGAGCCGGGCCATAGCTGAAGGCCAGACGTTCGTTCCGTTGCGCTGGCACCGCAAGAAGGACGGCGCCGTTTTTCCAGTCGAGATTGCTCGCAGTTTTTTTTGGTACCACGGGCGCGAAGTGATTGTGGCTGCCATTCGCGACATCACCGAGCGCAAGCGGGCGGAGGAAATCCTGCGGCTGGCCAACCTCTGCAATCGCAGCCTGATCGAAGCCAGCCTGGACCCGCTGGTGACGATCGGGCCTGACGGTAGGATCACCGACGTCAACGCCGCCGCGGAAGCGGCGACCGGCCGTTCGCGTGGGGAGCTGATGGGCACGGATTTCTGCGACTATTTCACCGATCCGGAAAAGGCGCGTGCCGGCTATCAGCAGGTGTTCCGCGAAGGGCTGGTGAAAGACCACGCGCTGGAATTGCGGCACCGCGACGGCCATGTCATTTCCGTTCTCTACAACGCCTCGGTCTATCGCGACGAGCAAGGCCAGGCCATCGGCGTGTTTGCGGCGGCGCGCGACATCACCGAGCGAAAACGGGCCGAAGAGAGAATCAGCTATCTTGCCGCCATCGTGGAGTCCACCGACGACGCCGTCATCGGCAAGACGCTCGATGGAACTGTCCAGAGTTGGAACCGGGGCGCCGAGCGGGTTTACGGCTACACCGCTGGAGAAATCATTGGCCGGCCGATTTCGGTCTTGCTTCCCGCCGACGGCCGGGAAGAACTGGAGAAAATCATGGCCCGGTTGAAAGCGGGCGACGCCATGGAGCATTTCGAGACCACCCGTTTGCACAAGGACGGACACCTGATTCCCGTGGCACTGACGATTTCACCCATCAAGGACACTGGCGGCCGGATTGTCGGGGCCTCCACCATCGCCCGCGACATCACCGAGCGCAAGCGGGCGGAAGGGGAGTTGCGTACAAGCGAGGAAAGGTATCGCATGGCGCAAGAGATGGGCCACGTGGGCAACTGGGAATATAATTTTCAAACGAAACAGTTCTGGGGCTCCAATGAAGCCAAGCGCATTTATGGGTTTGATGCGGAACAGACCAGTTTTTCAACTGACGAGGTTGAAAATTGCATTCCCGAGAGGGTGCGGGTCCATCAGGCATTGGCAGACCTGATCGAGGCAGGCAAGCCGTACGATCTGGAGTTTGAAATTCTCCCCAGAAACTCCTCTGAACCTAGAATCATATCGTCCATTGCCCAGCTCCAACGAGACGAACGCGGTGTACCACTGAAGGTCGTGGGGGTGATTCAAGACATCACCGAGCGCAAGCGGGCGGAAGAGGCGGTCAGCAAGGCGCACGCGCTGCAACGCGCGATTTTCGATAGCACGGGCGACTTTATTTGGTCGGTTGATTCCCAAGACTTCGGCATGCTGACGTTCAACCGCGCATTCTACGACTATCACGTCCAGCAACGCGGCATTCGCCTTCGCGTCGGACAACGTCCGGAAGAGCTCCTGCCGGACGCGGATTACATCGAACGTTGGCGCGGTTATTATCAACGAGCGCTGGCCTCGGGGCCGTTTACGACGGAATACCTCACGGTTTCGGGCAAAGTCATGCTCCTCTTGACCTTCAACCTCCTCAATCACGATGAGGCCATCTTCGGCATCTCGGTCTTCGGCAAAGACATCACCGAGCGCAAGCGCGAGGAAGAGGACCTGCGCGTCTCTCACGAACGACTCCGCGCCCTGGCCGCCCGCGTGCAAGCCATCCGCGAGGAAGAGAGCACCCGGCTGGCCCGCGAGATCCACGACGTGCTGGCCCAGGAATTGACCAGCCTGAAGGTGGATGTCACGGTGCTCACCCGCCTTCTCGATCAATCTCCCGCCGAATTTGACCGGATTCTGGCCTGCGAGAAACTCAGGGGAATGACTGTCACGACAGACACAGCCATCCAGGCAGTGCAGAAAATCGCCACTGAGTTGCGCCCCGTGGTGCTGGACAGCCTTGGCTTGTGCGCCGCCATTGAATGGCAGGTCAAGGAATTTCAGGCGCACACCGGGATCAGGTGCCAAGCGCGTCTGCCGTCCAAAGACCCGCCCCTGGATCGGGACGGTTCGACGGCCCTGTTTCGAATCTTGCAGGAAAGCCTGACCAATGTGGCTCGCCACGCCGCGGCCACCGCGGTGGAGGTTCTTTTGCAGTGTCAGGCCGGATATGTCATCTTAGCGATTCAGGACAATGGCCGGGGCATTCAAGAAAGCCAGGCCGATGCGCCCGGCGCATTGGGGTTGCTGGGACTCCGCGAGCGCGCCCTGTTATTGGGAGGCAGATGTGACATCAGCGGCCGCCCGGGCGAAGGAACGAGAGTCGAAGCGCGGCTTCCACTGCCGCCAAAGGTCAATTCAGAGGAGAAGCAGTCATGAGAATTCTCATTGCGGACGACCACGCCATGTTGCGCGGAGGATTGAAACAAATCCTCGCCCACGAGTTTCCCGGGGCGGTATTTGGCGAAGCGGGCACCTATCAAGAGACCCTGGCGCAAGTTGACAAGAAACCTTGGGACGTGCTAGTGCTGGATATTTTCATGCCCGGGCGAAGCGGCCTGGACGTGCTGAGGGAAATCGAGGTGATCAAACCGGAATTGCCGGTGTTGGTTCTCAGCAGCGCGCCGGAAGAACAAATGGCGACCCGGGTGTTGCGCGCCGGCGCGGCCGGCTATCTCAACAAACGGGCCGCGCCGGAAGAGCTGGCCCGGGCGGTGAAGAAGGTTGCTGCCGGCGGGACGTACGCCAGCGCGAGACTGGGGGAGAAGCTGGCCGGCGACCTGGCCCACCCCTCCGCCAACGCCCCGCACGAACAACTCTCAGACCGGGAATTCCAAGTCATGCAGATGCTCGTGGCCGGCAAATGCGTCAAGGAGATCGCCGCCGAGTTGGCCCTAAGCCCGAAGACCGTCAGCACGTTTCACACCCGCCTCATGGGAAAACTCCGGCTGCAAAGTGACGTGGAGTTGGTTCGCTACACACTGGAACACAACCTGGTCGAGTCCTCAGTCCCGCCCCAAAGCCCCGTTGCGCCGCAATGATTCGGAGTTGAATAGGAGTTTCCATGAACTTCGTTCTCCACCATGAATGAAAAACCCCTTGTGGCCTTTGACCGCAGACAGCGCTACAGGTTGTGCTTTTTCTCCGCAAATAGCATTTTCGCGGAAGGAAACTGAGATTGGAGCGTGAAGTGTAGAGCGTGGAGTGGGACCGGGCGCGTGGCGCAGGACCGTTTCATTTCTGTTCCCTATGTTATCTCCGGTCCGGCAGTGTAGGAATCGTCCTACAAAAAGTCGCGACTCTTTCCCATTGCCCAGCCTGCTACAAAAAGTGGATAAAGTAAGAGTAATTGTTCAGGTCTCAGGGGCCGTCAGCAGGGGATAAAGGGACGCAGGGATTAAAGGGTGTAGGGATGAAAGGACGTCGGGATAAAGGGCGGGCCGCTGACAGCCCCCGGGCCTGAACAGTTGCAAGGAGGGTTAAAGTGACGCCATATCTTCATGCGCTCCGGCGAGTCTGCCAAGCCCACCAGGATTTGTTCCAAGCCGCCAGCGACAACCGCCTGACCCCGGAACTGACCGAACAAATCATTCAGCGTAATTACAACGCTTCGGAGTAGCACCTCACCGGTAATGCAGACTATGAGTGTCACATAGTAACTGCTGGAGAAGGTTCGATAGGCAGCCGATGCAGACTATGGGTGTCAGATAGCAATTGCCGGAGAAGGCTCTGCCGGCGCGCGATAAATTTTTCGATTTTTCTTGCATCAGGCGCGCAATTCATTGAATATGCTTTTTGGGAATGGGAATTGAAGTGCGAGCTAAAGATGACAGCGTGGCGGGTGTTGGTTTGGCGTGCTCGGCCGGAGCCGGGAGTTCGGACGAGTCAGCGCGGCGATTGTTTCATATCCCGGTGATTCACAGCCAGGCGGAGATGGGCAGCCTGAGTCCGACCATCCGAGCGCTGACGGTGCAGAAGCTGGGGACCAAAGGCTGGGAGCGCAACGTCAACGTGATTGATGCCATCTGGACGCAAATTGAGCAAGCGATAGATGGTTTGTCCCTGCCTTATCCGAGAGTGCGGCTCTACCAGGATGGCTTGCCGGTGTGCGGGCGGGAAGTGGAGATTGTCTCCGAACTGGCCAGGGCCGGGAGCCGCAACCACCAACTGTTGCTGCGGTTGAAGGAACGCGGCGCCACCTTGATGGGGACCGAGTCAGCCGAACTGCTGGTGCGGGAGTATAATCTGATCAAACAAACGCTGGCCGTCAACGACCCGGCGAGGGCTGGCCGCCGTGAGACCCGCCATCAAGAGAGCAGCCGTTCCCTGCTCAGACGCCGCGACCAAGCCATCGCGGAACGGATCAACCACACGCTTGGCCGGGGAGAAACCGGCCTGTTGTTCCTGGGGATGTTGCACTCCTTGGAGCGCTGGCTGGCTGCGGATATCCGGGTGACGCATCCGCTTTATCCGCCGTTGCCGGGGGGAGAGCCAGGCCCATGACCAAGGGAAAAAGCCAGGTTCTGATTGTGGACGACGAGGAGGCGATCTGCACGTTGATCTCCCACTTGTTGGAGCAGGAGGGCTTCATCCCGCTGGTGGCGGAGGACGGAAAGACGGCCCTGCAACAACTGCGCACCGCGTCGCCGGACATGATGATTGTGGACCTGAAGTTGCCGGATTTGGACGGGCTGGAAATCCTGCGGCAGGCCAAAGCGCTGGATGAGGGTCTGCCGGTGGTGATTCTGACGGCCCACGCGGAAATCCACGGTGCGGTGGAGGCGATGCGGGCGGCGGCTTTTGATTATCTGGCCAAGCCTTACGACCATCAGGAGTTGGTGCGGGTCATCCACCGCGCGTTGGCCCAGCGGCAACTGAGCCTGGAGATCAAACGACTGGCCCGCCCGCCTGGAGCGAGCCATGATCTGACCGAGATCATGGGACCCAGCGAGGCCATCGGGCGGCTGATTGGGGACCTGAACCGCGTGGCCAAATCCAACTTCAGCGTCGTCATCATCGGGGAAACGGGTTCCGGCAAAGAAGTCGTGGCCCACGCCATTCACAGCAGCGGCCCGCGGGCCACGGGGCCGTTTGTGCCGGTGGATGCCGGGGCGATTCCGGAGACGCTGTTTGAGGCGGAATTGTTCGGGCACGAAAAAGGGGCCTTTACCGGCGCGGCGGGCCGCAAGGCGGGCCGATTCGAGCAGGCCAACGGGGGCACGCTCTTCCTGGACGAGATATTGAACATGCCGCTGACGGCGCAGGCCAAAGTGCTGCGGGCGCTGCAAGAGAAGTCCTTTTGCCGGGTGGGCGGCACGCAGCCCATCAAGATTGACGTGCGGGTGCTGGCGGCGGGCAACCAGGATTTGGAGGCGGCCGTGGCGGCGGGACGTTTGCGGGCCGACTTGTTCTATCGGTTGAACGAGTTCACGCTGCGGATTCCGCCGCTGCGCCAGCGCAAGGAGGACTTGCTCTACCTGGCCAAGCGGTTCCTGGATTTGACCAACCAGGAATTAAAAAAAGCGGTGCTGGGATTTTCCGAGCCGGCCATCCAGGCGCTGCTCAATTACCCGTGGCCGGGCAATGTCCGGCAATTGCGCTCGACCATCCGGCGGGCCGTGCTCCTGGCCGGCGAGATGGTGACGGAAGGGCATCTGGATATTCTCCAGGAGAACAACGGGGCCTGGCGGCACACGGCCCCGCCGGCCAAGGCCCACGGCGCCCCGGCCAGCGAGCTTTCGCTCAAGGAAATCGTGGCGCAAACCCGGACGGTCGTGGAGCGGGAGGTTTTGTTACAGACCTTGCGCCAAACCGGCGGCAACAAAGCCAAGGCCGCCCGCCTGCTCCGAGTGGACTACAAAACGATTCAGTCGAAAATCAAACACTACGGGATCAGCCCGAAAGAGGAAACATTATGAAGAAAAAGACTCCAGATAAAAACAAACCTCCAGTCCAATCCGGCGCCGGCGTCGGCGGCATCCTGTCGGGACTGGCCGGTTTGGTGGAAAAGCTCAACGAACTGGCTGAAACCGGCGGAGAATTGCGGCGCGCCGGCGAGATTCACGGCGCGGGCAAGGAACTCAAAGGCATCTACGGCGTTACGGTCAAGGTCGGCTTGGGCGACCAGGCGGCCCGCGTCGAGCCGTTCGGCAACATTCACACGGACAAAACCACCGGCCAGGCGGTGGTGGAGGAAATCCGCGAACCGGTGGTGGACCTGTTCGAGGAGAAGGACCACCTGCTGATCGTGGCCGAGATGCCGGGGATCGGGGCGGCGGACGTGCGGCTGGAGGTCAAGGAAGACGTGCTGACGATCACGGCGGCCAAAGGCGACAAGAAGTACCGCAAAGAGGTGCTCCTGCCCGGCAGTTATGCCAAGGAAAAAATGGGCCTTTCGTGCAACAACGGAGTGCTGGAAATCAAGTGCCGCAAATGAAGGGAGTCTGACCCATGGACAAAACCCAATCCGTGCAACTCAAACTCAAAGTGACGGAGGCCATCGGCAAAGACGTGGGCCGGGCCTTGGCGCGCATCGGGCCGGAAGACTTGGAGCGGCTGCAAGTGGCCATTGGGGACACGGTGGAAGTGGCCGGCAAACGCGCCACGGTCTGCAAAGTCATGCCGGCCTACAAGGAACTGCGGGGCCAATCGCGCGTGCAACTGGACGGCCTGACCCGCGAGAACGCCGGGGCCGCGCTCGATGAGTTTGTCCAGGTGCGAAAGATGGCGGTGCGCCCGGCGCAGCGCATCGCCTTGGCGCCGCTGACCATCGCGCCCGACAGCCGGGACCTGCAATACATCGGCAGCCTGCTGGACGGCTTGCCGGTGCAGGCGGGGGACCGGATTCGGGCGGCGTTGTTTGGCAGCCGTTGCGCGGATTTCAAGGTGGAAAACACCGTGCCGCGCGGGCCGGTGCTGATTTATCCGACGACCGAGCTGGTCATCGGCAAAGCGGAAGTCAAGGAGCGCGCCCGGATGGCCGTGCCCTACGAGGACATCGGCGGCCTGAAGCCCCAGATGCACCGCATCCGGGAAATGATTGAACTGCCGCTGCGCTACCCGGAAGTCTTCGAGCGGCTGGGCATAGAGGCGCCCAAAGGGGTGCTGTTGCACGGGCCGCCCGGCTGCGGCAAGACGCTCATCGCGCGGGCCATCGCGCATGAAACCGAAGCCCAATTCTTTGCCGTCAGCGGGCCGGAGATCATCCACAAATTTTACGGCGAGAGCGAGGCGCATTTGCGGAAGGTGTTCGACGAGGCGACGCGCCAGGGGCCGAGCATCATCTTCCTGGATGAGATAGACGCCATTGCGCCGCGGCGCGAGCAGGTGGCGGGGGAGGTGGAAAAGCGGGTGGTGGCCCAACTGCTGGCGCTGATGGACGGGCTGAACAAGCGGCACAATGTCATTGTCATCGGCGCGACCAACATTCCCAACGCCCTGGATCCGGCGTTGCGGCGTCCCGGCCGATTTGACCGGGAAATCGCGATTCCGATTCCTGATCGCCGCGGGCGGCTGGACATCCTGGAAATCCACAGCCGGGGGATGCCATTGAAGCCGGAAGTGGACATGAGCCGCCTGGCGGAGATCACGCATGGATTTGTCGGGGCGGACCTGGAGGCGCTTTGCCGGGAGGCGGCCATGATTTGCCTGCGGGACATACTGGCCGACCTGGATTTTTCTTTGGCCAAAATCCCTTACGAGCGTCTGGCCAAGCTGGAAGTGAGCATGGACCATTTCCTGACCGCGCTGCGGGAGGTCGAACCCTCGGCCATCCGGGAGGTGTTTGTCGAAGTGCCCAATGTGCGCTGGAGCGACGTGGGCGGGCTGGCGCGGCTGAAACAACGGCTGGTGGAAGCGGTGGAGTGGCCGTTGCGTTACGCGCCCCTGTTTGAACAGGCGGGCGTGCGCCCGCCCAAGGGCCTCCTCCTCTCCGGCCCGCCCGGCTGCGGCAAGACGCTCCTGGCCAAAGCCATCGCCAACGAAAGCCAGGTCAATTTCATTTCCGTCAAAGGCCCGGCGCTGCTCTCCAAATATGTCGGGGAATCGGAGCGGCAGGTGCGCGACGTGTTTCGCAAGGCGCGGCAGGCCGCCCCGTGCATCATCTTCTTTGACGAACTGGACGCTTTGATGCCGGTGCGGGGCGGCGCGGTCTCCGACACGCCGGTCACCGACCGGGTGTTGAGCCAGTTTCTGGCGGAGTTGGACGGCATCGAAGAACTCAAAGGCGTTTTGGTCCTGGGGGCGACCAACCGGCTGGATCGGCTCGATCCGGCGGTGCTGCGGCCCGGCCGATTTGACGAAGTGGTGGAAATCCCGCCGCCGGAGGAACCGGAGCGCCGCGAGATCTTTGAAGTTCATCTGCGCGGCAAGCCGGTGGCGCGGACGGTCAGAATCAGCGAACTGGCGGCCAGGAGCGAGGGCTTCAGCGGGGCGCAAATCGCCTCGGTCTGCAACCTGGCCGCGCTCCGGGCGGTGCGCCGGGCGGTGGCGCCGGCGGGCGGTTCGGACAGCGGCAGACCCTCCCCGCCAACTCCATCCAAGGCGCTCATCGAGGCGGATGACTTGACGGCCGCGCTGGCGGAAGTTTCTCCCAAGCCATGAACCAAGAGACCGACATGGTGTTCTACGTTTACGGTTTCACGCAGGCCGGCCTCGCGCCGGAAGACGCGGGCGGGGCCATGACCGAGGACGGGGTTTATGCAAGCCTTCTCATTGGCGGGATGGATGAATCGCACCCTTTATTGTTCCGGCGCAGCGGGAGAGTGGCGGCGATCTTGAGCCGGGTTTCGCGGTCTGAATTCTGCGGGCCAACGGGTGAAAAGAATCTGCAAGACCTGGCTTGGCTGGCCCCGCGCGCCTGCCGGCACCAAGCCGTGCTGGAGCAGGTGATGCCCTTGGGAGCGGTGTTGCCGGCGCGGTTCGGGACGCTCTTTTCCTCGACGGCCAGCCTGGAAAGTTTCATGCGCAAACATGAAGGCGCCATGGCCCGGTTTCTGGAGCGCGTGGACGGCCAGGAAGAATGGGCGGTGAAGGGGTTCCTGGACCAGGCGCGCGCGGAGGCGCAGTGGCTGGCGCGCCGGCGCTCAGAGGAGCCAGGCCCGTCCGGTTCCTCCCCCGGTGCGGCCTACCTGGAGGAACAGGGCCTGCGGATTCAGGCCAGGCAGGCCCTGGACCTCCGGCTGGCGGAGGCGTGCGACGACCTCTTGCGCCAGTTGAATTCGCTGGCTTCCGAAATTGTCCCGCGCGCGGTTTTGGCGCGCGAAAACCCGGAGGCGGCGCGGGAGTTCGTGCTCAATTGGGCCTTGCTCTTGCCCTCGGCGGCGGCGGCGGATTTTCACCGCCGGATCGCGCGCGCGAACGCCGAACAAAATCCGGGCGGTCTGGCCTTCGAAGTGTCCGGTCCCTGGCCCCCCTACAGTTTTTCTCCGCTCCTGGAAGCGGAGAGGGCGCCGGAAGCGGCCGTCGTGGAGAAGTAGAACCATGAGCGCAGACCATGCCGAGGCCAAGGAGGACGAGAGCCTTTACGAGACGCTCTTAAATGCGATCCCGTCGTCGGTGTTGCTGGTCAGCCGGGATTTGCGCATCACGCTGGCCAACCGCAATTTCCTGGAAAGGAGCCGGCGCACGAGGGAAGAGACGCTGGAGCGGCGATTGCCGGAAGTCTTTCCGCCCGCGATCCTGGATCACACCGAGTTGGTCCGGCGCATTCAAAGCGTATTTGACACCAACAAGCCGACCACCGGCGAAAAAATCACCTACCGCGCCCCGGGCGGACTGATGCGCGTTTACTACTACCGGGTCCTGCCGTTGCCGGACCGGGAGAACGTGGAGTTTGCCATCCTGGTCATGGAGGACGTGACGGAACAGGAGCGTTTGAGCGAGGACATCGGGCGGATGGAGCGCCACCTGCGGACGGTGGTGGAGAGCACCAGCGAGATCATTCTTTCGACCGACACCGAGGGCCGGATTCTCAGTTGGAACCAATCGGCCGAGCAGATTTCCGGCTACACCCCGCAGGAAGTGGAAGGGAAGGACTTTTGGGGGTTTTGCGCCCCGGAGCATCAGGCCGACGTGCGGCGGTCGTTTTCCGAACCGAAAGCGGCGAAAATCCCGCAACGGACGGAATGGAATCTGGTCACCAAAAGCGCCAAAGAGGTTCCCGTTTCCTGGATTTGTTCACCCATGATGGACGACCAGGGTGAAACCGTCGGCCTTGTGGCCGTGGGGCGCAACCTCACCGAAAGCCGCAAGCTGGAAGCCCAACTGCTGCAGGCCCAAAAGCTGGCGGCCCTGGGGGTGATGGCCGGGGGCATAGCCCATGAGTTGCGCAATCCGCTGGCCATCTGTTCCTCGGCCGCCCAGTTTCTGATGGAGGAGGAAATCGCGCCGGAGTTTCGCCGCCAGTGCGCGCAGAAGATGCAACAGGGAATGCGACGGGCCTCCGGCATCATTGATCACCTCTTGAAATTCACCCGGCCTTCCGAGCGGGGGGATCGGGTCAAGTTGGACCTGCTGGCCGTCCTGAAGGAAACGCTGGCGTTGGTGGCTGACCAGGCCAAGATTCAAAATATCAACGTCAGGGCGCAAGTGCCCGATGAGCCCGCCTTTGTGCAGGGGGACGCGCACCTGCTCCAACAGGTGTTCATGAACCTGTTCTTGAACGCCATCCACGCCATGCCCACCGGGGGTCAGCTCACGGTGGCCGTCGAGACGGCCCTCCACCAGATCAGCATCCAGGTGGCCGACACCGGGCATGGCATCGCGGCCGCGGACCTGGGCAACATCTTCGATCCCTTCTACTCCAAGTCCGAGGGCCGAAGAGGCACCGGCTTGGGCCTGCCGCTTTGCTATGCCATCGTCACACAGCATGCCGGGGTCATTGAGGTGGACAGCACCCCGGGACGAGGCAGCGCCTTCACGGTGCGATTGGACCTGAGTTCAGACTGATCAGCGATGAGCCGCCAATACCTCATTGTGGATGACGAGCCGGACGTGTGCTGGGCCTTGGAGAATCTTTTGGCCTCCAAAGGGCTGCCTTGTCAAAAAGCCCAGACCGCCCAGGCGGCCCTGGAGTTGACGAAAGCTCACCGGTTCCAACTGGCCTTCCTGGATGTCACCCTGCCGGATATGAATGGGCTGAAATTGGCCAGGCGTTTGCGCCAGTTGGACCCGTGCCTGCGCTGCGTGATCGTCTCCGGCTACCTTTCCAACGAAGCGGCGGCGGTGGCCCAGGCCCAGGCCGAAGGACTCGTTTGCGCCTGTATCAACAAACCTTTCCTGCACGAAGAAATCCTCGGCGTCATCCAGAATGTGGCGGCGGCGGACCGGGCGCGGTAAGGGTCCGTGCAAGAATAACTTTTGATATTGCCAGCGCCCTTTCGACCAGGCCCGTTTCGAAACGCGAGAGAGTTCGAAAGCGTTGATTGACAATTGGTCATTGAAAATTTGTCATCTGCAATTGAGTCCCGTTTTTCCATCTGCCCAATTGCCAATTACAAATTTTCAATGACCAATATTTTGCGCGGACGCTCAGGAGGCTTGGCCCCGCCAATAGGGAGGGCGGGCCAGGGAACAAATTCCCTAAAAACCGCCGGCGGGCCGCCGCTGAATCCAGAAACCGGCGGAAAGCCCGGCGAAGGGCGCGGCGGGCCTCCGGCGGCAACTGCTCTTCCAGCCGTGGCATCACTTATGCGTCAGTGGTCCGCGAAAACGCTTCCAGACGTGCTGGAAGAATGATGAGTGAGCGAAACATTAAAAAGAAGAACGAATATGGCAAAAGTCACAAAATCAACAGACTCCTCGAGTCTGGCGGAAGTGGTGGATCGAATACTTGACAAGGGCATCGTGATTGATGTTTGGGCCAAGGTTTCACTGGTCGGCATCGAACTGGTTTCCATTGAAGCCCGCGTGGTCATCGCCTCGGTTGAGACATACTTGAAGTATGCCGAGGCCATCGGCCTGACGGCGACCGCGGCAGCCCCGGCTTAAACGGCGCGGAGGCGGCCGGCGTCGGGCGGGGAATGGACTCCATTCTCCGCCTGACCCAACGGCGCCGCCGGAAACACTCCAAGCAGGAAGGGATTGTCTATGACATATAATCTAAATTTAACCAATGACATGGCGCGGTTGTGCGGCGAGATCGCCGCCTTGCGGGACAACCGCGCGGATTTGGTGAGTCGCCTGGCGCAAACCCGCGCGGAAACGCAGGCGGCGGTCAGCCGGATGCTCGGCGCCTTCGGAGAGGCCCGATCCGAGATGGCCCATCAAACCAAAGCGGATCTGGGCGGATTCGTCGTCCGCGTCAAGGAAGCGGTGACCGAGCTGCGGCAAAAGGTCGCCAAAATGCAGGTTGAGTTCCGCGACGATCTGGCGGGCGCCCACCGGGCCTGGTGTGGCGCCGGCGCCGGGACCCCGCCGGCCCCAACGGCCGCCAAGCCGTCTTTTCGGGCCGGGGTATCCGCGGACGAGTTGGCGCCCAAAGCACGAAGGAAGAAACGGTAGGCCGGCGCGCCGCCGTTGAGCAGAAGAGTTTGGCCTCAATGACCGAAATGACGGGTCTTATGGGTTGGGCGGGGTATATGGATCGGGTCCGCACAAAAGCGGTTGGGTGACACGCCCGGTCATTGAGGCACTTCTGGCCGGCAGGCCCGGGCCCGTTGGACAACGATGGACACGCCGACTTTTTCCCATGAATGTTTGTAACTCCAAATCGTCTGGAAGAGAAGGGGTGGAAGCCGCCCCCGACACCTTTTTGCCCGAACCGAGCAACGGATTTGTCACGACGCCCTTTGTCGAGCAGATCGCCCGGCGGGCGCTGACCTATTTGCAGGCGGGCTATCCCATCCATTTCGCCGGCGCCGCCGGCACGGGCAAGACCACGGTCGCCTTTCACGTGGCCGCGCAACTGGGCCGGCCGGTCTCGCTGATCCACGGCGACGATGACTTCGGCAGTTCGGACCTCGTCGGCCAGGACGGCGGCTACCGCAAGCACAAGGTCATTGACAACTACATCCATTCGGTGGTCCGAACCGAGGAGGAGATGAAGTCCCTCTGGCTGGAAAACCGGCTCACCACCGCCTGCCAGGACGGGGACACGCTCATCTACGACGAATTCAACCGCTCGCGGCCGGAAGCCAACAATCCGTTTCTGAGCATTTTTTCCGAACGCATCCTCAACCTGCCCAGGCTGCGCCGCTCCGGCAGCGGCTACTTGCAGGTGCATCCGGAATTCCGCGCCATTTTCACCTCCAATCCCGAGGAATACGCGGGGGTCCATAAAACCCAGGACGCTTTGATGGACCGCTTGATTACGATTCAACTGGAACATTACGACCGGGAGACGGAGATTGCGATCACCATGGCCCGCTCCGGCATCGGCCGGGCCGACGCCGAATTCATTGTGGACCTGGTGCGCAAGCTCCGGGGCGTCGGCGTGAGCAACAGCCGCCCGACCATCCGCGCCTGCATCGCCATCGCCCGCATCCTGACTTTGCGCGGCGTCCATGCCCAGGCGGAGGATTCCATCTTCCAATGGGTCTGCCGGGACATCCTCAGTTCGGAAACGGCCAAGGTCACGCGCGACGGCCGCTCCATCATGCCCCAGAAGGTCGAGGAAGCCTTGCTCGGGGGGCTGCGCGCCACGGCGGATTCCATCCCGCCCATTGCCCCCGGCCCGCGCCCGCGCCAGGCGACCAGGAAAGGAAACGGCCAATGCCTCCTCCACAACGCATAATTCGCGGGGTCAAAGACATCCGCACCCGGTCCGGCGCCCCGGATCAGGTGCTGGTGCCTTACAAGGCCTACATGGCGATCACCGCCTTGGAAATGGAAAAATTCCGGCGCGAAACCGAACGCGACAACCTCGTGCTCCGGTTGAACGGCGTCAAGGCCCGCCTGCAGACGGTGGCCTCGGAAAAGGCGGCCCTGTTGCAGCGCCTGGGCAAGGAAGCAGCCGGCCGGCCCCTGCGGCGGCCCTTCCAATCCTCCCGGCCCGTCCGGGATTGCCCCGCCGCGGGCCATGCCGGCGGATTCAAATTCCAGTATTGACTGTGTGGCCACGGAGTCAGACCCATGAACGCCCTTGCCCCATCCGGCCCGCCCAGGAGCGGAGAATACCTCTATGCCATCGCGGCCCTGACCAAGAACCGCACCTTCGATGTCGCGGGCATTGACGGCGGGGCGGTCTATCTGGTGCGCAAAGGCCCCGTGGCGGCGGTGGTCAGTGATTGCGCCCGCCAAAAACTCCGCCCGGAACGGGTCCATCTGGCGGCCCACACAGAAGTTCTCCAGCGGCTGATGCTGGAGAGCACCGTCTTGCCCATGGCCTTCGGCACCATTGCCGACGATGTCACAGCGGTCCGGCAGTTGCTGGCGCTCAACCAGGAGGTCTTTTTGGAACAACTGGAGCGTGTGGCCGGCAAGGTCGAGATGGGCCTGCGCGTCAAGTGGGACGTGCCCAATATCTTTGAGTACTTCATTGATCTTCACCCCGAATTGCGCGCGGCCCGCGACCGTCTGCTGGGAAACCAGCGCCCACCCCGCCAGGAGGACAGGATCGAACTGGGGCAACTCTTCGACCGCCTCCTGAACGAGGACCGCCAAGCCCATGCCGAAAAGCTGGAGGAGGCGCTGGCGCCCTGCTGCGCCGAAATCAAGCCCTCGCCCCTGCGCAATGTCAACGAGGTGGCCAATCTCAATTGCCTGGTCGGACGCAGCGACCAAAAGCAACTGGAAGAGGCCGTTTTCCAGGCCGCCCGGCTCTTTGACAACAACTACGCCTTTGATCTCAACGGCCCCTGGGCGCCGCACAATTTCGTGGAGATGGACCTCAAACTCAACGGCCGAAGGTGAAACGGACCTCCCATGCTGCTGCTGGACAAACTCCTGCTCTCTCCCCTCCACGCCACCCTTTGGGCGGCCCGCCAGGTCCATCACGCCATGCAGCAGGAACAAGCCGCCGAACCGGAGCGCATTACGGCCGATTTAAGCGAGCTTTACATGATGCTGGACACAGGCCGGCTGACGGAGGCGGAATTTAACGCCCGCGAAAAAGCGCTGCTCGACCGGTTGGATCGGATTCAATCCAGATGAGCGCGCCCGCACCATCCTTCCTTGCAGACCACGGGCTGGGACTCCTGCTCTTCGGCGGCAAGGGCGGAGTGGGAAAAACCTCGTGCGCCACGGCGACCGCGCTGCAACTGGCCCGGGACTCTCCCGCAGGCGCTTTTCTTCTGGTCTCCACGGACCCGGCCCACTCGGTGATGGACAGCCTGGCCGGGTCCATGCCGCCGCCCAACTTGCAGGTCACCGAACTGGACGCCGAGGCTTGCCTGGCGGCCTTCAAAAGCCGGCACGGTCCCATGCTCTACGCCATCGCCTCCAAAGGGACCTTTCTCGACCACGACGACATCAGCCGCTTCCTGGACCTTTCGCTGCCGGGGTTGGACGAACTGATGGCCTGGCTGGAAATCGCCGGCTGGGCCGCCGCCGGGCGTTTCCAAACCATCGTGGTGGACACCGCCCCCACCGGCCACACGCTCCGATTGCTGGCCATGCCCGCGTTGCTTCGCAATTGGCTCGGCGCTTTGGACGCCTTGCTGGCCAAACACCGGTACATGCGGACGCTCTTCGGCGGCGCGGTTGATCGCGACGAGATGGATGCTTTCCTGGACGGTCTGGCCGCCTCTGTCAATCAGATGGAAGCCCTGCTCCGGGATTCCACCCGCAGCCGCTTTGTGCCCGTGATGCTGGCCGAGGAGATGAGCCTGGGGGAAACCCGCGTCCTGCTGGCGGAACTCAGTCGCGCGCAGGTGCCGGTCAACGACATTGTCGTCAACCGGCTGTTGCCGGAAAATGAATGCCCGGTTTGCGCGGACGGACGCGCCCAGCAAAGCCGCATCCTGACTGAGATATTCAGCAGCCGCGATCTGTCTTCCTACTCTTGGTGGGGCCTGCCCCTCTATGCGCAAGAAGTTTGCGGCGCCGCGGGCCTGCTGGCCTTTTGGGGAGGATTGACGCACCTGGCCCGCAGGCGGGCTGGTCCGCCAGCGCCGATTCCCCCGTACCCTCCGCGAGTCCGAGCGCCGGCCAGCCTGCCCGGCGAAACTTCGTTGATGCTCTTCGCCGGCAAAGGCGGCGTGGGCAAGACCACCCTGGCCTGCGCCACCAGTGTGCGTCTGGCCCGCGACTCGCCTGACGGCGAGGTGCTGCTTTTTTCCACCGACCCCGCTCACTCGCTGGCCGGCTGTCTGGGGACGCCGGTCGGCCCCGCGCCAAAACGGATTTGTCCCGGCCTCACGGCGCTGGAGCTTGACGCCGCCGCCGAATTTCGCGCACTCAAGCTGCTTTACACTGAGGAGTTGCACTCCTTTTTCCGCTCGCTTTTGGCCGATATGGACCCGGCCTTTGACCGGGAAGCGATGGAACGAATCGTTGACCTTTCGCCGCCGGGACTGGACGAAGTCATGGCCCTGACGCGGGTGATGGACCTGTGCGAGCAAAACCAGTACCGCACCCTGGTGCTGGATTCCGCGCCCACCGGGCATCTGATCCGGCTGCTGGAAATGCCGGAGTTGATTGACGGCTGGTTGAAGGCCTTTTTTGGCCTCTTCCTCAAATACAAAGAGATTTTTCGCCTGCCCAAGGTCTCGCAACGGCTGGTGGAAATGTCGAAGGCCCTCAAACGCCTGCGCGCCCTGCTGGCCGATCCGGCCCACTGCTCCCTTTACGCCGTGGCCATCCTCACGGACATGGCCCTTGCAGAAACCAAAGACCTCCTGGCGGCCTGCCAGAGGATGCAGGTCAACGCCCCGTTGCTCTTTCTCAATCTGGCCACCCCGCCCGGCGACTGCCGTTTGTGCTCCGCCGTGCGGCGCCGGGAGTCGGTCATCGAACATAAATTCCGGCAAGCCTTCCCCGCCGCGGCGCAAGTCGTGGTTTATCGGCGGGGGGAGCCTCGCGGCTTGGCGCGTTTGGGCCAACTGGGCCAGGCGCTCTATGCCGCTCCCGCCACAAAGGAGCTGATCCATGCGTGAATTCCGCCCCCAGCGCACCCGGCACGTTTCCTTGTGCGAAGCCTTGGATCGCGTCCTGAACACCGGCGTCGTGGCCCTCGGCGAAGTGACCTTGTCGGTGGCCGACGTGGACCTCATTTACCTGGGGTTGCAACTGGTCGTCACTTCCATCGAAAGCGGCCGCCCACTTGCTCCGGCAGACGCCGGGCCGCAACCCGGCCCCGATTCCCGCCGCGGCCCGCGACTGGCGCCGGAAGAAGAAAGGCCAACCAGCCGGCCAGTCCTGCCGCCGCCCGGCGCCCCCGGCGAAAACACCGGACTCATTGCCGGCGCCGTCGCCAGGGCCGAATCCAACCGGGAAAAAAACGGGCTGGGGAAATTGGTTTTGACGTTGATGAAAGTCCTGCACGAACTCCTGCAACGTCAGGCCCTCCGGCGCATCCACGGCGGCGCCCTGACCCCCGCCCAGATCGAGCGGCTCGGCGTGACCCTCATGAACCAAGCGCGCGAAATTGACCGGCTGCGGAAGGATTTCGGCCTGCCGGAAGCAGACCTCAACCTGGACCTGGGCCCGCTGGGCCAACTGCTCTGACCTCCATGACCGCGCAACGTCACATCGAACATTCCACCAGCGGCGCCACGCTGGCCGACCTGCTGGAACGGATTTTGGACAAGGGCATCGTCATCGCCGGGGACATCAAGGTCAAGATCGTGGACATCGAGTTGTTGACCATCCAGATTCGGCTGCTGATCTGTTCGGTGGACAAGGCCAAGGAAATCGGGGTGGATTGGTGGGTCCATCACCCCGCTTTCAGCCCTCACCAACAAGAGCGCCTCTCGGACTCCGTCCTCAACCTCCAGGAACGGCTGGCCAAAATCGAGACCCGGCTGCCCGCCGGCGGGGATTCAGGTCAAACCGGTTTCCCTTGCGCCGACGGTCGCCAAGCTGAAAACGAAACAAGGCCAGGCGCAAATTAACAACGGCACAGCGGGGGACAAATACCATCATGATCAGTCCTTCAGACGATCTTAAGGCCAAACAGGCCGAGGCGCGCAGTGAAATGATGCGCGCCTCAGAACTTAGTTATCGGCGGTTGTTCGAAGCCGCGAGGGATGGCATCATGATTTTGGACGTTGAGACGGGACGCGTCGAGGATGTGAACCCTTTCCTGGTTGAACTATTGGGTTTTTCCCGCAGCGAAATAATCGGCAAGACCGTCGGGGAACTGAGCCCGTTCAAGGACATCGCGGCGAACAACGCCATGCTCGGACGATTACAAGAGGACGGGTATGTGCGCCATGAACACGTGCCGCTGGAAACCAGGGATGGCCGCCGCGTTTCCGTGGAGTTCGTCAGCAACGTGTATCAAGCCGGCGACCGCAACTTGATCCAATGCAACGTGCGCGACATCACGGAGCGCAAACGGGCGGAAGATGAGATACGCCGTCTCAACGAAACCCTCGAACAACGCGTTGTCGAACGCACCGCGCAACTGCAAACCGCCAACCAGGACCTGGAGGCGTTCAGTTATTCCGTGTCCCACGATTTGCGCGCGCCGCTGCGCCAGGTCATGGGCTTCGTGGAACTGTTGCAAAAAGAGGCCGGGCCGTCGCTTTCAAACGAAACCATCCGCCATCTGGCGGCCATTTCCCAAGCGGCGAAACGGATGGAGAAATTGATCAACGACCTGCTGGCCTTCGCGCACGTCGGGCGCACGAAATTGCAAAAGACGGAGGTCCAGCTCGACGAGTTGGTGCGGGAGACATTGGGCGATTTCCAAGGCGAAACGAAAAAGCGAAACATTCTCTGGGCGGTGCACCCGCTGCCGGCGGTGCGGGCCGACCGCGCCCTGCTGCGCCTGGCGCTGCTCAATCTGATCTCCAATGCGGTCAAGTTCACCGGCGCTCGCGCCCAGGCCAAAATCGAAATCGGTTGTGCTCCCGGTGGCAAAGGCGAGACGGTGCTCTTCATTCGCGACAACGGGGCGGGCTTCGATCCACGGTATGCCGGCAAGCTTTTCGGCGTCTTTCAACGTCTGCACGGACAGGAGGAGTTCGAGGGCACGGGCGTCGGCCTGGCCAACGTCCAACGCATCATTCATCGCCACGGCGGCCGGGCCTGGGCGGAAGGCGTGGTGGACGGCGGCGCGACATTTTACTTTTCAATCCCAAACCAAGATGGAGCCATCAATGGACACTGAAACAAGAACTAAAAAAACATCCTGTCGGGCGAAAACGATTGGCGGGATGTGGAAAGTCAAAAATGAAATCCCCGCTTCACATCCTGCACTTGGAGGATGATCCGAACGATGCCCTGCTCGTCCAATCCATGCTGGAAGCCGAGGGCATCGCTTGCGCGGCCACCCGCGTGCAAAACCGCGATGATTTTGTGGCGGCGCTCGAACACGGCGGCATTGACTTGATCCTTTCGGACTGCTCCCTGCCTGCGTTTGACGGGATGTCTGCCTTGAGAATCGCCCACGCCAAATGCCCGGCTATACCTTTAATCTTTATCTCCGGCACGCTGGGCGAGGAACGGGCCATTGATTCGCTCAAGAGCGGCGCCACCGATTATGTCCTCAAGGGACGTCTCTCCCGTCTGGTCCCGGCGGTGCGCCGCGCCATGCAGGAAGTCGAAGAACGGGCCGAACGCCGGCGCCTGGAGGCGCAGCTTATCGAAACGCAAAAAGTCGAAGTCATCGGCCAGCTCGCCGGCGGGGTCGCCCATGACTTTAACAACATCCTGGCCGTCATCATGGGCTACAGCGATTTGACGATGGAGAATCCCGGCCTGGACACGGCGCTGCGGAGTCATCTGGAGACGATCCGCTCGGCGGCCGAGCGCGCGGCCGGGTTGACACGGCAACTGCTGATCTTCAGCCGGCGGCATACCGCGCAACTGGTGGTCCTGGACCTCAATGAGGTGGTGACAGACCTGGACAAAATGCTGCGGCGCCTCATGGACGAGAACATCGAGATGGCGGTCGTTCCCGGAAAACAAATCGGACGTGTCAAAGCCGACGCCGGCTACGTCGGGCAAGTGCTCATGAATCTGGTGGTCAATGCCCGCGACGCCATGCCCAACGGCGGCCAACTCACCATTGCCACCGACAATGCCACGCTCGATAAAACCTGCGCCCGCGCCTGCCCGGGGGCCATTCCCGGCGACTACGTCATGCTCAGTGTCAGTGACACGGGCACCGGGATGACCGCGGAAGTCAAAGCGCACCTGTTTGAAGCGTTTTTCACCACCAAGCCCAAGGGCAAAGGCACCGGTTTGGGCCTGGCCACCTGCCAGACCATCGTCCAACAATCCGGCGGCCACATCGCCGTCTTCAGTGAGGTTGGCCGGGGCACGACTTTCAAAGTTTATTTTCCGCGAGTCGAGCAGCCGCTGGATGCCGCGGCCAGGCCGGCGCCGACCGGGCCGTTGCCGCGCGGGACGGAAACCTTGCTGCTGGTGGAAGATGAACCATCCGTCCGTCATCTGGCCTGTGATGTTCTGGCCGCCCAAGGCTACCACGTGGTGCGGGCAGGCAACGGCCAGGAAGGACTGCGGGTGGCGCGCGAGCTTCAAGGGCAGCCCATTGGCCTGGTCATCACCGATGTCATCATGCCGCTGATGGGCGGCAAAGCGATGGTCGAGTGGCTCAAAACAACCCATCCCGATCTCAAAATCCTCTTCACCTCCGGTTACACCGATGACGCCGTCACAGGCTGGGGTATGCTGGAGACAGGAGCGGAGTTCCTGCCCAAACCCTATTCGCCCGCCACCCTGGTCCGCAAAGTGCGCCAGATGCTGGACGCCAAATGAATTATGAAAAATACAACAAAAACTACAACCATAAAGCGGCTGAGCGCAGTTCTGCTGCTGGCGCCGCTGGCGGCGATCACAGCCGGGCAACTTGAGGCCGCGGATTTGAATCTCTTTGGCACCAACGGGCCGGCGATTGATTTCCACGGTTTTGTCAGCCAGGGATTTCTGGCTTCCAGCGATTACAATTACCTGGGCCAGAGCACTCACGGCTCCTTCAAGTTCACCGAAGCGGGTTTGAACGCCGCGATCGAGCCATTCCCGCGCACCCGCATCTCGGCGCAGGCCTTCACCTTCGATGTCGGCCAGGCGGGCGATTACGACTTGGTTCTGGATTACGCCCAGGTCCAATACACCTTCAACGACTGGCTGGGCGTCCGGGCCGGGCGCATTCGCCGTCCGGAAGGCATCTTCAATGAGATTCAGGACGTGGACATGGCCTACACTTGGGTGGTGGTGCCCCAGGGCGTCTGCAACTCCCGCTGGCGGGACATGTATCTTTCCGTGGATGGCGGCGAATTATTTGGGACCATTCGCATGCGCAAAGCCGGCAGCATGTCCTACGAGCTTTATTACGGAATCCAGCGCCCTCAATTGGATGGCGGCTTTGCCATCCAGAAAGAGAACCTCCCTCCGAACCTGGGCCTGACCTGGATCAATTCGCCCCAGTTGGGCGGCGGGCAACTTTGGTGGAACGCGCCCTGGAACGGCTTGAAGCTCGGGGCGGCGCTGAATGTGGACCAGGATTTGACGTTCATAGACGTGATCGGCCGCCGGAGCCAGGGTTCGCCCCTGACGCAACGTTATTCGCTGGAATACTTGTGGAAATCGTGGACCTTCCAGGGGGAGTACTTCACCTCCAGGGTCATGTACGACAATACCGGGGGCGGGAAACCCGACTCAACCAAACTGATTGATCCTGACGGCTGGTTCGTCAGCGCCGCCCACCGGTTCAACAAATGGTTCGAGGCCGGCGCTTACTACACCGAGTACTACCCCGACAAGAATGACCGCAGCGGAGCCGCGCTGCCCGTGCATTCGGACGGCTATCAGAAAGACGCCGCCCTGGCGCTGCGTTTTGATGCAACCTCCTGGTGGACATTCAAAATCGAAGGCCATCACATCAACGGCACCGGCCAGTTGTTTGACAACGTTGACAACCCGGTCCGGGGCGCCAACGGCTGGTGGATGCTGGGCGTGAAAACCACCATGAGTTTCTAACCGCCGCCATGAAAACAAATTTCCTGGGAGTCAGTCTGGCTTGCGTCGTGTTGCTGGTCGGCGCGCTTGGAGCGGCGCCGATTGAGGGTTCAGTGGTCATCGTCAACCAGGACGTGCCGGTGGGCAGCGTCAGCGCCGCGGCGTTGAAGGACATTTACACCGGCAAGACGACTTATTGGCCAGGCGGCCAGAGCGTGGTCATCGCCGTGCTGGGCGGCGATAACGACGCGGCCTTGAAGGAGGTCAGCGGCATGGACGCCAGCCAGTTCAAGACCTTCTGGCAGCGCCTGGTGTTCTCCGGCCGGGGGCAACTGCCCAGGAAAGCAAATGACGCCGGTTCGCTCGTGGCGCTGGTCGCCTCAACCCAGGGCGCCATTGCCCTCGTGCCGGCCAATGCCGGGCTTGGTGGCGTCAAGATACTTGAAGTCAAATGAGCACAACCCGTGGTGATTCAAATCAGGGCGGCTTTGCCGGCGCCAAAGGCGTTGGTGGACTGCCGCCGGCGGCGGAAGCGGCCGGCCAACAGGGAGTCCAGCCTCTTTCGAAGACGTTCCGCCGGATTCTCCGGGTCGTTTTCCTGATTTTTGTCTTCGCGGTGGTGCAGATGTTCATGCTCTGGCGGGTGTGCAACGCCGGCATGAAGACCGCCGCATCGCTGGAACACCGGGGCCTGCCCACCCTCAACAACATGGCGTCGCTCCAGGAGCATCTGGCCATCTACAGGCTCAACTCCTACGAATGTCTTTTCGCGCGGGAAGGGGAAAAAGCCGGCAAGGCCAAAGACGTGGAAACCGTCGCCGCCCAAATGCGCGCGGAACTCAAGAACATCAAGGCGCTCCTTCCCCAAGGCGAGGACCGCCTGCTGGCCTCCAATCTCGAAGAGGCCATTAATGACTTGGACACCGAATTTGGGCGCGTGCGCGGCTTGGTGGACTCGGATTTTGCCGCGGCCATGAAGGCCATGGATCAGAATATCCCGCCCGTGACCGGCCGGGTGGCTGCCGCCGCCAATGCCTTGAAGGACTACGGCTACCATTTCTCCGGCGGGCAGGCCAACGCGACCTTTGGCAGCTTTGGCTGGATCAAGCGCAACGCGACCCTGTTTGGCGCGGGCAACATCCTGGTGGCCTTTGGCGCGGTCTTGTTCATCCTGCTGGCCGCCCGCCGCAGCCGCGCTCAGTTGGCCGACACCCTGGCCCGGTTGGATCAGCGAACCCAGGAACTGGCCGGTTCACTTTCCGTGGTTCACGGCACCCTGGAAGCCACCGCCGACGGCATCCTGCTCATTGACATGGCGGGCAGAATCGGGAACTTCAACCAGCAGTTCCTCAGAATGTGGCGCATTTCCGATCCGGCGGACATCATGCAAGACAAGCAGCGGCTCATGGCTTATGTGCTGCCTCTGGTGGAGCGCTCCGATAAATTCGCCCGCAAAATGGAGGAACTCGCGGCCTGCCCGGAGCACGAGAGTTTTGACGTGCTGGAACTCAACGACACACGAGTTTTTGAATGCTGTTCCAAGCCCCAACGCATCCAGGATCGTATCCGCGGCCGGGTTTGGAGTTTTCGGGACGTCACCGAGCGCAAGCGATCTCAAGAAAGCCAGCGGTTGCAGAGTGCCGCCTTGGAAGCGGCGGCCAACGCCATCGTCATCACCGACCAATCGGGCAACATCCTCTGGGTCAATGCGGCTTTCACGTCCCTTAGCGGCTACACCGCGCAGGAAGCCGCCGGACAGAACCCCCGCTTCCTTAAAAGCGGCAAACAGAATAGGGCGTTCTATCGAAATCTCTGGCAGACCATTTCCTCCGGCCAGGTCTGGAGCGGGGAACTGACCAACCGCCGCAAGGACGGCAGCCTCTATGTTGAAGATATGACGATCACCCCCCTGCGGAACGCCGACGGTGCGATTGCCCGCTACATCGCCATCAAACAGGACATCACCGAACGCAAGCGAGCGGAGAATGCCTTGCACGAGAGCAAGCAGAAATTCCAGGACATCTTCGAGAGTTCCCGTGACGCCATCATGACCATGGAGCCACCTTCCTGGAAGTTCACCTCCGGAAATCCGGCGGCGGTGAAGATGTTTGGGGCGATGAGCGAGGAGAACTTTACTTCACACAACCCATGGGAACTGTCTCCCGAGCGCCAGCCGGACGGGCGCGCTTCCGTCGAAAAAGCCAGGGAGATGATTGAGACGGCCATGCGCGAAGGTTCCAACTTGTTCGAGTGGACGCACCGGCGGAGCGGCGGTGAGGAATTTCCCGCCACCGTGCTTTTGAGCAGGATGTGTGCAGCCGAAAAAGTGTCCATCCAGGCAACGGTCAGGGACATGACCGAGTCCAAACGAGCGCAAGTGGAACTGGAGATCGTCCACAAGCAACTGGTGGAATCTTCCAGGCTCGCCGGCATGGCGGAAATTGCCAGCAGCGTGCTTCATAACGTCGGCAATGTGCTCAACAGCGTCAACATTTCCACCGGCTTGATCGTTGATAGCGTCAAGAATTCCAAAGCATCCAGTCTTGCCAGAGTTGTGGTTTTGCTTCAGGAACACGCGCATGACCTCGGGGCGTTTTTAACCAATGATCCGAGTGGCCAGCATGTGCCGGCGATTTTGGTCCGGCTTTCCGAACACTTGATAGCCGAACAGGGGAAAATTGTCGGCGAATTGGATTCGTTGCGGCGGAACGTGGAACACATCAAAGAGATTGTGGCCATGCAGCAGAACTACGCCATGGTCGGCGGGGTGAGGGAAGCGATTGACCTGGTAAGTCTGGTGGAAGACAGCCTGCGCCTGAATGAGGAGGCTTTCAGACGCCACGGCGTGGAGGTCGTCCGCGAATTGGAGAAGGTGCCACCCATGAACGTCGAGAAGCACAAAATCCTGCAAATTCTGGTGAATCTGGTGCGTAACGCCAAGTACGCCTGCGATGATTCGAAGCGCGCGGACGGGCGGCTGACGGTGCGGGTGGCCAACGGCGATGGCCGGGTCAAGATATCCGTCATTGATAATGGAATTGGAATTCCACCCGAAAATCTGACACGCGTTTTCAATTATGGCTTCACCACCCGCAAGGGCGGCCACGGTTTCGGTCTGCATAACAGCGCCCTGGCGGCAAAGGAAATGGGCGGTTCGTTGACAGGCCGCAGCGGCGGCCTCGGCCAAGGCGCTGAGTTCACCTTGGAACTGCCTTGCCCGGCACAGGAAAATTCACGTGAATAGGCCTGGCGACAAAAACCGGCGTGTGCTGGTCATTGATGATAATCGGTCCATCCACGATGATTTTCGCAAGATTCTCTCACCTGTTACCGCCACCGGCGCGGCTTTGGAGGCCGAGGAATCGGCGGCGTTCGGATGTCCCGCCGGCGCCGTTACGCAGGCCCAATTTGAAGTGGACTCGGCTTACCAAGGACAGGAAGGCGCGTTGCTGGTTAAAAAAGCGTTTGAAGCCGGGCGGCCTTACGCCGTGGCCTTTGTGGACGTGCGCATGCCGCCCGGCTGGGACGGCGTGGAAACCACCCACAACATTTGGGCCATTGATCCAGACATCCAAATAGTCATTTGCACGGCCCATGCTGATTATACCTGGAATGAAATGTTTGAGAAGATTGGCGATTGCGATGGGCTGGTCATCCTCAAAAAGCCTTTCGACTCCATTGAGGCGGTTCAGTTGGCCCACGCGCTGACGGAGAAATGGCGCTGGCACCGGGAGGCCGTGCTCAAAATGGGAGAATTGGAGAATATGGTGCGGGAACGAACTGCGACGGTGCAAAAGGCCAATGCCGAACTGGCGTCCACCAACCGCAGTCTTTCCGAGGAGTCCCAGCGCGCCAATAAACTCGCGTTGGCCGCCGCGGCCGGCGTCAAGGCCAAGAGCGAGTTTCTCGCCGCCATGAGCCACGAAATTCGCACACCCATGAACGGCATTATCGGCATGATTGACGCGCTGCTAGGCACTGAACTGACGACGGACCAACGAAGTTATGCCCTGACAGTTCAACAAAGCGCCGAAGCCTTGCTTTGCATCGTGAATGACATTCTTGATTTCTCCAAGATTGAAGCCGGCAAGTTAAAGCTGGAGTCGATTGACTTTGACCTGCGACAGACGGTGAAGAACGTCGTGGCACTGCTGGCCGAGCGCGCGAAAAGCAAAGGCATCAAACTGCTGTGGTCCATTGACCCGGGAATGCCGGTGTCATTGCGCGGCGATCCGAACCGCCTGGGTCAGGTGCTTCTGAACCTCATGAGCAACGCCATCAAGTTCACCGCCCACGGTGAAGTGGCCGTTGAACTCTCTTGGCGCGGTGAGGCTGGCCAGGCGCCTGAACTTCATTGTGCCGTCCGCGACAGCGGCATCGGATTATCTGATAAGTCCCGGCAGAAGCTATTCCAACCCTTCACGCAGGGGGATACTTCCATCACGCGCAAGTTCGGTGGCACGGGCCTGGGTCTGGCCATTTGCCGGAAGCTCGTGGAATTGATGGGTGGAACCATTGGGGTCACAAGCGCCGAAGGCAGAGGTTCCACTTTTTGGTTTGACGTGCGTCTGGAAAAATCCCCGGCTTCTGACCGCGCCATCGGGTCGAAACCGGTCGGAGCACCAACACAAAACCAGTTCGGCGGCGGCCCGTTGCTGCGGGTTCTTTTGGCCGAGGACAATGCGGTGAACCAGAGGGTGGCCATTCTCCAATTCCGCAAACTGGGCTGCGAAATCGAGGTCGTCGGCAATGGGCGGGACGCTGTGGGCGCCTGGCAACGCGGGGGGCACGATATTATTTTCATGGATTGCCAGATGCCCGAAATGGACGGCCTCGAAGCCACGCGGAAAATTCGTGCTTTGGAAAAGGTGCGGTCGCTCGCGCCCATCCGCATCGTCGCGATGACCGCTTGCGCCATGACCGGTGACCGCGAAAGCTGTTTGCAGGCTGGCATGGACGATTACATCTCGAAGCCCGTGAAGATCGAGGAGATCAAGAATCTGCTGCAATGTGATTTCCCCAGCCATTTGAGCCAGAACTCCGGGGGTGCCCAAACAGTTGCGAGCCCACTGGCGGCCATAGAGGCGATATGACTCAATTGAACCGCGACAGAAACCGGCGGGTGCTGGTCATTGATGACAATCGTTCCATCCACGATGATTTTCGCAAGATTCTGTCGCCGGCCACCGCCACGGCGGCGGCCTTGGAGGCTGAGGAGGGGGCGGTGTTTGGGGGAGCCAGGGACACAGCCCGGCAAACCCAATTTGAAGTTGATTCAGCCTATCAGGGACAGGAGGGAGTGGTGCTCGCGCAAAAAGCCCTCCAAGCCGGGTTGCCTTACGCCGTGGCGTTTGTGGACGTGCGGATGCCGCCCGGCATGGACGGCGTCGAAACAACGCTTGAACTTTGGGAGCTTGATCCCGACCTGCAAGTGGTTCTCTGCACGGCCTATTCCGATTATTCCTGGGGTGAAATGTTTGAAAAGCTTGGCCGGCGCGACGGGTTGCTCATTCTCAAAAAGCCGTTTGATTCCGTGGAAGCGCTCCAATTGGCGCAGGCGCTGACGGAGAAATGGTGGTTGCACCAACAGTACCAGCGAAAAACCGAAGAGTTGGAGGGCCGGGTGGCCGAGCGCACTCGCGAGTTGCAAGAGAGCAACCGTGCGCTCCAAACGGAAGTGGCCGAACACCAACGCGCGGAAGAAACGTTGCGCAAAAGCGAGCAGCAACTTCGCGTGCAAACCACAGCGCTCGACGCGGCAGCCAACGCCATCGTCATTACCGACCACAACGGCACGATCCAATCGGTCAACCCCGCTTTCATGACGCTGACCGGCTACGCCGCGCGGGAAGTCCTCGGAAAGAATCTGCGCCTCCTTAAAAGCGGCAAACAGGATGGGGCGTTCTATCGAAATCTCTGGCAGGCGATTTCCTCCGGCCAGGTCTGGAGCGGGGAACTGACCAACCGGCGCAAGGACGGCAGCCTCTATTCCGAGGAGATGATGATCACTCCGCTGCGGAATGCCGATGGTGTGATCGCCCGCTACATTGCCATCAAACAGGATATCACCGGACGCAAGCGGGCGGAGGAAAAGCTGAAGTTGTTCCGCACGCTGATTGAGCGCTCGGGCGATGGCATCCACGTGGTGGATCCGGCCACGGGACGTTTCCTGGAGGCCAATGAGAGCGCGTGCCAGGCGCTCGGTTACACCCGCGACGAGCTGCTGGCGTTGACGGTGTCCGATGTGGTGGTGGGGTTTGACCATGCCATGTTCGAGGCAAGCAACGCGAAGATTGAAAAAATAGGCCGTGCCACGCTGGAAGTCCTGCACCGGCGCAAGAACGGCACGACGTATCCGGTGGAAGCAGGCCTGTCTTTCGTCACGCTCGACCGCAAGTACCTGGTGGCCATCGTGCGCGACATCACCGAGCGCAAGCGGGCGCAGTCAGCCCTGCAGGAGTCGGAGTTGCGCTACCGGATACTGTTCGAGGGGGCCGCCGAGGGCATCATCGTGGCGGAGATCGAAACCAAAAGGTTGAAGTATGCCAATCCGGCCGCGTGCCGGATGCTGGGTTACACGCCGGAGGAAATGGTTCGACTCGGAGTGGACGACCTCCATCCCCAGTCGGACCTGCCAGGCGTGCAAGCCGAGTTTGACGCGCAGGCACGGGGTGAGAAGAACGTCGCCGCCGCACTTCCCTGCCGCCGCAAGGACGGCACCGTGTTCCATGCCGATTTCAACGCTACGCCGGCGGTCATTGACGGAAGACAGTGCATTGTGGGCTTTGTCACCGACGTCAGCGAGCACAAGCGGCTCGAGGCGCGGTTATTTAAATCGCAGAAAATGGAAACCGTCGGCAAACTGGCCGGCGGCATCGCCCACGAGTTCAACAGCATCCTCACGGCCATCCTCGGCCAGTGTGAGTTGCTCCTGGACGATCTGCCCGCCGGCAGCCCCCTGGCCAAAAACGCGACCGAAATCCGCCTAGCCGCCGGTCGCGCCGCCACCCTGACCCGCCAACTCCTGGCCTATGGCCGCAAGCAGATATTGCAGCCCGAAGCCCTCGATCTCAATCGCGTCATCGCCAGCATGGAAGGGATGATTCGCGATCTCATGGGCGTGGAGGTGGAGACGCAGATCGTTCCCGCCCCCGGCCTCCACGCCGTCAAGGCGGACGCCGGCCAAATTGAACAGGTCATCATGAACCTGGCCATTAACGCGCGCGATGCCATGCCCAACGGCGGCAAATTCACCGTCGAAGCCGCCAATGTTTCCTTCGACCCCGAGAGTGTGGACCACTATCCGGAATTGAAACCGGGCGACTACGTCATGCTGGCCATCACCGACACCGGCGCCGGCATGAGCGAGGAAGTCAAGGCGCACCTGTTCGAGCCTTTTTATTCCACCAAAGGCGTTGGCCAGGGGACGGGTTTGGGATTGTCCACCTGCTACGGCATCATCAAACAAAGCGGCGGTTACATCAGCGCCTATAGCGAACCGGGCCGCGGCGCCACCTTCAAAATTTATCTGCCGCAAGCCGGCTCGCAGGCCAATATCCCCCTGCCGCGTCTGGACGCCCCGGGGTTGCCGCGCGGGACGGAGACCATTCTGCTGGTCGAGGACGATCCCGCCTTGCGTGAGATGGCTGGGACATTGTTGCGGCGGCTCGGTTACACCGTGTTGGCGGCGGCCAATGGCATCGAAGCCTTGAGCCTCAAACAGCAGCGCGGCATCGGACACATTGATCTGTTGTTTACCGATGTGGTCATGCCGCACATGAGCGGCAAGGAATTGGCCGACCGCGTGCGGGCGTCCCATCCCCACACCAGGATTCTTTTCACCTCCGCCTACACCGAAAATGCCGTCGTCCATCAAGGGGTGTTGGACAAAGGCGTGGCCCTGCTGCAAAAGCCATTCACGCCCTCCGCCCTGGCCCACAAATTGCGGGAACTGCTGGATCAACCGGCCGCTCCCAAACCCGACGCCAGGAACCAAACATCGGGCTTCGCCAGCCTCTGCGCGCAGGCCGCGGCACCCGGGAACTGATCATGGCAAAGTGGATGCAAAATCAAAAACTGACGACCTTCACGCGCGTGGTGGTTCTGATCGCCCTTTATTTCATCGGGGGATTGATCGGCAAAAAGACCGCCTTTCTCTCCGGCAGCGTGGCCCTGGTCTGGCCGCCGGCGGGCATCGCGCTGGCCGCCATTCTGCTGTTCGGATACCGCTTCTGGCCGGGGGTGGCCTTGGGCGCCGTTCTTTTCTCGTTCATGAATGGAATGCCCTTTGGTTTCTTCACTCTCGGAACGGCCATTGGCAATACCATGGGGGCCGTCGTCTGCGCTTTTCTCCTGGAAAGAATCATCGGCTTCGACAATGCCATGGAGCGCACGCGCGATGTCACCGGCTACATCGGGCTGGCCTGTTTTCTGGGCACCACCGTCAACGCCGCTTTCAACGTTGTCAGTCTGGCCTACAGCGGGGCGGTGGCGTGGGACAATCTCTTCCCCACCACCCTGGTCTGGTGGGTGCCCAATGCGCTGGCCGGGTTGGTCGTCGCGCCCTTCATCCTCACCTGGGTCACCCCCTCGGCCACCCGCTGGAATGCGAAACTGTTTGCCGAAGCCGTCATCTGCGGCGCCGGTTTGGTCGGGGGCACCTTCATTTCCTTCAATTCGTGGTTTGTCTATGGCATTCAAAATTATCCGCTGGCCTACCTGCCTTATCCCTTTCTCGTTTGGGGCGCCCTGCGCTTCGGCCCGCGCGGCGCCACGACGGGAACGTTGCTCGTCTCGGCTCTGGCCATCTGTTCCCTTCACCACGGAAGAGGTCCCTTCGTGACCAATACGGAGAAGGACAGTCTCATGCTCATCGGCAGTTACATCGGCATTCTGGCCGTCACCAACATGCTCCTGGCGGCGGCGGCGGCCGAACGCCACGCGGCCGAACGCGCCGTCTCGGAAAGTGAAAAACGTTTCCGCGCGGTGGTGGAAGACCAGAAGGATTTGATCTGCCGTTTTCAGCCGGACGGTTTGATCACATTTGTCAATGATGCCTTCTGCCGCTTCCATGCCAGAAGCCGCGAGGCGCTGATCGGAACAAGTTTTTTCCAAACCATCTCCGAAGAGGATGCCGCCATTCCGCTGAGCTACATCAACTCTTTGCCGCCCGATGAGCCGGTGGTTTCCTTTGACCACCGCCTCTCTTCGCCGGACGGCCAGGTGGTCTGGCATCAATACCGGGTCCACCGCCTCTTTCAAAATCAAGACGACACCCGCGAGTTTCAAGCCGTGATTCAGGACATCACCCGGCGCAAACAATCCGAACAGGCCCTGCGGGCGAGCGAGGAAAAATATCGCTCGCTGATTGATCATATTCCCGACGTGGTCTGGACGGCCGATGCCAACCGGGATTTGCTTTACATCAGTGGCAACGCCGGCAAGGTGCTCGGTTACAGTTCCGCAGAACTCCTCCAGAACAGCCGCCAGCTTTGGTTGGAGCGGATCCACCCCGAAGACGCGCCCCGGGTCGGCCAGGCTTATCAGAAACTTTTCTCAAATGGCGAAAAGTTCGACATGGAATACCAGATCTGCCGCAAAGACGGCCAGTGGATCTGGTTGCATGACCGCGCCCTGACCACCCAACTGCGCGATGGCGTCAGGTGCGCCGACGGCATTTTTCTGGACGCCACCCACCGTCGCCTGGCCGAAGCCGCCATCCGGCACACCAAGGAAGCGGCCGAATCCGCCAATCTCGCCAAAAGCCAGTTCCTGGCCAACATGAGCCACGAGTTGCGCACGCCGCTCAATGCCATCATCGGTTTTTCGGAAATCCTCTCCGACAAGACCTTTGGCGACCTGAACGAGCGGCAACTGAAATACACCAACAACGTTCTCAACAGCGGCCGCCACCTCCTCCAGCTCATCAATGACATTCTGGACCTGGCCAAGGTCGAGGCCGGTCACGTGGAGCTGATGCGCCACACCTTCGCCCTCGCCAAGGCCTTCTCGGAGGTGCAGGCCATCGTCAAAACATTGGCCAACAAAAAAAATATCAGCCTCCAGTTCGACCTGGCCCCGGACCTTCCACCGCTCTTCGCCGACGAGGCGAAAATCAAGCAGGTCATGTATAACCTGCTGAGCAACGCCATCAAATTCACCCCGGACGGCGGCAAAATTCTCGTGACCGCCGCCATGCAAAACGCGACCGGCGCCGATGGGAGTTCCTCGGGCGATTCCCTGCGGGTGGCCGTGACGGACACGGGTATTGGCATTAAACCCAATGACCAGGAGCGCGTTTTCAAAGAATTCAAGCAAGTGGACTCCTCTTACGGCCGCCTGCAGCAGGGCACGGGCTTGGGATTGGCCTTGACCAGGAGACTTGTCGGAATGCACGGCGGACGCATCTGGGTGGAGAGTGAAGGCCTCGAAAACAAAGGCAGCACTTTCACTTTCCTGATTCCCATGCCCAAGGCCCAAGCCCAGCCGGCACAACCAACCGGCCAGCCGGATTTGCGCGACGACACCATTCGTCCATTGGTTTTTGTGGTGACGAATAATGACTCCCACCAGCAACTGGTTGGCGAATACCTGAAGGGTGTCGGTTACGACGTGGCGGTGGTTTCCGAAACGGCGGCGTTGATTGCCGCCTTGCAAGCCCGCCGCCCCTATGCCGTGGTCATTGACCGGAAGATGGCCGGCACGAGCGACTGGCCGGGCGGCGCGGGCTCGTCACCGGAACAACCCGAATCCCATTTTTCGGAAACTCTCATACAACACAATTTCCGCTCGCGCATCCCCTCCGGAATACCCCAGGTGAGCTTTTCGCAGGACGAAAACGGCCACTTGGCGTTTAGTTTGTTGGGCCTTGAAGGCTCTGTTTCCGGGCCGACGACGGCGCGTTTGGTGGATGCCATCCGCCGCTCGGAGAAAACCGCCGGCAAGAAACTCAAAACGGTCCTGATCATTGACGACGAGCCGGCCTTGCTGGAATTGCTGACCACGACCCTCTTGCAACAGGGTTTCAAGGTGCTGCGGGCTCCCAGTGGCCGCCGAGGGGTGGAATTGGCCGTGAGTTATCAGCCCGACGTGATCATCCTGGATTTTGCCATGCCGGAATTCGACGGGTCCAAGGTCGTGGAACAACTGCGCGCGAATCCACGAACCAAAGGCATCCCCATTCTGATCCAAACGGGCACCGTCCTCGATGAGGCGGAACGCCAGCGCCTGGCCGGTCACGTGCAGGCCATCACCTACAAAACAGAACGGGGCAGTCTGCTCGCCGAACTGGAACGGTTGGAGGCCACCAGTGCGGAGGCCGCAATGGAAGGAACGATTTCATGACACAAAACAGCATTCTTATCATCGAGGATAACTTGTTGAACCTTGAGCTGGCCGCCGACTTGCTGCGGGCCAACGGCTTCGTCGCTGCTTCCGCGCAGACGGCTGAAGAAGGGCTGCGCCTGGCGCGCGAGCTTCTGCCGGACCTGGTGCTGATGGATTTCAGCCTGCCCGGCATGGATGGCCTCTCGGCGACCAAACACCTCAAAGCCGACCCGGCCACCCGCCACCTGGCCGTCGTCGGTCTCACGGCCTGCGCCATGAAGGGCGACGAGGAAGCCGCGCTCCAGGCCGGTTGCGATGGCTACCTGGCCAAGCCGATTGACACCCGGACCTTCATCGCCACCGTCAAAAACTTCATCGCGTCGGCCAATTCACCCCGCACAAAAAACAATCCCTTGCGAACTAATCATGCACAGTGAATTCAATCTCACCGAACCCTTCTCCCCCGGCGCAAAGTGTCCCCTCGGCTTCGTGCTGGTGGTGGATGACGAAGAACAAAACCGCACCCTGCTGCGCGACCCGCTGGAAGCGCGCGGCTATGCAGTCGCCGAGGCCGGCAACGGCCTGCAGGCCCTCCAGATGGTTGCCGCCCATCCGCCCGACGCCGTCCTGCTCGACCTGATGATGCCCAAGATGGACGGCTTCGATGTCTGCCGCCGGTTGCGCAAAGACGCCCCCACGGCGCACCTTCCCATTTTGATGGTCACCGCGCTCTCCGAACGCAAGGAGCGGCTCAAGGGCATTGATGCCGGCGCCAACGATTTCCTGAACAAGCCGATTGACGTGCAAGAGGTGATTCTCCGCGTGCGCAACGCCGTTTATGCCAAACATCTCCATGACCTGCTTCAGGCCCAGCGCCAAATGTCCGACCGGTTGCTGCTGCACATTCTCCCCCAATCCATCGCCGAACGGATGAAAAATGGGGAAACCAACATCGCCGACGCTTTTCCCGATGCCACCGTGCTGGTGGCCGATCTGGTCGGCTTCACCACTCTTTCCGCCTGCATCGGCCCGGAGCAGACCGTCCAGTTGTTGAACGAGATCTTTTCCGCCTTCGATCTCTTGACGGAAAAACACGGCCTGGAAAAAATCAAAACCATCGGCGACGCTTACATGGCGGCCGGCGGCCTTTCGCTTCCGCGCCCGGACCATGCCGAAGCGAGCGCCGAACTGGCCATCGCTCTGCGCGATGAAATCGAACAATTCAACCGCCAGTATAATACTTCCGTCCGCCTCCGCATTGGCATCTGCACCGGCCCGGTTGTCGCCGGGGTCATCGGACGCGGCCGATTCGCCTACGACCTCTGGAGCGAAACCGTCAACCTGGCCTGGCGCCTGGAGTCAACCGGCGAAGCGGGCAAAATTCAAATCGCCGAATCCACCTGCGAACGGTTGAAACACAAGTATCACTTTGAAAAAAGGCACATCATTGACGCCGAGGGACGGGGCGACCTGCCGGCCTATTGGCTGGGCCGCCGCACGGGCCTTCCCGCCGCGACTGGAACGGCTGGATAACTATTTCAGGGCCAAACGGGAACAGGGCGCGGCCCTAAAACGTGACCATCATCTCGGCGCGCAGAAAGGTTATCAGCGAATGGTTGACGTAGAAGTTGCCCGGGAAGAGGAACTCGCTCCACAGATGCCCGCTGAGGTGCTGGCTGAATTTGTATTTGAGCACCGCCTGGAGGTACTGGCCGCGGTCGCTGCCCGTGCCGGTAAAAGCGTCTGTCGCGGGCGATTTACTGCCGAAAATAGCATGGTTAAAGTCGCGTGTCGCCATGTCCTGATCGGCAAACAGCAGATAATAACTGGCGCTGAATTCCATCTTCGGCATCGGATTCATGGTCCACGTGGGGCCGATTCGATCCAGATTGGCCGTCTGTCCCACCCGTGTTTCCTGAATGTAGCTGTACACGTTGTACATCTCGCTCCACTGCGGCCACCGGCCCCACAGCACGTCAAACATCTCGTCGCTCTTGGTGTTGGGGTTGTCGCCGGAAAGAAATTCGTGCGTGAGCGAAAGTTGGTCATTCCATCGGTCTTTGAACAGATAGGCCAGTTTGGTCTGGGTGCCAAAGGCACTCAGGTCGCGAAAGCCCGTGGTTTGCGCCGAGGGCGCCAAGTCCGGGTTGGCTCCGCCCTGATTGAGTTCGGGGTCCTGTTTTCGTCCGAACTGGTAGGCGCCTTCGACCGAGTATTTCCAGTGTTCCTGCACCAAACCCGAAACCCGGCCGCCCAGGGTGTAGATATCGCCATTGTCTCCAAAGATGGGCACGGGGTAGTCGTAAAGCGCCGTATCGTGTTTATAAATGAAGTAGCCGTCCAGGTTGGCGTACGGCAGGCTCTTGTTGGCCACCCACAGGATGGCGCCCTTCTCGTTCTGATCTGTCAAGGTGAGCGGCAACGACAACGGGCTGGGTGGAGTCACCCCCGTCGAAGGCCCAAGGGTCGGCAGCCACGCGTCAGGTCGCGCGAACTCCATCAAGCCGATGGCGTCAATCGTGGTGTGCAGGTCTTCCAGTTTATAGGTCAGGCGCGCGGCGTCGAAAAACGTCGTGAACGAGCCGTCATTGGGCGAGGCGTCTCCGACCAGCCAGCCGTCTCCCAGAAAAATGTCCTGCCGTCCGATGGTCACAGTCGCGGGGAGATCCAGCGGTTTTTTCCATTGGACGTTTAAGTTGTCTATTATCCCGTAACGCCATTGCGGGCCTTCCACTTGGTAGAACGAGTCAAAGGTCGAGTGCTCAAAAAATTCCCGCGGCTCCGCCGCCAGACGGACGTTCAAAGTCAGGTCATTGGTCGGCAGGAAGCTGGCCCAAAGCCGGCCCCGGAAGCGCATGTAATCCTGCGCATGCACATTGCCAAACAACAGGCCGCCCGGCGGCACGCCGAGACTGGCCGCGTTGTTGAAATACTCGTCGCGCACCCGCAAGTCGCCCCCCCAACTGAACCACGGGGCCGGGTTCTTGATATCCTTGATCGTTTGTTCCACGCCGCTCGCCTCGGGCGGCGGCGCGGAGGTTCCGTTTGTGGAGACGGTGGATTGGGCCTGGCTCAGCGCCAGTGATCCGGCCAGAGCCACGATTGTCAATAATCGGGTTGGTATCATAGTGTTATAGTGTTGAGCTTTGTTTGTGTCTTGATGGATTGTTCTCGGGTCAAACGGCGGGTTGCGGTGTGGCCGGTGCCGCCCGCGTCCCCGGCGGCTTGGTCAACATCGCCAGCAAGGCTCCCAGCACGAGCATGCCCGCCGAAATCAGATAGGCATAGAGATACGAATGAAAGTGATCGTTAATCTGCGCGCCCAGAAGCGGGCCGACAACCCCCGCGACGCCAAAAGCGGTGAAGACCAGACCATAGTTGACGCCCAGATTGCGGAGGCCGTAGAAATCCGCCGTCGCCGCGGGCATCAGCGTAAAGATGGCCCCATAGCAAAGCCCGGTGAACGCGGAGCCGAAGACCACCAGCCCCGGGCTGTTGTAATGGCTGAAGGCCAGCATATTGACCGCCTGCAATAGAAACGCCAGCGTCATCGTCCGGGTCCGCCCGATTCTGTCCGAGAGCACGCCGCTCAGAAGGCGGCCCAGCGTGTTGAAGATCGCCAGCGTCGCAATCGGCACAAATCCCCACTTCCAGTCCGCCTGCTCCTTTGCGATCATGGCCACCTGCGTAATGATCATCATGCCCGCCGAGGCCGAGAGCACCATCAGCAGCCAAAGTTGGTAGAATTGTCCGGTGCGCAGCATTTCCTGCCAATCCGTGTCGCGCTGGGTCGCCGCGGGTGCTTGAGTGGGAGATGCCAGTGGAACCGGCTGTTCCGGCGGATTTCGCAAAAACTGCGCCAGCAGCGGCACCAGAACCAGCGTGCCGATGCCGAGCCAGATAAAAGTCATCGAAATGGTGGTCCTGCCTAGAAGATATTGCGTCAGCGGAGAGATATAAACCGCCGCCAGGCCCACCCCGCTGACCACAATCCCGGTAATGACGCCCTTGCGCGCAGGCGGGAACCATTTGATGGCGGGCGGGGTTGTCGCTGAATAGCCCAGACCGATCCCCAAGCCGGCGCCGACGCCAAAGGTCAGCGCCATCGCGGCAGGTGAATGAACCAGCGCCGAAGCGACCAGGGCCAGACCCAGCATGATGCCACCGGCCGTGGCCACAAGACGCGGGCCTAATTTGTCCTGGCATCGCCCCGCGAACACCATCATCCCGGCAAAACAAACTGTGGCCACGGTGAACGGCAGCGTGGCTTGAGTCTTCGTCCAATGCCAGTCGCTCCCCGCGAGCGCCTTGGCGATGACCCCCCACGCGTACAACACGCCCAGGATCAGGTTGATGGCCAGCCCGGCCATGACAACCGTCCAGCCCTTGTTGGCCAGCGAGTTCTTTTCATTCATTGGTGCCTCCGGATTCTGGTTTGCCTAAATTTTCAGCGTCTCCTCTTGTGTCAGAACGTGGAGACCCTGCTTTTTGAGAATATCGCCCGCCTGGGCCGGGTCTTGGACTTCCAGGACCAGGATCGCGCGGTTATTGATGACGAACCCCGTGGTGTCGGCCAGATTGATCTTATGGGCCGCCAGGCATTCCGCCACCGCGTGCAACGCCCCCGGCTTGTCCGCCATCTCCACGGCGATCACCTCTATCAACGTGGCGGCCAAGCCCTCGCGTTGAAGAGCCTGAGAGGCCGGTTCGGGGTCGTTGACCAGCAATTTCATCACCCCGTAAGTTCCGCTGCTGGCCACGGTGATGCAGCGGATGTTGATCTTCGCGCGGGCCAGAATGCCGGTGATGCGGGCCGCCTGCCCGGGCCGGTTTTCAGCAAACACCGCCACCACTTTTACCGTGTTCATAGAGTTTGTGCTTTGGGTCCGTTCAAAGAGTTCGTTTGTCAATGACGCGCTTGGCCTTGCCTTCGCTCACGGGCAGCGAACCGCAGGCCACAAGGTCCACCCGCGGCCGAATCCACAGTTCGGCCCGCAGCTTTTCCACCACCAGGTTTTGCAGTTGCTCCAGGTGCCCGACCTGCCCGTCGAATCCCGCGGGCGCCAATTCCACCTTCACCGTCATCTCGTCCAGTCCCTCCAGTTGAATCAGGTAATTGCGCCCGATCTGCGGGATGGACATCAGCACCCGCTCGATTTGTTGCGGAAAAATATTCACCCCGCGCACGATCAGCATGTCGTCCGACCGCCCGGTGATGCGGTGGATGCGCTGATGCGTGCGCCCGCAGGCGCAAGGTCCGGAAATGACGGATGTCAGGTCGCGCGTTCGATAGCGCAACAACGGCATCGCTTCGCGGTTGATGCTCGTCAGCACCAATTCGCCCGTCTTGCCCTCGCCCAGCGGTTCGCCCGTCGCGGGGTTGATGATCTCCAAGACGAAATTGTCCTCCCACAGGTGCAGGCCGCATTTGCCCTCGCACTCGAAGGCCACCCCCGGTCCGTTCATTTCCGTCAAGCCGTAGGAGTTATAGACCTCGATTCCCAGCGCCGCTTCGATCTTGTTCCGGGTTTCCTCGGTGTAAGGCTCGGCGCCCACGAAGGCCTTGCGCAACGACAGGTCCTTTCGCGGATCAACCCCCTTCTTCTCCAGAAAATCCGCAAAGTAAAACGCGTAGCTGGGCGTGACATGGATGACCGTTGTGCCAAAGTCCTGCATGAGCAGCAACTGGCGCTCCGAGGTCCCCGGCCCGGCCGGGATCACCATGCAGCCCAGCTTCTCCGCCCCGTAGTGCATGACCAATCCACCCGTGAAAAGTCCGTAGCTCATCATATTCTGGAACACGTCGCGCCGCGTCACCCCCGTCATGCAAAACGCCCGCGCGATCAGTTCCGCCGCCGTGTCCACGTCACGCCTCGAGAAAAACAACGCCTTTGGTTTTCCCGTTGTCCCGCTGGAGGTGTGGAGCCTCAGCACCTCCTCCCGCGAAACGGCCAGCATTCCATCCGGGTAGTTCGCCCTCAAATCCGCCGCCGTGGTGAAAGGCAGCCGCCGCAGGTCGGCCATGGATTTTATCTCCTCCGCCTTGATGCCCTCTTCCAGAAATTTTCCCCGATAAAACGGCACCCGCTCCAATTTGCCGACGGTTTCCCGCAGCCGTTTGAGTTGCAGCGCATCCAGCGCCGGGCGATCCAACGTCTCGATTTCCTGCTGCCAAAACATAGAATTAGCAACCGTCATATATCTTGCGTTCAGCTTATGCAACTCTTATTTTAGTCTCGTAACAAGCAGAATATGGATGATGAAAACAGGCTCTTGCTGAGCGGGGACGGGGCTATCGCCCTGGCGGCCTGGCACGCGGGCGTTGCCCTCGGCGCCGGCTATCCCGGCACGCCCGCAACGGAAATTCTTGAAAGTTTCTCAAGGCTGGGCGGCCGCGCCCAATGGTCCCCTAACGAAAAGGTGGCCCTGGAGGTTGCCCTCGGCGCTGCCTTTGGCGGAGCGCGCGCCCTGGCCGCCATGAAACATGTCGGCCTCAACGTGGCCTCCGACCCCCTCTTCACCGTCGCCTACACCGGAGTGGCCGGCGCCCTGGTCATCGTTTCCGCTGATGATCCGGGCATGCACTCCAGCCAGAACGAACAGGACAACCGTCATTACGCCCTCGCCGCCGCTGTCCCCATGCTCGAACCCTCCGACTCCCAGGAGGCCTACGATTTCCTGCGCGCCGCCATCGAAATTTCCGAACGTTGGAAGATTCCCGTCCTGCTTCGCGTCACCACGCGCGTATGTCACAGTTGCAGCCTCGTGCGCCCGCGTCCGCGGCGCGACACTCCCAAACCCGCCAACTTCGTGCGCGATGTGAAAGGGCGCGTCATGGTTCCCGGCCATGCCCGGCCCGCGCACCGGCGCTTGCGCCAGAAGCTCCTGGAAATGTCGGAATGGAACGAGGATTGTCCGCTCAACACGGTTGTGCCGGGCAGCCCCTCTCTGGGCATCATCACCTCCGGGATTTCCTTTATGCACGCGCGCGAAGCCGCGCCGGAAAGCAGTGTGCTGAAACTCGGCTTCACGCATCCTCTGCCCATGCGCAAAATCGCCGCCTTCGCCAAAACCGTCGAGCGTTGCGTCGTCGTCGAGGAAGGGGATCCCTGTCTGGCCGACGCCATCCGCGCCGCCGGAATCCCGGTCCACGCCAAGCCGGAGATGTATCGCTTTGGTGAACTGGACGTGGCGCGCGTGCGGCGCATCCTTCGCGCCGACACCACTCCTGAACCCGTTCCGCCGCCCGGCAAGCCGCCTCAACTTTGTGACGCCTGTCCTTACCGGGTCGTCTTCGACGCCCTTCACCGCCAGAACTGCATCGTGGCGGGTGACATTGGTTGCTACACCCTTGGGTCGTTGCCACCGTTCGAAGCGATGGATTCATGCGTCTGCATGGGTGCCAGCCTGGGGGTCGGACTGGGCTTGCGCCACGTGCTGCCGCCCGATCAAGCCTGCCGCGTTGTCAGCGTCATCGGTGACAGCACTTTCGTTCATAGCGGCATCAGCGGGCTGGTGGAAATGGCCTACAATCCCCCGCCAAACGGCCATGTCGTCATCATCCTCGACAATTCAACCACCGCCATGACCGGCCACCAGGAACACCCGGGCACCGGCCGCAATCTCAAACATGAACCCACCGGCAAGGTCGTGCTCGAGGACATGGCCCGTGCGTGCGGCATTCGCCGCGTCCAAGTCATCGAACCGCGTGCGGGATCCGACGCCTTTGAGCGCGCTCTCATTGAAGCCCTCAAAAGCCGCGGCCTGGCCGTCATCATCGCCCGCAGGCCGTGCGTTCTCATCGCGCGTGAACTCAAGGAATATGAAAAACTCTGCGCCGCCCATGAACACGAAGAAGCTTGCGCCCCCGCCCTGTAACATCGTCGTCGCCGGCCTGGGCGGCCAGGGCGTCCTGACCGCCACGGACATCATTGCCGATGTCGCCCTGCGCGCCGGCCTTGATGTCAAGAAGAGCGAAATCAAGGGCATGAGCCAGCGCGGCGGATCGGTCGCCTGCGACGTCCGCTTTGGCGCCCGGGTCTTCAGCCCGATGGTGCCGGCGGGCGAGGCGGATTTTCTCCTGGCCCTCGAACCGACTCAACTGGAGCCGAATCAACATCTCTTGCGCGCGGGTGGCGTGACCATTGGACCAACCGCCGTTGACCTGGACAAGCTGCCGCGGAAAAAGATGTTGAACGTCGCCCTTCTCGGCGCCTTGAGCGCCCACCTGCCGATGGCCGAACAAGCCTGGCTCGATGCCATCGCCTCGGCTTTTGCGCCCGGGTTCTTCCAGGAAAACAGGCAGGCCTTCCTTCTGGGCCGCTCCAGCCAAAACAAGATCGCCCATGCAACCGCCGCCGCATAAACCCCTCTCGGCCAGGCCCGCCGACTTGCTCAACTTGCGTGTCCGTTACAGCGAAACGGACCAGATGGGCACTTTCTACAACTCCCGCGCGCTCGAGTGGTTCGAGTGCGGGCGCACGGAATGGATGCGCCACCGGCTCGGTCTTTCTTACGCCGCCCTCGAGGCGCGAGGCCTCTTTCTCCCCCTGGTTGAAGCGCACCTGGAATTTCGCGGCGGCGCCCGCTATGATGATTTGCTGGCGGTCTCGACTTCCGCGGTCCTGGCCGGGCGCGCGCGCCTTCGCTTCGATGTCCTGATCAATCATCAGTCCACCCAAAAGCCGGTCGTGCGCGGTTATACCATCCATGCTTTCACCGATGCCAGCCACAAACCCATTCGCCCGCCCGATTGGTTCTCCGCGATCATTAACAAGGCGGCTCTTTCCCCATGACCAAACACCCCCTCCATAAAGTGGCGCCCTTCGATCCCATCAGCGCGCCGGATTTCCTTCCTCCCAGCCAGTTGCGCCAATTGCAGTTGCAACGTCTCAAGAACATGGTCGCGCAAGCCTTCGACCACGTGGCCCTCTTCCGCCAACGCATGCGCGACCGCAGCCTGGAACCGGCCGACTTCCAATCCCTGGACCACATCACACTCCTGCCCTTCTGCGACAAAACCGACCTTCGCGACACCTATCCCTTCGGCTTGTTCGCCAGCCCCATGAGCGAGATTGTCCGCCTCCATGCCTCCACCGGCACCACCGGCAAGCCGATCGTTGTCGCCTACACCCAGCAAGACCTCGATGTCTGGACCAACGTCATGTGCCGCAGCTTCGCCGCCTGCGGCTTGCACCGCGGAGACGTCATCCAGAATGCCTACGGCTACGGCCTTTTCACCGGCGGCTTGGGCGCCCATTACGGTGCCGAGGCCCTTGGCGCAACGGTCATTCCCATTTCCGGCGGCAACACCCAGCGCCAAATCATGGTCCTCAAGGATTTCAATGTCACCGCCATCTGCTGCACCCCCAGTTACTTCCTCCACATCATTGACCAGGCCTCCGAACTGGGCGTCAATCTCAAGGACTTGCCTCTCCGCGCCGGCGTCTTTGGCGCCGAGCCTTGGACCGAATCCATGCGCCAGCGCATTGAACAAGACAGCGGCATCAAGGCCTTTGACATCTACGGCCTCTCGGAAATCATCGGCCCCGGCGTGGCCATGGAATGCCCCTGCCAGGCCGGCCCCCACGTCTTCGAGGATTTCTTCTTCCCGGAGGTGATTGATCCGGCCTCCGGCAAGCCCTGCCCCGAAGGCGTCGAAGGCGAACTGGTTCTCACCACCTTGAGCAAGCACGCCATGCCCATGATCCGTTATCGCACCCGCGACATCACCGCCCTTTCCTCCGAACCTTGCCCCTGCGGCCGCACCTTGCGCCGCATCAAACGCATCAGCCGCCGCAGCGACGACATGATCATCATCCGCGGCGTCAATGTTTATCCCTCGCAAATCGAAACCGCCCTCTTAAAGGTCGAGCGCACACTGCCCCATTACCAGATCGTTCTGACCCGCGAAAAGGGACTGGATGAAATGGAAGTCCAGGTCGAAGTCACGAGTGATGTCTTCAGCGACACCGTGGGCGGACTGGAACAATTGCAGGCCCGCCTGGCCAAATCCATCGAAACCATGACCGGTTTGCGGCCCCGCGTCCGCCTCATTCAGCCCCGTTCCATTCAACGCAGCGAGGGCAAAGCCAAACGCGTCATAGATCAGCGCAAAATGTAACCTCCCCACTCCACGTGAAACTCAAGCAACTCTCCCTCTTCCTGGAAAACAAACCCGGCGCCCTCAGTGCCCCCGTCAAACTTCTGGCCGACGCCAATATCAACCTCCTTACCCTCAGCATAGCCGAGGCCCAGCAATACGGCATCCTTCGCCTCATCGTTCGCGACTGGCAGGCGGCCAAAAACCTTCTGGAGAAAAACGGCCTCCTCGTCAAGGTGACCGACGTCCTGGCCATTGAAGTCCCCGACCGCCCGGGCGGTTTGGCCGAGGTCTTGGTCGTGCTCGAAGAGGCCGGCATCAATGTCGAATACATGTACGCCTTCACCCTCAAGCGCGCCAGCAAGGGCCTGCTCCTCTTCCGCTTCGACGACCCGGACAAAGCCATTCGCGCGCTGCAAAAGAAGAAGATCAACATTGTCGGAAACCTCGAACTTTTCCAGCGGCTCGAAGGCTGAACCTGCCCTTCGGGCTTGAACGCATCGGCTCAACTATCTGCTTCAAGAAAGGACTTCTGTGGAACTCGTCAAACAACGCCTTCGTAACGACCAGTTTGCCGAACGCTGCAATATCGAATTGCTCTCCGTTTCACCGGGCCGCGCTTCGGCCCGCATGACCCTCCTGCCGCACCATCTCAATGGCATCGGCACCGTCCAAGGCGGCGCCATTTTTACCCTGGCCGACTTCGCCTTCGCCGCCGCCTCCAACTCCCACGGCACCATAGCCGTCGCCCTCAACGCCAGCATCACCTTCATCAAAGCCGCCGCCACCGGCACCCTTTGGGCCGAGGCGCGCGAACTGGCCAAAAACTTCAAAATCGGCGCCTATTCCGTCGAAATCAAGGACGACCACGGCGACCTCATTGCCCACCTCCAAGGCCTGGCCTACCGGAAGAAGGACAGCGTTTGAGGACTCCCGCTTTTTTTCGCAACTCCTCTTGATCTGTGTTACGTTCAACCCATGAATGAACGACCGCTCATTGATTCCGCGTGCGAAAAAATCCTGTCGCTGCCCGCCGAAACGCAATACGCCTCCAACGGCATTGTCAGCCGCACTTTGCTCAGCACGCCCGATTTGCGCGCCGTCCTGTTCGGTTTCGCCGCCGGCCAGGTCTTGACCGAACACACCTCCACCCAGCACGCCTTGATTCAGATCTTGTCCGGCTCATGCCAATTCTCCCTCGCCGGCGTGCCGCGCAGCCTGAAAACCGGCGACCTGTTGTACATGCCGCCCAATCTGCCGCACGCCCTCAAGGCCACAGAGCAATTCTCCATGCTCTTGACCCTGTTCAAACCCGCCCGGACGCCAAGCGAATTGGTCTCATCTTGAACGGGATTTGGAATTAGCCCCCGTCCCCGACCCCGCGCCGAGTTGTTGCGGCCGCCATTGACCAGTTTTCAGGGAGAGAATTGTTCATCACTTGGATTGCGTGGATGAACCAGTGCGATCCAGTACCCGGCATCCGCGAAGATGTAATGCGTCAGTCACGGAAGGTAGGGACGGCTCGCCGAGCCGTCCGCGGGTGGTTCTTGCCGGAACGGTCGCCTCGGCGAGGCGACCCTACCGTTCCCCGGCCCGCCGTCACTGACGCATTACGCTAAGATTCGTTTCATTCCCTGACCTTTGGCGCACCGTAACCCGCTCTTCTGCGCCGTAGAATCCGCGTCCATCAGCGTTCATCAGCGGTTCTCTTCTGCATGGATACGGCTTAACCTTTCAACAATTTTGCGAACGCAAACCTCCCCGCGTTTCGCCAGATCATGCTCCCAAATCCGGACGACCCGCCACCCGTTTCTCCGCAGCGTCCGATTCACCTGGCGGTCCCGGAAGCGATTCCCCGCCAGTTTCCGCTTCCAGAACGCCCGATTACTGGCCGGCATGCTGGAATGTTTCCGGCAGCCGTGCCAGAAACAGCCGTCCACGAACACCGCCACCCGCGCCTCCCGAAACACAAAATCCGGTGTAATTCTGCCGGTAGGGCGAGGCTCCCGCCGAGCCGGTTTTGGGCCACCCCAAACTTTGAACTTTGAACTTTGAACTTTGAACCGTGAACCTTGAACCTTGAACTTTAAGCGGACATGCCTTCTCCATCCGGTGACACCGCTTTTTCGCAGCAATTCTGCCAGCGCCGATTCCGTCTCCTTGTTCCCGCGCCCGCGAATCCGCTCATAGTTCCTGACAAGGATTTGGCTGCCTGCCAAATTCCGCAAGGATCGCGTGTTCTATACTAGAACAACACTTCTGGATGTGAACCTGGTAATCTGGCTGCGCAATGGGACAAGTCCGCCAGAATCTTGTCGGCGAACGTGTGAAGGAAGCGCGAGCCAACTCGCAGCCACCGATCACACAGGAAGAGCTTTCCAAAAGACTGTTCAGGCTGGGCGTTTCGGTTGACCGGGCTGGCATCGCAAAGATTGAAACCGGCATTCGCGGTGTTCTCGACTTCGAGCTTGTTGCTCTTGCCAACGCTCTGAATGTGAAGGTGACTTGGCTGCTCGGCGTGAAGGAGTAGCGAACATGGCGGCCTTCTACCGAGCTACGCTTGCCGATTTTCTCGCCCACTCCCGCGATGAGATTCTTGGCTCGCTTCTGCGTTCCTACCAGCATAACGAATTGCAGAAACGCCAAACCAAAGCGTGGGAAATCGAGATTGAAGTTCTCAAATCGGCGTGTGCCGACCTCATTCGTACCGATCCGGTCGCGGCGAAGTGGACTTTGCTCTTGGAGTATCCTATACCGCGCCGATCCAAGCGACTTGATGCCATAATTCTGGCTGATGATGTGATTTTCTGCCTCGAATTCAAGACCGCAGATAAGGCTCACAGCCTGCAACCGCAACGGCAAGCCGAAGACTACGCGCTCGACCTTCGTGACTTTCACGAAGCAAGCCGTGACCGCCGAATTATTCCGGTTGTTGTTGTGCCGAAAGCCCCGCCAGCAAATCCTTCAACACATCAGATTTCCAGCGATGCTGTGTGCGAAGTGAGGCTGGCTAACGCTTTTGACATTGCTTCGATTCTGCTCGCAGCTTTCGAGGCCGAGCATCGTAGCGGCTCGCCTCCGATTAACCCGGCAGCTTGGGACAACTCTCCGTATCGCCCCGTCCCGACCATTATCGAAGCAGCCGAGGCTTTGTTTGCGGGACACAACGTGTGCGAGATCGCGCACTCCCACGCCGGCGCGATAAATCTCACGGCAACGTCTCATCGCCTCATCGAGATTATCCAAGATGCACAGCGCCGTTCTGAGAAAGTCATCTGCTTGGTGACAGGTGTTCCCGGCGCAGGCAAAACACTCGCGGGACTGAATGTCGTTCACAACCCGGCGTTGCGACACGAGGGGCGTCCCGCCGGTGTCTTTCTTTCTGGCAACGGCCCGCTGGTGAAAATCGTATCCGCGGCAATTGCGCGCGATCACAAGCGCCGCCTCCGCGAATCTGGTGGCGAGAGAACCGTCGGGGCATTTATTCAAAACGTCCATCTTTTCGTTCGTGAAGGAATGGAGAAGGCTGACAAGCCGCCGGTCGAGAAAGTGGTTGTGTTCGACGAAGCCCAACGTGCTTGGAATACCGACCAAAACCGCAAGAAGAACGGGCTGGAAATCTCCGAACCCGAAACAATGCTCTCAATTATGAATCGCCACCAAGATTGGGCGGTTTTGATTGCGCTCGTCGGCGGTGGGCAAGAAATCCACAACGGCGAGGCCGGTTTGTCAGAGTGGGGTAGAACATTGCGCGAAAAATTTGCGACGTGGAAGGTTGCTGTCTCGCCAAAGGCGCTCGAACGTGACGCCAGCAATGCTGGCCATCGGCTTTTCGCTGACGGAAATCCTGGCAACCTGACGGTTCAGACAGAGCCTTCGCTTCACTTGGAAGTGAACCTTCGTTCGTTCCGCGCCAGAAGATTCGCCGAATGGGTTGACGCCGCTTTGGCGGGCGACGCCGCGAAAGCTTTCGCGATCGCTCCCGACCTGCGCGATTTCCCTTTTGGGCTCACACGTTCACTTCCAACTGCCCGCGTTTGGTTGCGCGAACACACGCGCGGCCAACAACGCGCCGGGCTGATCGCGAGTTCGGGTGCGCTCCGGCTTCGTGCTGACGGACTCGAATTGTCATCAGGCTTCCGGCAAGGGAATCGCGACATGTTTGTGCATTGGTTTTTGGCCCACCCGCCTGACGTTCGTTCCTCCAATCAACTCGAAGTCGCTGCATCAGAGTTTGAATGCCAAGGGTTGGAACTTGACTGGATCGGCCTTTGCTGGGGTGGCGATTTTTCTTTCGATACACCAAGCGGAGGCTGGGCGTATCGGAATTTCGCCGGCTCACATTGGGGCAACTTAAAGAACGAAATTGACCGGCGATATCTGCTCAACACTTACCGTGTTCTGCTCACTCGTGCGAGGCGTGGATTGATTATTTGGATTCCGCAAGGCGAAATTTCGGATGAAACACGTCTGCCAAGCTGGTTTGATTCAACGGCTAATTATTTAATTCGCTGCGGCGTGCCAGTTATTTGATCCGCGAGTTCCGCCAGCCAATGTCAAGATAATAGAGGGTGTTCCGAAAGTCATTACGTGATTTTTCGGTTTTACGAGGGAAAGTTGGTTTTCCCGTTGTCCAATCCCAATTCTATCGGGCGGGCCATCAGTGGGGCCGGCAAGTCAATTTCCGCCGAGAATTGGCACTCTCTGAACTGTAACTCAACCAAGCCCCGGCGAAAACCCACCTGTATCGACGAAATTCGTTTCATACCAAGCATTTGTAAAAACTTTCGGAACACCCTCTAATAAGGCCATTGGGAAATTATTCCAGCGTATTCGGTGCTTTGTAAGTGTTTGGAAATCAGTTGCTTGCAAGCTAGAGTTCATTAAAGGCGGGGTTGGATGGAAAAATCCGACACTTTTTTCGTCTTTTATTTCAGCCAGCCGATTTTGATTTCCTTTTCCAGCGGCTTGAATGCCGGGTCGCCGGTGACCAAGCCGGTTTTGCGCTCCTTGGGCGAACGCGTCGGCCAGGCTGACGTTGTGGCGGGACTTGAAATCGGCGGCGGCGTTCGCCAGACGCCGGTCGGCGGGGTGGAATTCGATGGGCGCGGCCCGCAACTCGTTGGCAATGGCCACCCAGGCCGCCCCGCCGTCCTTGCGCCGGACGATGTACTGCGCCTCGGCATAGTTGACTACCGTCATCGCCTTCATCCCTCTTTGCGTTCCATTGCGATCTCTCGCGGCAATTGATCTTTGATTGCGGCTCTTCCGATCTGCGCAGCCATACCGCTGAATTTCGCATTTTAAACAAAATTTTTGCCGCAAAGGAACGCAAAGAACACATGGAGAGGTATTTAGATTGTTCGCTTTTTTGTGCTCTTTGGCGGCCAATTCATCTTTGGTTGCGGCTGGCCACTATTTGCTCTTGCATTCCCATAAAACCGTGGTAATATGCCATCCGTGCGGCGCTCACGCGCCTGTTCTTTGACATTTTGCAGGGGGAAGGGGGAGAGTGGCAGGAGAAAGTGGCCAGCCTGCCCGCCGTCCTGTCCGCCATAGTTTTAACGACGGCGGAAGCCTCGGTGAAGGCGGGCTTGGCGCGCCGTCTTGTCACGCCACAGCGCCCAGCGCGACGGCGGAAGCCTCGGCGAAGGCGGCTGGTTTGCGCCCGGCCGATAACGATAAAGTTGCAGGTACATGCAGGTACATGCAGGTAGTTGCACTTTGGCGCTTTACGGCGGCAGGGGACGCCGCCATGGAGCGCGTATGCCGGTCCCTCACGGGCCGTATCAGCCGCCAAGTTACGGTAAATTACGGTAAATTACGGTAAATTACGGTGGGGACACCACCCCAAAGGCGGCTCCAGGCCCGTCCGGCCGGGCCAGACCGGCAATTTTTGCCGGTCAACTTGGGAAGCGGCGGAATCTCGGAGAATAGGCGGACTATCCGGCTGGCATCGCTGCTTCCATCTCCATTGGCGGCCGCCGGGCCGCGTCCGGCAGCTTGCGGCGGATGTGGTATGAGGGGTCTTTCACCTGCCTGAGCAGGGTGGGCACGATTTCCCCGTAGGCTTCCCACAGGCCGTGGTAAGGCGGCGGCGTATCGGCCTTCATTTCCTCGTGGAGCGCAGGCAAGGCATGGTAGGGCACCATCGGAAACATGTGATGTTCGACGTGATGGTTCATGTTCCAATAAATGAATCTGAATACGGGGTTCAGATAAACCGTCCGGCAACTGAGGCGATGATCCAGCACGTCTTCCGCCAGGCCCGCGTGCTGGGTCAGGCTGAAGGTGACCCACAGCCAGGCGCCATAGAACGAGGGCAATCCGATGTACATGAGCGGCAGGATGCTGTGAATGGCCAACGACCAGCAAATGACAGCGCCATAGATCAGGGCATAAAGGCGCGAAACCCAATACACCTTGTGGCGTTCCATTTCCGGGATATAGACCTTCTCTTCCCCGGTCAGCCGGCCACAGCAGTGCAGCATCATCTTGCCAAACTCTTTCGCCCCGTTCTTGAGATTGAGGAAGTCCAGCGCCATGCCCGCCAAATCCGGCGGCCGCGGCGCGGCGATTCCCGGATCCCGGCCGACGATGAGGGTATCGGTATGATGCCGCGTATGGCTCCAGCGCCAGGGCGTCGGCTCGCGCAGCACCATGAAAGAGGCCACCTGATAAATCACGTCGTTCATCCACGTCGTTTTGAAGGCTGTCCGGTGCCCGCACTCATGCCAGCGCGAATCGGCGGCCGAGGAATAAAGCACGCCATAGACCGCGAAAGCCGGCAGCGCCCACCACGTGCCCCAGGCATGGTAGGCGACGGCCCCGGCAATGATAAGAGAGGCAAACCAGATCAGCGTGTCGCGGATGGCCGGGCCGTCCTTGCGCCGCATCAATTCTTTGAGCCGCTGCCGTGGAATGGCGCAGGCATACCACTGTGCCGAAGCCAGCCCGCGTTCCTCGGCCAGCCTGGCCTCGCGCCCGGTCAGCCGGTAATCACGTTTGATGACTGCCACTGGCATATCGTGCTCCTCTTTCCCGCTTGGGCTAGGCGCACATTTTCAGCACCGTGATGATGCCAGCCTTGTCGAGCCGGCGCGCGGGATTGAGCAGCGCGCCATTGCCGCCGCCCAGGGCTTCATAGACTCTGAGAGAATCGTCGGCAATCTTCGGGAAGCACGATTCAGGCACGTTCAAGTCCTTCAAGCGCGTGTACATCCCGATGCTTTTCATCCATTGTTCCAATTGTTCAATGCCCTTCTCGCCGCGCTCCTTGTCCGATAGCTTGGGGTCAGTGACAAAGAACACGTTCCTCGCCAGTTGCGCGTATTTCTCCGGGTTGGACTCGTTGTTAAATCTGAAAAGCGCCGGCATGACCGTCGCCAGTCCGCGCCCATGACTGATGTCGTAATGGCCGCTCAAGGTGTGTTCAATGAAGTGCATCGGCCCCGCCCCGTTTCTCCCGTTGTGCAGGATGCCGGAATTGGCCATCGTGCTGGCCCACGCCAGTTGGGTCCTGGCCTCGCGATCCCGCGGCTTCTCCATCGCCGTCCGCAGATAGTCAATGACCGTGCGCATCACGCCTTCGGAAAAGCGATCCTGCAACGGCGTGGTCTCAGTGTTGGAAATGTAGTTATCCAAGGCGTGCGAAATAATATCAACCCCGCCGTCGCCGGTGGTCTGGCGCGGAACACTCACCGTCAATTCCGGATCAACGATGGCGACTCTGGGGAAAAGATGCTCCCCCAAAAGGAGCGACTTCTCGTGCGTCTCCCAGCAACTGATGACGGCTCCCGCGCCAAACTCCGAACCGGCGGCAGCGATGGTCGGAACGGCGACGATGGGCAGGGCCGTGGTGTGTGTTGCGACCGGCCTGCCGGGTCCCGTGTAGATGAAGTCCCAGATCGGCCGGCCCATAATGGCGCCCACCGCCACCCCTTTGGCTGCATCCAGCGCGCTTCCGCCTCCGAGCGCCACCACCACCTCGCACCCGTTTTTCCTCGCCACGGCCGCGGCTTTGTCCACCGTGGTGCATCTGGGGTTGGGTTCGACTCCCTCAAAGACGGTGGGCTTGACCCCGGCTTTCTCCAGTGCCAGGACAGCCTTGTCCAGGATGCCGTGCTTCTTCATCGAAGCCTTCCCTGTCACGACGATGGCCGATCGGCCCAGGTCTCTGGTCTCCTGGCCGACTCGCGCGACCTCTCCCCATCCGAAAATCAATTTCGTGTTCAGTCTATAAGTAAAACTACGCATTTTTATGTTCCTTTCTTTTGAGTTTAAACCGGGCCACGAGCTTTGTCACTCCGGTTTCCGACAAAAATTATCGGAAAACCGACATCTTTTATCCAGTGGCGCGTTTAGGGGAACCCTCCAACTGATTTTCCCGGCCGGCGAATTGCCGGCGGCGAAATTCACTCGGTGTCATGCCGAGACAGGAGCGGAAATACTGCGCGAAGGCGCTTTGGGTGCTGAAGCCGCAGGCGAACGTGATCTCGGCCAGACTTTGGTCCGTCTCGGATAATCGGCGGCAGGCCGCCAGCAGGCGCGTCCGGATGAGGAATCGCTGCGGTCCCATGCCGAAGTAGGTCTTGAACTTGCGCTCCAACTGCCGCTCCGACATTCCAGCCAGCCGCGCCAGATCGCGGATGGAGATGTCCTGCTGGTAATTCTGCCGCAGATGGTTCACCGCCTTGGACACCGCGTCGAAGGGCGGCAACAGCCGGGCGCGTCCTTCATAGGTTTGCGCATAGCCCATGACGCCGATGATTTTTCCCGAGCGCGAATGAATCGGGATTTTGTTGACCACAAACCAATCCGGCATGCCCTGGTTGTCGAAGCATAATTCCACGTGGTTGAGCACCGGCTTTCCGGTGGCGTAAATATGCGCATCGCCGTGGGCATAGACTTGCGCCATGTCGGCGGGCGCCACATCGAAATTGGTCAGGCCGATGACATCGGCCTCATCGGTGATTTGATAGGCTTTGCGCACCGCATCACACCAGAACATCACCTCACCCTCGCGGTTTTTGGCAAAGAACTGCACGCCTTCCATCGTATCAAACAAGTGGAACAAATCAGTCGGGTCAATCTCGCGCAGCCAGGCATCGCGTTTGGCCCGCAACTCCTTTCGTCTCGCGGGCGTGATCCGCAGCCGCGGCTTGGGCGCAATTATTACAACGGGTCCTATTGTTTTTTGCATGGCTTGACACCTTTGGATTGTAGCGGCTCGGGCCCTCCGGCGCAATGATAAAAAGTGAAGTAAATGTTCGCGTTTTGCTTTTTCATATAGGAAACGGTATTTGGCGCGCGTGTCATCTCAGGGCGTACCACAGCCCGGTAGTGATGAGCATGACCAGAAGGCCCCACGGCCCGTAACCGCGCCACCACCCCGCCGCGCCGGTCGCCCCGGCCCCTGCCGCACCCGCCACGCGCCAGCCCGCAGTCAGGCCGGAGACGTTTTCTTCCTTCGGCGCCTTCGTCAGCAGAGTCACTACGACCATGATCACCGCGCACGTCACCAGTTGAATAATGACCCGGTTCATCCAGGGTTTGGCGATGCCGGCTTGAAAAAGCCCCGGCAAGATGGGGTGGATTCTTGTGTCAATCATAAATATAACCGAGGCCACCGTCCCGAAAACCACGCTGGCAATGGCCGCGGCGGAGTTGGCCCGCCGCCAGAAGATGCCCAGGAAAAAGGCGCAAACAATCGGCACCATCATGAACAAGTTGACGAATTGCACGTAGTCCCACAGGGTGCCGAACTTTGAGGGCAGCGGGGCACAGAGCGCTCCCAGCACGGCCACGGCGGCGATGGTGAACCATCCCATCCGGACCTGCTGCTCCTGACTGGCGTTGGGACGCAGCTTGAGATACAGGTCTCGGGCCACAATGGTCGCCAAGGAGTTGTAGGTGGCGCTCAAATGGCCCATCAAGGCCGCGCACAGCCCCGCGATCGTCAGGCCCCGCAGCCCAATGGGCATCAGGTCTCTGACCAGCGTGGGGTAGGCATCATCGGGCTTTTTGAGGGAGGGATACATCACTCTCGCAATCAAGCCGGGCGTGACCAGGATGAACACGGGGAGTATTTTCAGGAAAGCGGCGAATACCGCCCCTTTCTGTCCCTGGTCTATGTCTTTGGCGGCCAGCGCTCGTTGCACGATCACCTGGTTCATCGCCCAATAGAAGCTGCCGGCAAAGAACAACCCGATAATCATGCCCGGCCAGGGGTAGTCCGGGTCCGTGGCCGGACGGATCATGGAGAAAGAAGCGGGGTCAAGCTTGTGGGCCAGCCCTGAAACCCCGCCAATCTCCCTCAGACCCAGCAGCGTCAGGGTGATCGCCGCCAGAACCATGACGATAACTTGGACAAAATCGGTGTAGATCACGACCTTCAGCCCGCCCTTCATTGTGTAGAGGGCCGTCAGGATGGCGATGCTCCAAACGATGACGGACTTGTTCCATCCCGTCACCACGCTGAGCAACCGGGAAGAGGCGTAGAGGGAGACCGCCACCCAGGCCAGCACGCTCAGGATGACCACCAGCACCGCCAAGTATGTTCTTAAGCCCGAACAATAGCGCCGCTCCAGAAATTCCGGGATGGTGTAGAGTTTTGCCCGCAAATAGAACGGCAGAAAGATGCCCGCCAGGGAAATCACCAGCACATAAATCCCCATCCATTCGAAACCGCCAACGGCCAGGCCGTGCTGATACCCGCTTCCCGCCAGGCCAACGAAGTGCTCCGCCGAAATATTGGCCGCAAAGATGGAGGCGCCGATGAAGGGCCAGGTCATTTTCCTCCCGGCCAGGAAATAGCCTTCCGCCGTTTCGTGCTTCCGGATCAGCCGCGCCGCAATGGTGAATATGATGACGAAGTAAGCCGCGACCACCAACCAATCAATGAGCGCCAGCGTCACTTTAGGCGGGGGGAGGGTGATGATTGAATTCCTTATTGGGCACCTAAAGCTCTAGCGGTCAAATGCGGGAGAGCATTCTGCAGTTCCGGTAAGAAATCCGTCGGATTCTGGTATATGAATCCGTACCGGGTCTGGCTTTCGTCCGTGCTCCAACTGTGCAGAAACCACATCGTATCGAGATTATGCCAGGCGGCCGAGCCATCTATACAGACTTCGTTGCCGCCATCGGGCCGCTTGTTCGGCAGGTGCGAGGGCACGTTCAAAAAGGCGTCATCCCCCAACCCGGCGTCGTCCGGCCCCAAGTTGTCGTTCCCCGCACCCCACGTGCGGTCAATCCACATCGTCGTATCCGCCGCCAGAACCCACCACGGCTGGGATTTGGTCGTTTTGAGCGGGCTGTACGATTGGATGCCACCGGCAAAGACAGCATTGTACCATGTCGGAATGCCTCCAAAGTACTGATAACCCAGAACGATCTGACCGGTGGCCAGGAGTTGACTGTTGTCCCCACCGTCCCCGAACCCCGTCTCAAATATGGGAAACCCAGTTCGATTGGGGCATGACCAAATCGACTTCAAAGCATTGGTCTTGTCGAGGTAAGCCATCGTGGTGAAGTTGGGCAAACCGGGGAGGCCGGTGGTGGCCACGGTCGGATCAAAACACACTTGAACCCCACCCCCTCTTGCTTGGATCACCGAATCCCGGTTGTCGTTGGCGTAAACGGTGCAGGCAATACCAACCTCCCGCAGATTATTCAGACAACTGGCCCGCGCCCCCTGCTCTTTGGATTTGGCCAGCACCGGCAGCAATAAGGCCGCCAGAATTGCGATGATGGCGATGACCACCAAAAGTTCGATCAGGGTGAAGGCGCTGGCGGCGGGACATGGCCTGCAGACGCCAGAACGGCCAACAAAGTCTTTTTTGCAATGTGACCTCATATTATACACAGATTTCTCTATTTACCTTACACCCCCGGCCCTATTTGTCGCCTCGATTTTCGACAAAGTTTATCAGAAATCCGCCATTTTGCCCCGAAACCAAGCCGCCCTCCCATCGCGGGCGCAGCGGCCGCAAGATCAGCTCTTCTTAGCCGTCCACTGAATGGCCTGCCGGAGGAAGGTCTGGAAATTCGGGTTCACGTAAGCGTTGGGGCCGTGGCCCGACTGGATGCACACCACCCGCCCCTCTCCGTATGTTTTGGCCCACGCGATGACTTTGTTGCTGATCGGGCAATCGGTCGTCAACAACGGCTGGCTCCCAGCATAGACGTCGAACGCCTTGTAGGTCTCGTCAATCATGTCATAATCTTTCATGCCGCGCGTGACCGGATGCTCCGGGTCCACCACGTGCACCCGGAAATGGTTGTCGTCTGAATCGCTCGGATAGGAGAACTTCACCACCCCGTCCACCATCGTGTTGGTATGATACCAGCGCATGCCCATGATTTTCCAGTATTCCGGCCAGTCCAGGTAAGAGCCGATGCCATGATGCACCACCACCAGGCCCTTGCCCCCTTTGATCAGGTTCACGAAATCCGCTTTGGCTTCCTCGCTGATCTCCTGGTAATTATCGTAGGCCAGCACCACGTCGTATTGCTGGGCCGCCTCCGCCTTGAACCAGGCCTGCGCCTTGGGGTGCTCCACCCACCGGTAAGTGATGTCGGGATTGTTTCTAAATATCGCGAAAAATGCGTCCGGGTCGAAAGGGTGCCCGCCGGTGACAATCAACACCCGGATTTTGCCCGCGGCATTGGCCGGCTCGTCCGCGCGGGAAACCCACCGGGAAGTGAGAAAGACGGCCAGAAGGAGAAATGCAGGGATGAGACCCAGGTTCCTGATCAAACGAAATTTTTTCATAGGCCCGCCTTTTAGCATTGCAGGAGAAGCGATGCAAGCGGAATTGCGCTCTTTGTCGAATTTCTGATAATCTTTGTCGAAAATCGAGGCGACACAAGGCGCGGGCCGCGCGTAATCTTCGCCTGTTCGCCAGCATAGTGCCCGCCGGCAGTAGTTGCGGGCGCTAGCTGACATCATGATATGGAACGTGCGTGTCATCAAAATCTTACAGCGCCGTTGAGGGCGCCAGCATCCGGCGGCCCGTGCAAATAAATCGTAAACCTCACCACCAGAAAGAACCTGACCTATGACAAAGAATAAACCTCAAATCCGCGGAACTCTGGCCAAACTCGCCTCGTGCGCGCCGCTGGCCGCCCTTTTGTGGGGCGCCGCATTTAACGCTCGCGCCGATTATGTGAGCGCGGTAAGCAACCTCAATCCCCTGGTCTATTATCGGCTAAATGAACCGGCGGCTGCCATACCCATTGACCTGGCCACCAATTACAGCGCCGTGGGGGCGGCGGCCGATCTCGAGTATCTTGGCTACGCGGGCTCGAGTTACATGCATCCCGTGACGAACGGTTTGACAGGAAGCATGACTGGGGCGGCAGCCTTTACCGGCGGCTATGCCATGATGCCGTATTCGAGCAACATCCTCGGCAGTTTTAATCAACAAACCTTCGCGGCGGAAGCGTGGGTCAACGCCAACGCGAACCCCGCCGGCGCGATTTGCTCGGCCGTAAATCTGGACGGCCGCTACGGATGGATCCTGTATTACGGACTTTCTGCAGGTGACCTCCTTGATTTCCGGTTGTATCAAGGCAACGGCGTCAATTTTGCGGCCCACATCACGGCGACGGTGCCGGATAGCGAGTGGCATCACGTTGTCGCGCAATCCGACGGCACGAACGCCCTGCTTTACGTTGATGGTGCGTTGGTGGGAACGAATGCTTTGGCGTCCTATGTCCCGCCTCCGTCGTTCCCATTTGGCTCGACCTTGTCCGTTTGCGCACGGAACGACGGCAGTTATCAGCTTTCGGCGCTGGTGGCGCAAGTGGCGATTTACAGCAATGCGCTCACGTCCGCGCAGGTTCTCAATCACTACAATACGGGCACCAACACAAGCCCGTCGGCCTACAATTCCGTCGTCCTCGGGGACGGTGCGATATGCTACTGGCCGCTCAATGACGGGCTCTTTGCGCCACCGGACCCCAGCACGTATCCGGTGGCGACCAATATCGGCACGTTGGGCAGTGCGGGCAACGGCGTGTATTTGCCCGGAACGACACCGGGAATGCCTGGCCCCTCCTTCCCTGGCATGGCCGGCAGCGGCGCCTGTCATTTCAACGGGGTTGGTTCGACCGCCGGGGGACCCGGCGCAAACGGCGCCGGACCCGGCTATGTTGATATCGGCGCGGGTGGCGGGATAGATTCAGTTGATTTTACGACGAATATTACGTTGGTGGCTTGGGTGCAGCTTGATGAATGGCTCAATGATTACCAGTGCATTGTCGGCAAAGGGGATGACAGTTGGCGAATGCAACGAGGCGGTGAGACCAATTTTATCTGGGGATTTGATTACGACGCCGCAGGCGACACTGCCGGTATTACCGGCGGGGGCGACACGGACCACGCGTGGCATCAGACGGTGGGGGTTTACGACGGGACGAACCTGTGGATTTACGTCGATGGCGTAGCGGAGGGCGTGGCGCCGCAGCCGGGGCTGAACCTTTACAACAACACGTTTTTGGCGTCTATCGGCGAAAATACGGAATATCCGGGACGAACATGGGCTGGAAACATCGCGGAAGTGGCCATATTCGACACGGCTTTGACGCCGAGCCAGGTTTTTGGGCTTTGGCAGGCGGCCCAAGGCACAACCGGCGTCGGCATTCTCTGGTCGCCCACATCGGAGACGGTTTTGCAGGGCCAGACAGCAAGCTTTTCGGTCGCAGCGGTGGGTGGAACGCCGCCTTACAGCTATCAGTGGAAGCTGAATGGCACGAGTATTAGCAACGGCACCAGTTCCAACTACACGATTGTCAGCGTCGGCGTTGCGGATGCGGGCACTTACACGGCGGTGGTCTCTGATGCCGCGCACACTTCGGCGACCAGCAGACCAGCCACGTTAGTAGTCGAGACGCCATCCCAGGTTCCCTTGACGCCAGTGGGGGTGACCAATTACCCAGTGTTGGTGATGTCCATGGGACCTGTGGCGTACTATCCGCTCACGGAGACGTCCGGAACGACGGCAATGGACCTGGCGGGCGGCCACGATGGGTTTTTTGCAAATGACAGCAGCGACGTAACTCCCGGCGGCGCGACGGGGCCTGTTGGGGTGGCGGCCACCGCCTATTCTTTTGGAGGCAATAGCGGGGTGGATTGTTTCGCCGCGGGCTACCCAACGATTCCAGCTTCAGAATACTGGAATTTCGACTTCAACAATTTTACGATGACGGCATGGTTTCAAACCACGAGCGTCGGTGTGCCGATTCTGATTGATCAAGGCCGCTATGGTCCTCCGTTTCTGTATTGTAATCAGCCAAACACGGGAGATATCCGTTTCGGATTCGACAACTGGTATCAGAATTGGAATAACGGCGACCAGGCCGTTGCTGCGTCAGGAGTGACGGACGGCAATTGGCATATTGTGGCCTGCACTCTGAACAGCCTATCCCAAACCATGTTGCTTTACGTTGACGGGTTGGTCGTGGCCAGCAACACCATCATAGGCGCTCCCGAAGGCGGCATATATGACACGGGACCGGGTTCGTCCCCGCCTTGGTTGGAGCCTTATCCACTCCTGATCGGCGGCACTCCCGACGGCGCGGGCGGCAACTGGACGGGAGCGATCTGTCAAACGGCGTTTTTCAACCGCGCATTGTCGCAGGCGGAAATCGCGGAACTGGCGGTGGGCGGCGCGGATACCAACACCCGGACGACGATCGCGGTGCAACCGGCGTCGCACATCGCGCTGGAGGGTTTGCCGGTTACTCTCAGTGTGGTCGCATTGCCGGCATCGCCCTGGTACACGTATCAGTGGCAAAAGAACGGGGTCAATATTTCCGGGCCGGCCGCGAAGAAGCAAAACTATACGATCGCCAGCGTCTCCTCCGGTGATGCGGGCAACTACACGGTGGTAGTCAACGGCAATGGCGGGCCGGTCACGAGCGAGGCAGCGGTTTTGACGCTGGTTCCGGCCGCAGCGCCCGGCTCGCTGCAATACGGCTTGGTGATGCACCTTGGCCTGGACGGAAACTATCGCGATTCATCAGGTTATGGCAACGACGGCCAGCCGACCCCGTGGGCGCCGCCGCCGTTCGTTCCGGGTAAAATCGGCCAAGCCCTGCAAACGAGTTCCGACATTGGTGACGGCACCTCTCGTTCCAGTTGCCTCTCGCTGGGCATCAACTCGACGACCTTGCAGTTTGGCTCGAACGATGATTTCTCGGTCTCGTTCTGGGTCAATTACACCAACAGCGGCACCCACACTCCCTTCATTGGCCACATGAACTGGGCGCCCTATGGTTTCAACCAGGACTTTTCCGATGCCGGCTGGCTCATCGGTGAAGATGGCGGGCAACTCCAGTTGAGCTTCGGAACCACTGGTTATGCCTGGAACGGGGGCAATTATGGCGGAGGCTCGGGCACTCCCAACAGTATGGCGCTATGGAACGATACGGAGTCCGGGGCGCCATCGCTGAGCGACGGAACCTGGCATCACGTGGTGATGACCATGGATAAGACGAACCTTCTGGTGACCAGCTACATTGATGGCGCGCCGGTGGATACCAACGCCTCCGCTTTCAACGGTGGCACCCCGCTGAATCTGACCGGACTGGGCACTTTCATCGCCAACGGTGATCCGGTCCTCGGCTCCAGCACCGGCTGCACGGTGGATGGCGGAGCCTCCGGCGCTGTCTATAAGTTTGATGACGTGGCCATCTGGCGGCGGCTGTTGGCGCCTGCCGAGGTGGCTTCCATCTACACCGCCGGGCAAAGCGGCCAAAGTTTTGCCGGCTCCGTCATCGTCGGTCTGACCATTGCGCCGGTCAGCGGCGGGGTCCAGATCAATTGGCCCAGCGGCACTCTCTGGTCCTCCAGCAGTGTCTCTGGCCCGTGGAATCAGGTGACAAATGCGGCGCCGCCTTCTTACACGACGGCGGCAGGCGGCACCGCGCAGTTCTATATTGTAAAGTAAAGAACAACACCGGTCGCGCGGCTCCCGGCCGCGCGACCGCCTTTCCAGAACCGTCGCCAGCCGCGAAAAGGCTTGCGGAGAAGATGTCGGGCAGCGCATAATGCGCGGCGCCGAGACTAAAAGAGGCAGATAATCCGTAAGACAACCTCTCGCTCAATGAAACGCACGATGAAAGAAACGTCTTCCACACGCCGTCAGTTCCTCAAACAGGCCGCCGGATGGACCGTTTCCCTGGCGGCGTTTCCTTCGATCATCCCCGCCTCGGCTCTCGGCCGGGGCAGCGGCCTGGCCGCGAGCAATCGCGTGGCCATCGGATTCATCGGCCTTGGGGCGCGAGGCTCAGGCGTCATGAGTGATTTTTTAAACCACAAGGCGGTGCAAGTTGTCGCGGTGTGTGACGTTCACTCCGGCCATCTGGACCGGGCGCGCCAAACGGTCAACCAGCATTACCAAAACAACGATTGCGCCGCCTACGCCGATTTCCGCGACTTGATGGCGCGCAACGATATTGACGCGTGTGTCATCGCCACGCCGGACCAATGGCATGTCCTGACAGCCTTGGCGGCGGTGCGGTCGGGCAAGGATGTCTATGTGGAGAAGCCGCTGGGTCTGAGCGTGACGGAGGACTGCGCCTTGCGCCACGAGGTCCGGAAGCACAAACGCATCTTCCAGTTTGGCACCCAGCAGCGGTCGGACCGCAAGTTTCGTTTCGCCTGCGAATTGGCGCGCAACGGGCGCATCGGCAAGCTCCAGCACATCAACGTCTGGGCCCCGGGCAGCGTGCCCGGCGGCTCCACCGACATCGTCGCTCCCCCGCCCGAGCTGAATTATGATTTGTGGCTGGGCGAGTGCCCTCTAAAACCCTATACCAAAAACCTGGCGGATGAGCTTTACGGCGCTCCGGCAACCACTTGGCGTTACATCTCCGATTACGCCCTGGGCTTTGTCGCCGGCTGGGGAGTGCATCCGTTGGATGTTGCGGTTTGGGGCGCCGGGCCGGATTTGTTCGGCGGTCCCTTGGAAGTGGAGGGGCGGGGGACTTTCCATTCCGAGGGGGTGTGCGACACCGCCACGATTTGGCGCGTCAATATGAAATCGGCCACGGGAGTGACGCTCAAGTTCGTGGGCGTTCCCAATGGCGATGGAAGGCCCACCGGCGAGCCTTGGCCGGAGGAGCAGGAATGGAAGCAACGCTACGGCGGGATAAACAACTACGGCACGGCCTTTGAGGGAAGCGACGGCTGGGTGCATGTGGACCGGGACCAGATCCATTTCCAGCCGGAGAGCCTGGCGAACGAGAACGAAGACTCTTTCCCCATTCAGCTTCCCCGCAGTTCGGACCATGCCCGCAACTTCCTCGACTGCATCAAGAGCCGCGCCCAAACCGTCTGCCCGCCCGAGGAGGCGGTCCGTTCGGACACGCTCTGTCACTTGAGCGACATCACGATGCGCCTGAATCGGAAAGTGGTTTGGGACCCGAAACAGGAACGGTTCCTGGATGATCCCGAGGCCAATCTGCGCTTGGCGCGCAAGATGCGCCCTCCGTGGCGCCTGTGAGCCTCCGATTAGGAAACCAGCGTGAAATCAGCCATGAACTCCAGGGAGCGGGTGCTCAGTTGTCTGGCCCGCGCCGGCTATGACCGGATTCCCATCAAACACGAAGGCGCCGCGGAAGTGAACCAGGCGCTCATGCAACATTTCGGCCTCTCGAACCTGGAACAACTCCTGGTCGTGTTGGGCGATGACTTCCGCTATGTGGCGCCAATCTATCAGGGTCCGCCCCTGCGAACCTTCCCGGACGGCAGCACCGAGGGCTGCTGGGGCGAGCATTTCAATTACATCCAGTTTGGGGGCGGCAAGTATCTGGAGTCGGTCTGTCAACCGTTTGCCAACGTGGAAACGCTCGACCGGCTGGACCGTTCTCATTTCCCCCGTGCGGACTGGTTTGACTATTCCACCCTTCGCGCGCAGTGCCAAGCCCTGCGGCGGCGGTTTGCCATTTGCGCCGGCTCGCCCGGCGATCTGGATTTCATCAACGGCATCGCCCGCGCGCGGGGCATGGAGGAGGTGATGATCGACCTGGCCACCGACAATGAGGTTTACCTGGCGATCATGGAAGCGCGCTTTCAGTTCTACTACCAGATGCATGAACGTATCCTCCAGACGGCCGACGGTCTGATAGATATTATGCACGTGGGAGAGGATTTGGGCAACCAGCGCGGACCCATGATCGGCATGAATGTTTTTGACAGGCATTTTGCCCCAAAGCTCAAGCAGTATTTCGACATGGTCCACCGTCACGGCGCCAGGACCATGATGCACATGTGCGGTTGCTGCGAAGCCTTTCTGCCGCGCTTAATCGCCCTGGGGCTGGACATTTATGACGTGGTCCAACCGACCACCCCGGAGATGGACGTCGCTTCTCTGAAGGAACATCACGGCGCAAAGCTGAACTTCTGCGGCACCATCTGCGTCCAGACGACACTTCCTCAGGGCACGACCGAGGACGTCCGGCGGGAAGTGCAGCGCCGGCTGGCTCTTTTTCCCGACGGAGGGTTGTTCCTCGGACCCACGCATGCGATTCAGGCCGGCACTCCCATCGAAAATATCCTGGCCTTGTATCGGACTGCCGGCGGCCTGTGTGAGCGGCTCGATGATTCCATCCTGAGCATTGGCGGCCGGCGGAGCGCGCCGGACAGAAGCGATCTATTCAAACCGTATTGAAGGGGCCGCTGCCCCCCTTCAGGCCGTGTTCGCCTGAAAAGACAAAATGGTCACAGGACGATGGCTGCCGTAGGGTGTCGGATTTCGGACAAAGATTGTCGTAAATCAAGGTGACGCGACCGGGCAGAATTTGGTAAATATTGACTGCTATGAAAGCTTACAATTGTTCTCGCCGCCAGTTCCTCCGGCAAACCGCCGGATGGACCGCATCCTTGGCCGCTTTTCCCTCGATCATCCCCGCTTCGGCCCTGGGCCGCGGCGGCAGCCTCGCCCCCAGCGACCGCATCGCCATCGGCTGCATCGGCCTTGGGGACCGGGGAGGCGGCGACATGAGTGCTTTCCTCGGCCAAAAAGACGCGCAGGTCGTGGCCGTGTGTGATGTTCACTCCGGCCATCTGGAACGGGCGCGCCAAACGGTCAACCGGCATTACGGAAACAGCGATTGCGCCGCCTGCGCCGATTTCCGCGACTTGATGGCGCGCAAGGACATTGATGCTTGTGTCATCGCCACGCCGGACCAATGGCACGTCCTGACGGCCTTGGCGGCGGTGCGCTCCGGCAAGGATGTCTATGTCGAGAAGCCTTTGGGTCTGAGCGTGACGGAGGACTGCGCCTTGCGCCAGGAGGTCCGGAAGCACAAACGCATCTTCCAGTTCGGCACCCAGCAGCGGTCGGACCGCAAGTTTCGTTTCGCCTGCGAATTGGCGCGCAACGGGCGCATCGGCAAGCTCCAGCACATCAACGTCTGGGCCCCGGGCAGCGTGCCCGGCGGCTCCACCGACGTCGTCACTCCCCCGCCCGAGTTGAATTATGATTTGTGGCTGGGAGAATGCCGTGCCAAACCCTATACGAAGGATCTGGCAATCGTGCAGTATGGAGCTCCAGAAAGCACCTGGCGTTTCATCTCCGATTACGCCCTGGGCTTTGTCGCAGGCTGGGGCATTCATCCGCTGGACATCGCCGTTTGGGGCGCCGGGCCGGATTTGTTTGGCGGCCCGCTGGAAGTGGAGGGGCGGGGGACTTTCCATTCCGAGGGGGTGTGCGACACCGCGACCATCTGGGACGTCAAGATGAAAGCGGCGGGCGGAGTGACCCTGCGCTTTGTCGGCGCTCCCAACAGCTACGGAGCGCCCACCGGCGAGCCTTGGCCCGAAGAACAGGAGTGGAAGCAGCGCTACGGGCGGATTGAAAACTACGGCACCGCCTTTGAGGGCGCCGACGGCTGGGTGCATGTGGACCGGGACGAAATCCATTTCCAGCCCGAAAGCCTGGCGAACGAGAACGAAGACTCTTTCCCCATTCAGCTTCCCAACAGTTCGGACCATGCCCGCAACTTCCTCGACTGCATCAAGAGCCGCGCCCAAACCGTCTGCCCGGCCGACGAGGCGGTCCGGTCGGACACGCTCTGTCACTTGAGCGACATCGCCATGCGCCTGAATCGCAAAGTGGTTTGGGACCCCATGAAAGAACGCTTTATTGGCGACGAGGAGGCCAATCTCAGGCTGGCCCGGAAGATGCGCCCTCCCTGGCATCTCTGAAAGCCGGTCTGATTATTCTTAAACCGGATATTTCACGCTCGCCTCAATCGCCCGACACAGTGCAAGGTAGGGCGAGGCTCCCGCCGAGCCGGGGTTCCCTTCCACAAATGGCTCGGCAGGAGCCTCGCCCTGCCGACGTGTGAAATATCCGGGTGTATCCTGTCATCTTGAAGGCAATTGAGAATTGGCTATTGAGCGGTTGGCGAGACGGAATCCAATTGCCAATGACCGATTTTCAATGACCAATTTCCAATCAACGCTGGCTGGTTCTGAGGCGTTCCGAAACGGCCTTGCTCCAAAGGTCACGGGCAAGCGTGAATCAATTTGACAAAAGGAGGGAAAAAACGATGATGCTTATCCTCTGGACAGTGAACTACATTGACTTGACATGGAATGAATTGCTGCGGGACTCTGATTCCACCGACTACAACGTGGTCCAAGACATGATCGCCAGCGGCCCGACAGTCAATTATTTGCCCCGGACTATCCCCACCGTCCTGGGCCAACCGGCCGGCTTGCGCCTCTCCGCCGTTGGCTCAATCCAGTTCACCGATTCCAACGCCGCCGGCTGCCGGCGCCGCTATTACAGCGCATCGGTGCCGCCATGAGCGAGGGCTTGCCACAAAGGCCGGCCTCATTTCTGGCCCGCTGCCTGCCGGGTCTCTCGCTCTTCCGCGGCTACCGCCGGCAATGGCTGGCGGGCGACATCGTGGCGGGGGTCAGCGGCTGCCTGATCATGATTCCTTCGGTCATCGCCTACGCCCGTTTGACCGGCCTGCCGCCGGAATGCGGCCTTTACGCGGCCCTCATTCCGCTCATCGTCTATCCCTTCTTCGCCAGTTCACCGCAAGTCATTGTCGGCCCGGACATCGCTCTATGTTTGTTGATGGCCGGCGCCATCGGTCCGCTGGCCGGAGGCGACGCCGCCCGCGCGGCGGTGCTGGCGGCCACGCTGGCGGTGTTGAGCGGAGCCTTCCTGGTGCTGGGCAGCGCCCTCAAGCTGGGCCAGGTGGCCAATTTCTTTTCCAAACCCGTCTTGGTCGGTTACATGACCGGCGCCGCGCTGATTCTGGCCGCTTCCCAATTGAGCGGCCTGCTCAGACTGCCGCTGGAGAATAACGACTTCTTCCCGCGCGTGATCGAAGCCGTCCGCCACCTGCGTGAGGCGCATCTTCCGACTTTGTTTTTGGGCCTGGGCCTGTTGGCGTTGATCGTTCTGCTGCGCCGGTTTGCTCCGAAGGTTCCGGCGGCCATCGTGACTTGCGTGGTGGCGGTGGCGGTGTGGTGGGCGTTCCATCTGGAAGCCCGCAATGTCGCGGTCGTGGGCCGCTTTCCCGGCGGCCTGCCCGGCTGGGCCCTTCCGCGCGCGGACTGGCGCGAGATTCACAACCTGTTGCCGGCGGCCATCGGCATCGCCTGCCTGGCCTATACCGAGGGCATTCTGCTGGCGCGCGCCTTCGGGGCTAAAAACAGCTACGACATCGCGCCCAACCAGGAACTGGCCGCCTTGGGCATGGCCAACTTGTGCAACGGCTTCTTCCAGGGCTTCCCCGTCACCGGCAGCCAATCCCGCACCACCATCAACGACGGCGCCGGGGGCAAAACGCCCCTGGCCAGCCTGGTCATGGCGGCCTGCGTCGCGCTCTTTATTCTGTTCCTGACACCGATCCTGGCGCACCTGCCCGAAGCCGCCCTGGCCGCCATCCTGCTCTATGGGGGCTGGACCCTGGTGGAGTTCCAGGACATGAAGCGCATTTACCGCTTTTATCCCGGCGCGGCGGCCATCGCGGCGCTGACCACTCTGGGCGTGCTGGCCGCCGGGGTCGTGGCCGGCATTCTCCTGGGCGTGGTGCTCTCGCTCTTGACCCTCATCAACCGCATTTCCCACCCGGCGGACGCCGTCTTGCGCGAACTGCCCGGTCACGGTTTCCACGACGTCGGCGGCGAGGAGGGGCGGACGCTGCCGGGTCTGCTGGTGTACCGTTTCTACGCGCCGCTGGAGTTCTCCAATTGCGGCTACTTTTCCGAGCGCGTCCACAGCCTGGTGGCCGCCGCTCCCGCCCCGGTCCGCTGGCTGCTCCTGGACGCCCAGGCGATCACCGACATTGACGTGACCGCGGTGGAGATGCTGCACGTCTTGCATCGGGAATTGAAGGCCAAGGGCGTCTGTTTGAAGTTCGCCCATGCCAACCGTCCGTTGCGCGCCCTGCTCGAACGCACCGGGCTGGCCCGCGAGATCGGCGAGGAGAGTTTCTTCCCCTCGGTGCATGAGTGCGTCGAGGCCTTCCAGGGCGCATTTCACCTTTCTGGATAGCCTCTCCTGATCTTAATCCTAATCTTAATCTTAATCTCCTCATTCGGATTAAGATTAGGATTAGGAGAGATTATCCAAGAAGCAAAATGCGCCCGCGGCGCCTTTATTTGCTTTACCTTCTCCGCGAAAAAGGAGAGAGTCCTGGCCATGAAACGCCGGCTCTTGGAGGTGTTTGTGTTCGTCTTCGCCCTGGCCATCAGGGCCGACGCGCAGCCGCCTGTCATTATTTCCCAACCGCAAAGCATCACCGTCAATAACGCTTCCGCCGCTGCCTTCACCGTCGTGGCCTCCAACGCGGCCGCCTACCAGTGGCAATTCCAAGCCACCAACTCTCTGCCCGGAGCGACCAACGCCACCTTGAGCCTGGACGATGTGAGCAGCAACCAGGCGGGAAGCTACACGGTGGTGGTGACCTCGGCCGACAGTTCTTCCGTGACCAGCGCGCCGCCGGCGGTGTTGACGATTGTTCCCGGAACGATCGTCCGAGTGACCATCTCCACTTACCCGGACGGCAGCAGCAGCAATTTTTGGGTGCAGCTTTTTGATCACGACAAGCCCGCCACGGTGGAGAACTTCATCCATTATATCACCTCCGGCGCCTACTCCAATATGTTCTTTGACCGGGACGTCACTAATTTTGTTCTGCAAGGGGGCGATTATGTCACCTCTGATCGAACGACCAATGGTCTGAACGTCAACTATGTTTCCACGGGGACGAACATCTTCCCATCGCAGGTGGATAGCGAATTCAATGTCGGGCCGTTGATTCATAACCGATTTGGCACGTTGGCCATGGCCCTGCAATCCGGCAATCCAAACTCCGCCACCAGTGCCTTCTTTTTTAATTTGGCCGACAATTCGAGCTACCTTGACACTAACAATGGCGGCTTCACCGTCTTCGGGCGCATCATCTCCGGCACCAATGTTTTGCAGAATGGCACCAACATTTTGCAGTATTTCAACACCCTGAGCGCGCCCAGCAACGGAATTTCCGTTTACTTTCCGAATGCGACGAATCTGCCCGTCAATTACGACGGCACCAACGAGCCAAACGACGCCAATTTCTTCTATTGCGATTTTGCGTTCCAAACCACCCCGCCGGTGGATACCACCCCGCCGACGGTTTCGATTGCCTTTCCGGCGCCCAACGCCGCCCTCTCCAATGCCGGCCCTTTGACGGTGCTGGGCACAGCGTGGGATGATGTCGGCTTGGCCGAGGTGTTTTGTGTTTTGACTCCGCTCACGGGCGCCTCTGCCGGCCAGAGCCAGACCAACGCCGCGCAGGGCACAACCAACTGGTCGCTGGACCTCGGGACCATCGAGCCGGGGGTTTATCAATTGACAGCCGTCGCCCAGGACGGAGCAGGCAACCTCAGCGTGCCGGCGACGGAGGATTTCACCAATATGGTCATCCTGACCATCATCACAAACGCGGACGGAAGACTGACCACCAACACGCAGTATCTCGTGCCAGATCAGCCGTATTCGGTGACCGCCGCGCCAGGAGCCGAAGAACTGTTCTATAATTGGCAGAATCAGGGGGTGGTGTCGCTTGACCCGGTGCAATCATTCACGGCACAAACCAATCTCACGCTGAGAGTGACGCTCGTCTCCAACACCTTGCCCGCCGGCCTGGCTATTACGAGTCCTGTCGCCGGTTCCCAAGTGCAAACGACCAACGCCGGGTTGACCATCAGCGGAACTCTTCCGTCAGCGGCCAATGTGACGGAAGTGACCTGCCGGCTTTTTTCCCAATCCAACGCGGTGACCCCCGCACTGCCCGCAAGCATCAGCGGCACAAACTGGTCCCTGGCCGTCAGCAATCTCGTCGGTGGCCCTTACACCATTGTGGTCGTGGCCGAAGATTCATCAGCTCGACAGGGATTGGTCGCGGAGAACTTCATCGCGCTCGTCGCCCCGCCCACCATCATCTCCGAACCGCAAAACGTCACCGTCGGTGCCGGCTACTCGGCAGACATCAGCGTTACGGCCAGCAACGCCGTCGGCTACCAATGGCAGGAGGTGGGCATAGGCACTATCGCCGGGGCCACCAACGCCACCTTGGTCCTGCCCGATGTGACCACCAACCTCTCCGGCTCCTCTTACATGGTTGTCATCACCGCCCCGGATGGCGAGACGACCAACAGCACGCCGGCGGTGTTGACGGTCGTGCCGGGAACGCTGGTGCAAATCACCTTTTCCGGCTTCTCCGACGGCAGTTCCAGCAATGTCGTGGTCCAGCTTTTCGATCACGACAAGCCGGCGACGGTGGCGAATTTTCTCCATTATATCACCCCGGCGGTGTTTGGCTCCCACACGAATGTCGCCTTCAGCAACATGATCTGGGACCGGTGCATTCCGGGATTTGTGCTGCAAGGCGGGGATTATGACGCGCTGGAACCCACCAATGGCACGGCCCCTCCGAGCCTTTACTCGGTCTATACCAACTACACCGCCAATCGGTATTACACACCGCGGTTCCCGACCAATATCGCCAACGAATTCAGCGTGGGGCCGCTCATCCACAACCATTTCGGCACTCTCGCCATGGCCAAGCAGGCCGGCAATCCCGATTCAGCGGCCAACGCTTTCTTCTTTAACCTGGCGGATAACTCCTCCAACCTCGACTATCAGAACGGCGGTTTCACCGTTTTCGGCAGCCTCATTTCCGGCAGCAATGTCTTGCAATATTTCAACACTTTGAACAAACCCAACCACGGTATTTTCGATGAATCCACGGTGATCCCCGGCGCCTCTCTGACCGACTTGCCGGTCAATTATCGTGGCTGGGGCACCCCGGCGAATTCAAATTTGTTTTTCGCCAATTTCTCCCTTCTCAGCGCGATCAGCGCGGACACCACTCCGCCAACCGTCAGCGTGAGCTATCCAGTTGACGGTGCGACGGTCACCAACGCCGACGTGGTTTTATACGGCACTTCCATGGATGACGTGGCGGTGGCGAATGTCCACTGCACCTTGGCGCAAACCTACACTGGTTTCGAATACATCGAGGGGACTTTCACCGCGGTTGGCACGACAAACTGGCGCGCGGATTTGGGAGCGTTGGCGCCGGGGAACTACAGCGCCACTATTGTCGCTCAAGACGGCGCCGGCAATTTGTCCTCAACCGCGACCAATTCTTTCGTCGTGCCCCGGTTCTTCTGCGTGTCTGACACCAATGGCAACGGAACCCTCTCCACCAATTTGAACGGCACCAACACCACCATCGGCTTCACCTATGTCATCAAGGCCAGGCCGCGCAACGGTTCGGTTTTCCTCAATTGGACCATCGGCGCCAACTCCTCGCTCAACCCGGTGCAGACTTTCATCATGTCGAACGGCCTGCAGATGACGGCCAATTTCATCTCCAACACCATGCCCGCCAACGCCATTTCTTTCACCTATCCGCCCGCGGGCGCGGAACTGACCAACGGAACTTTCAGCATCGAAGGCAAGGTGGCTCCCAGCGAGAGAACCAATCAGGTGGTCGTCACCTGCCAGGTCTTCTCGGCCGCCACGAGCAATTCCGTATCCGGGCCGATGGTCATCAACGCCTCCAACACCTGGGCCGCGCCCTCGCTTCCCTTCGCCCCGGGGTCCTATATTGTGCAGGCGGCCGCGCGGGACGCGCACGGTCGCGGCACGGTGATCCGCGAGAGGTTCACCGTCCTGGCCCCGTTGACGGTCATCACTTACGGCCCCGGCTCCGCCTCCATTCGCAATGGCGCCTATTTGCCGATGGGCAGCACCCACACGATAACGGCCACGCCTCATTCCGGGCAGTCATTCCTTACTTGGAACAACGGCTCCCGCAGTTTCCACGAGCCGTCCATTAGTTTTGTCATGAGCGACGGGTTGACGCTGACGGCGACCTTTATTTCCAATGCCCTGCCGCGCAAACTCGCGTTTACCTATCCGAAACCCGGCGGGAAGGTGACGGATCGCAACTTCACCGTGACGGGCACGGTGGCATCATCACTCGCCTCGCCCCAAGTGGTCTGCCAGCTTTACCTGAATAATTCGCCCGTGACTGACTTTGCGGCCGCGACAGTGTCGGGAACGAATTGGTCGCTCCTGCTGACCAATGTGGCGATGGGATCTTACACCGCGGTGGCCATTGCCACCGATGCGACCGGTCAGACCGAACTGGTTTCGGAAAACTTCACTGTGAACCTCATCTCCTACATCGCCGGGTCCTATCATGGTCTTTTCTTCGACCCCTACGGCATTTCCGAGGATAGCGCGGGGTCTATCTCCTTGGTGTTGAGCAGCAACGGAGTGGCCAATGGTGTTCTGGCCTTCCCGCTGGCGAGCATCTCCTTTGATAACCTCCAGGTCGGTCTCTCCGGCAGCGTTGAGGTGCTGGGCAGGGGCTATGCCGGAACCGAGTTCCTGCTTAAAATGAGTTTTGACGTCACCCATCTCTCCGGCCAGATGAGCGGTTACGTCGAGTTCGCGAACGAGGTGTGCCCCATGGCGGCCTACCGCCAGGCGCGCAACCTTTCCACCAACACAGCGCCCTCGACCGGAAAATACGTCCTGAGCCTCCAGCCGGTCAACGCATCATCCAATCAGCCGGCGGCCAACAGCTTCGCCGCCCTCACGGTGGCGTCCAACGGCAGCGTGGCCGTTGCCGGCACCCTGGCCGACAACTCGCCCTTCTCATTCTCCACCGGGATTTCCACTAACGGCATCTGGCCGGTTTACGCTGGCTTTTTCAACGGATTCGGGATGTTGATCGGTTGGGAGACCAATCTCCCCTCGGGCCAATGTATCGGCACCCTGGTCTGGATCAAAGGCGCCGGCCTGGGAAACTACTACACCAAAGGTGTCGGCGAGGAACTCATTTCCATCGGCACCAACTATGTTGCGCCACCGGCGGGCGCTGACTATCAGATTGTCTTTGACAGCGATACGCTGCCTGTGCCTTTGACCAACTCGCTGACGGTCACCAATGGCCAGCTTGTTCCCTCCGCCTCTTTCACCGACGAACTGGCCATCACCAACTTGTCCACCGGCGTGATCACCGGCGCCATCCTCAATACCAACGACAATAAAACGCTCAAGTTCAAGGGCGTTTTCCTCGGCCCCTCTCAAGGCGGCTCCGGTTTCATTCTGGACACTGACAAACGGGCCGGAACCTTCGTCATCAGCCCGTCGCAGTGAATGACCCGCATCCTCATCGCCACGCGCAACCCGCATAAGGTCGCCGAAATCCGCCAAATTCTGGCCGGAGACTTCTGCTTCCTTTCGCTGGCCGATTTCCCGGCCGCGCCCGGCGTGGCCGAAGACGCCGGCACCTTCGCCGGCAACGCCCGCAAGAAAGCCGAGGGCCTGGCCGCGTGGCTGGCGGCCCATCCTCCGGCCCCGCCGGCGGGCGTCCCTCGGTATGTCCTGGCCGATGATTCCGGTCTGGAGGTGGACGCCCTTGCCGGCGCGCCGGGCGTGTACTCCGCGCGCTTTGCCGCGGGCGCGGCCGATTCCCCCGATGCGGCCAACAACGCCAAGCTGCTGCGGTTGCTGGAGCGCGTTCCGCCCGAAAGCCGGACGGCGCGGTTTCGCTGTGTTCTGGCGCTGGCGGCGCGCGAAGAACCGACCCGGTTGTTTGAGGGCCGTTGCGAGGGCCGCATCGCCCTCTGCCCCGCCGGCGCGGCCGGCTTTGGCTACGACCCGCTTTTTATCCCGCGGGGATGCGACCGGTCGTTCGCGGAACTGGGCGACCAAGTCAAGAATAAGATTAGCCACCGCGCTTGCGCTCTGGCCGCCCTCCGCCGTTTTCTCAACGGCGCCGCCTAAGGGCCCGCGCAAAAATAACTTCTGAACTATTCTCTTTCCTCCTGCCACCGCGGCGTCAAACGATGCGCGATGCCCAGGTGGTCCAGGACCCGCCCCACGACGGTGTCCACCACTTGCTCGATCGTGGCCGGGCGATGATAAAAGGACGGATTGGCCGGCAGGATCGTGGCCCCGGCCAGCAGGAGCATTTCAAAATTCCTCACGTGAACCAGGCTCAGCGGCGTTTCACGCGGGACCAAAATCAGTTTCTTCTTCTCCTTGAGCGCCACGTCGGCCGCCCGCAACAGCACATCTTCGCTGCTCCCGTGGGCGATGCGCCCAATCGTGCCCATGGTGCAGGGAATCACCACCATCGCGTCCATCGGATTGGATCCGCTGGCGAACGGCGCGTTCATGCTGCGCAATCCGTGCCGGCGCGTCCCTGCCGGCAGCCGCAATCCTTCCGGCAATTCCTCCCCCAGCACCGCCTGCGCATAGGCGCTCAGGACAACGTGGATTTCATGCCGGCGCGGGTCCAGATGGTCCAGCAGCCTTTGCGCGTACAACGCCCCGCTGGCTCCGGTGATGGCGACAAGGATTTTCATCGCCTCGCCCTATCCTTCCAGCCCCCGCAAATAGGCCAGGATCAACTCCGGCAACTCCTCGCTGTAGCCGCCCTCCAATACGCTGAACGCCGGAACCTGCAAGCCCCGGATCGTCTCCCCGATCCAATAAAAATCCTCCGCCTCCAGCGTCCCCTCCGCCAGCGGATCCCCCCGGAAGGCGTCGAATCCCGCCGACACCGCGACCAGGTCGGGACGGAAATTCCGCAACTCGGCGAACCCGCGGGCAAGGATGGCGCGGTACTCCCGCCGCGGCGTGGCGGGAGCGACGGGAAAATTGAAACCGTTGCCGCCCCGATGCTCCCGCCCCGTGCCCGGATAGGCCGGAAACTGATGCACGGAGATCGAGGCCAGCCCCGGCTTGTCAAGTAGAATATCCTCCGTCCCGTTCCCGTGATGCACGTCAAAGTCGAACACCGCCACCCGCTGGCTTCCCCCCGCCCGCGCCTCCAGCGCCGCGATGGCCACCGAGTTGAGATAGCAGAAGCCCATCGCCTGCTCCGCCCCCGCGTGGTGGCCCGGCGGACGCAACAGGCTCAGGGCGCTCCGCCCGGCCCGCGCCGCGGCCAGGGCTTGCAGCGCCCCGCCGACCGACCGCCGGGCGTGCCCGGCTATCCCCGGATACGCCGGCGTGTCAACGTCGAAGTCAACCGCCCTCTCCAAGTGCTCCAGATGGTGTCGGGTGTGGGCGCGCAGGATCGCCTCGTCGCCCGCCGCCAGCGGCTCGCTCCACGTCAGCGCCAGTTCCTCCTGCCTCTTGAGCAATTCCACCGTCTCGCTGATGCGCCCGGGGCGTTCGGGATGGCCGTCCGCCGCGTACTCCGCGCAACGAGGGTCGGTGATGATCGTCACGGCCGGCGCTCAGATTCGTTTCTCGTCCGCGTCTATGTAATCGGCGAACGTCTGGATGTCCTCCCGGTGGGCCAGCCCCGACTCCTCCTTGCGCATTTTCAGCCGGGCCCGGGCCGCGTCGTCCTCCCGGCCGCGGTTCAGGACGAAATCGTTGAAGGCCTTCTTCTCCGCCTCCGTCTTCTTGACGTTCCGGGCCACCCAATCGGCCACCTGGCCGTCGGTAATCGTGTTTTTGACAACCTCGATGAAAGGTTCCGCCGAGAGGCCGGCCGCTTTGAGCCAGGCGCCGTCGAAGCCTTTGGTGAAGTTCTCCTGGTAGTCGGCATGAAGTTTGCCGGCCTTATGCAGCCGGATTTTGTCCACAAAGCGGGGCAGGTAAACCCAGCCGCACATCGTTTCGCGCACACTGCGCGGATATATGATCTGTTCCATCTGGCTATTCTTCTGCAAACCGTTCATTCTGTCAACGGGGGCGCCGCCCGGCCTCCCTTGGGCCGCCCCGGCAAAGATTCGATTGGCCTCCTCCAGGTTCTCCTTGGAGCCGATGTCAAACCAAAGTCCCGGCACGCGCCACGTATAGACTGGCGTCCGCGAATACAGCCATTGCACCAGCCGGCCCGGTTGGTCCGGGTTGTTTTTCTCCGCCATGTACTGCTGGATCATCGGCAGGACCGACTTGGGATAGTAATAAAGCGCGATGCCCGTCAACGTGCTCGTCGGCGCCTTGGGTTTTTCCTCAAAGAACGTGATCCTGCCCCCGCCGTCAAGGGAGATGGAATTGTACTTCTTGATCTCCTCCAGGCTCCCCACGTCATAGACGGCCAGGACCGGCGCTTGCTTCTGCCGGCAGAAGGCCCCAAATCCCTCCAGGCTCTGGCTGAACAGGTTGTCCCCCGCCACCACGATCAAATCGTCATCCACCCTTTCCTTCGTTATGACCAGATGCATGTCGCCGATGGCCCCCAGTTTGTTCCCCTCCTCGGTGGACTGGTCGTTGACAATGGTGAAATCGAGTTTGGACTTGGTCGCGCGATACTGGTCGGACCACCTTTGGAAATCGCCGGCGAACCGGGCGTTGGTGACGACGTACACCCGCTCGATCCCGCCGATGGGCGCGATGTTGTCCAACACATACTCAATCATCGGCTGCCCCGCCACCGCCAGCAGCGGCTTGGCCTGCCTCAGCGTCAGCGGATAAAGGCGGGTCCCGTAGCCCGCCGCCAGAATCAATACTTTCATCTTGAACGGGATTTGGAATTAGGGCGGGCTTTCGAACAGGCTCGGCGCCGTCCGCCGCGCCAGCGCCTGCGATCGCTCCAGAATCTCGCGCCCCGACTCGCAGTTCAACGCGAATTGCGCCAGTTCCCGCGCCTCGTCCATTTTGAGCCGGCGGATCAGGAATTTGACTTGCGGCAGCGACTGCGGCGCCATGCTCAACTCCGTCACCCCCAGGCCCAGCAGCAGCGGCGACATGTAAGGATCGCCCGCCATCTCCCCGCACACCCCGCACCAGATGCCCTGCCGGGCGGCGGCCTCGGCCGTCCATTTAATCAGCCGCAACACCGCCGGATGCGTCGGTTCGTAGAGGTAGGCGATGCGCTCGTTCAATCGGTCCACGGCCAGCGCATACTGGATGAGATCATTGGTTCCCAGGCTGAAAAACTTGACCCGCTTGGCCAGCACGTCCGCCGCCACCGCCGCCGAGGGTATCTCGATCATGGCCCCGACCTCGATGTTCGGGTCAAAGGGAATGTTCTCGGCGCGCAATTCGTTCTTGTAAAGTTCGACCAACCCATTGGCCTGGTCCAATTCGCTGTAATTGGAGATCATCGGATACATGATGCGCACGTTCCCCTCCGCGCTGGCCCGCAAAATGGCCCGCAACTGCGCGCGGAAAACCTCCCGCTCCTCCAGGCAAAACCGGATCGCCCGCCAGCCCAGGAACGGGTTTATCTCCGTCGGTATTTGCAGGTGGGAAAGAAACTTGTCCCCGCCCAGGTCCAGCGTCCGGATGATCACCGGCGCCGGCTTCAACGCCGCCGCCACCTTGCGGTAGGACTGGTATTGCTCCTCCTCGCTGGGCAATGTGTCCCGGTTGATAAACAGGTACTCCGTGCGGAACAATCCCACCCCTTCAGCCCCGAATGCCTGCACCGCCTCAACGTCGCCGATCTGCTCGATATTCGCCGAAAGGGTGATCTTTTGCCCGTCCAGCGTGATGGCCGGCAGCGCCTGGATGGCCCGCAGCTTCTCCTCGATGCTCGCCTGCCGCCGCACCAACTGCCCGTACTCGAACAGCGTCTGGTCGGTCGGATTGACCACCACCGAGCCGTTGTAACCATCCAGCAGAAGGTGCGCCCCGCTCTTTATCTTGCTGCTCGCGTCCTTCAGTCCCACCACCGCCGGCACTTGCAGCGAGCGCGCCATGATCGCCGCGTGCGACGTCTTGCTCCCAACGTCGGTGGCAAAGCCCAGCACCACCTTTCGGTTCATCACCGCCACCTCCGACGGCGCCAGGTCGTCGGCGATGACAATGCACGGTTCCTGCAAGCCTTGCAGCGTCTGGTGCTGCGCGTTGCCCAGCAGATTGTTCATGATCCGCAACGTCACGTCCCGCATGTCCGCCGCCCGCTCCCGCAAATAAGCGTCGTCTATCGCGCTGAGCGTCGCCGTGTACTTCTGCGTGAATTCCTGGAACGCCGCCTCCACGTTGATCTTCTTGGCCCGGATCAACTCGGTCACGGAATCAATCAAGGTCGGGTCTTCCAGCACCAGCAAATGGGCGTCGAAGATGCCCGCCTCCTGGGCGTTGAGCGCCTGGCTGACCTTGTGCTGCACGTCGAGGATTTGCTGCCGCGTCAGAACCAGCGCTTCCTGGAAGCGTTGGATTTGCGCCGCCACGTCACTTTCCGCCACTTCATAATGCGGCACGTCAATGTGGGCCTTGTGCAGCACGAAGGCCTTGCCTTGGCAAACGCCGGCGGAAACCGGGATCCCTTTATACGCCCGCTCGCCCGTCTGCGTTTGTTCCGTCATAAACAACAATTTCAGTCATTGGCCGTGGTTGAAAAGCAATTCCCGGGTAAAACTTGGCTGACCATACCGCCCCGCCCCGCCCCCGCGCAATCTCTTTCGCATGTTTTGTTCGGGATGCCAGCCCATCCGATCACCGGGCCATTGCCAGTAAATTGACCCACCTGCGACATTTTATTGGTACTTAGTCATATTGAGTTTAAACATTAGCTTGGTTTATCAAGACTTGGCGGAGCTTCCGGGGGGCGCCTGGCCCGCGGGATCGTCGCTTTGCGCTATACTTGCGGTCGTGGAATGGATAGGGGTTGAACGTTGCAAACGGTCGCCTGCCAGAATGATCGAACCTGCTTTTTCACGCCAGGCCGCTGGGTCACACTGGCCCTGGCCGTTGCCGTGCTGCTGGCGGCCGGAGTGCGCCTGCGTCTCCTCAACCTCCCGCTGGAACGGGATGAGGGCGAATTCGCCTACATGGGGCAATTGATGCTCGACGGCGTCCCCCCTTACCAACTGGCTTTCAATATGAAACTGCCGGGCGCCTGCGCCGCTTACGCCGTGATGATGCGTCTCTTCGGCCAGACGGCGGCGGGAATCCACTTGGGCTTTATCCTGGTGAATCTCGCCTCGCTGGCCCTGCTCTTTTTGATCGCGCGCCGGCTGCTCGGCGCCGCCCAAGCGGCCGTTGCCTGCGTCTGTTTTGCCTTGTTCTCGCTCAGTCCCGGCGTCCTGGGATTCGAGGGGCACGCGACGCATCTGGTCGTGCTGGCGGCGTTGGCCGGTTTGCTCGCCCTCCTCAAGGCGCGCGAAACGCGACGCGCGCCGGGTTTCTGGTGGAGCGGGCTGCTCTTCGGAATCTCCTTTCTGTGCAAGCAACCGGGCCTTTTTTTCGCAATCTTCGGGGCCATGTTGTTGCTGCGCGACGCCGCTCAAGCGCCCGCCCCGGAACGGCGCCAATGCCTCGCGCGCCTGGGGATTTTCTGCGCGGCGGTGACGCTGCCTTTTCTGGCCGTCTGCCTGTGGATGCGGCTGGCGGGAACGTTTCATCGCTTCTGGTTTTGGACGATGGTCTATGCGCCATTCCACGCCCGGCGCCTGAGCGAGGAGCAAATCTGGTGGCAATTGGGCGATTTCAACCGGCGTGCCGGCGCGCTGGAATGGTGGGGATTGGCGGCGGCGGCCGGCCTGCCATGCCTGTTGGCGCACAAGGCGAAAAAAGAGGCCCCGTTCATCATCGTCTGCCTGCTCGGTTGCTCCTTGATGGCTCTGGCGGCCAGCCTCTATTTCTTCCGCCATTATTTCATCCTCCTGCTCCCGGCGGCTTCCCTCCTGATCGCGGTGGCCGTTGGCGGCGCGGCGCGCGTGGCCGGATGGAGAGCCGCTGCGGGCGCCTTCGCCCTGGCCTGCGCCGGGTTTGTTCTGGCCAATCGCGCCGTTTGGTTTCAATGGAGTCCCGACGCCGTTTGCCGCTCCCTCTATCAGCGCGAGGTCTTTCCCGAGGCCGTGGAAATCGCCCGCCGCATCCGCGAAGAGTCCGCGCCGGGTGACACCATTGAGGTGCTGGGCTCGGAGCCGGAAATTTACTTCTACGCCCACCGCCACTCGGCCAGCGGTTACCTTTACATGTACGACTTGATGCAAGCCACGCCTTATGCGGCCGCCATGCAAATGGAATTGCGGCACGACATCCAGACGGCCCGCCCGCTCTTCCTGGTCGTGGTCAACGTGCCGACCTCCTGGGCGCGCACCATCAACTCCGACCCGGCCCTGCTGGATTGGAGCCGCGACTACCAGCGCCAATACTACGACCTGGCCGGCAAAGTCTTCTTCTCCCCCGGCGGGCCGACCGATTATGTCTGGGGCACCGAGGCCGCCGCGCGCAAAACCGACACGCCGTTGTCGGTCTCAATCCTCAAACGCAAGCCCGGCCTCTGACAGGCGCACGACAAAAATCTCCACGTCCTTGGTAGGGCGGCGCTGCCGCGCCGCCCAAGATTTCAGGGCAGAGCCGTGACTCGATCCCCCGACGGTAGGGCGAGACTCTTGGCGCGCCATAGCCTTTGGCGACGGCGGGCGTCGAGCCCAAACTCGATTTCTTTGGAAAAAACCGCCGGCGCGGCGGGTTCCACTGAAAACGTCAGGGAACCCAGACCGTCCCATCACTCATTGGCCTCCATTCCCTTGCCAATCATTCCTCTGCCATTTTCCCCGCCTTCTCCCGCCTGTCCCGACCTCTTGTCCCGCGATGGTTTCAACGACGGCGGACTTGTCGCGCCGTCTTGTCCCGCCACCGGCGGGACGACGGCAGAAGCTCCGCGATGCGGAGCGAAGGCGGACTTGTCGCGCCAGAAGCGGGGGTGCGGTTCGTTCGACCGATTTTTGTTCGGCCTTTCACTTTTTCAAGCGGCGCTCCAAGCAGCCCCATCCCGGGGCATATGATTTCCAACCACGGCAATGCTTGCCCCGTTGAATCATCTAAATTGCGAGGAGTTCGTTCGAAGAAGTCGCCGAGGACAAATGCGGCCGTCACCCCTAAGAGGAAACCTAACACCGCAAACAAGAAGATGCGCGCTGCTCGTTTCATGGTCTGACAATTAATATACAACGGGTTGCTCGTGTATTGCAATGGTCAAATGAACACCCACGAAGCGCTGCGGCGCCTTACGGCAGTTGTTCGACGCCATCCTTAGCGCCATGGGCCGCCAGTCGCCGGAAACGACCATGGAATAACGATCAAAACATATCACACAATATCAGTGTGTCAAACGATAAAAACGCCTTGAACAGTTGATACAGTGGCAGCATCAGATTTCGCCGGAACTATGCCGCTTTCCACTGCTGCGCGTTCCCGTGTTGTCATCCGGCTTGCTCAAGCCACGAAGGCCAAGCCAACCTGTCCGCCGTCTTGTCCCGCCATTGTCCCGCCACCGGCGGGACGACGGCGGAAGTCTCCTGTCCTCCAAAGCTTCAGCGACGGAGGATGACGAAGGCGGACTTGTCGCGCCGCAACTTCAGTGAAGGCGGACACCCAGCATTGCGCCCTGATGGCCGTGTGCAAACACCTCCTCTCGCAACACCGGGGCCAACGCCGCCACCACCAGGGAGGGCTTGCGCAGGTTTTCCACTTGCCGGTCTCGAATTGCAATTCCGAATTACCGGCTTGACCCCTGCCACGTGCTTCCACATCGGAGTTGCCAAAGTCAGGGATCTACGGAATTATGGGTGCCACATGGCCGGTTATCCGTTAGGCAACTTCCCGAGATTTGGCCACCAAGAAAGGTGGGCAGCCGAGCGCCGTACGCGTGCGATTGCCAATTCGATTGCCACTCGACAGCATCGGAAAGTCCTTCGACAAAAGGACGAGTTTAGGCGCGTTCAAACATTGCTTGCAGTTTGGAGTTGGCTCGACGATCAAATCAACAGGAAGCCTGCCGCACCAGAAATAGCGAAACTCGCGCAATCAACGGCCAGCAAGATTTACAGGCTTACGGATACCTGGAATGCAGAAAGACATTATGGAAAACAGCTGGATGCGATTGTCTCTGCGACATACCAAATTGCCGCTGATTTCGGACTGACATCCGAGTTGGAGCGATGCATTCCTGTTGCTGCCGAACACGTACGAAAGGAGTTTCATGGACTTTGAGGAAACCAACACTTATGCGGCAGAAGCTGCGCGTGGTTGCGAAGCACGACGCCAAAAGCGCGGCTTAAATCCCGTTTGGCCACCTTGACATTTTGCCAACGTCCAAAACGGACAGGACAGGGACTATAAGCGGAGTTTTTGGCTGTCGGGGTTTTTGGCTTGCGTTCATTGCGGGAAAGCGCATTATCGGCAGTGAAACGGCAAATGAAAACGCATCAGAAAAGATCACGATGAAAACAAACCGCGCTTGGTTTGCGATATGCAGCCTTTTCCTTTGGTCGCAAGACGTGTTCGCACAATGGAGTTACTCCGTAAATTATGACGTTTACTTTAATCCAGTCTCACAGGTGGACCCCATCCTTTAGACCACGGAGCGCTGAAAATAAGCGCGACTTTTGCGGCTTGCTGTCATCTGTAGTTTTGTTTGACTGTAGTTCATTCTTTGTTTGGCTGTCATTCACTTTGTGCTG
>Ga0326728_10001072_pt1 | contig 99423 bp, 87 predicted proteins | sample MB3enrmetagenome_FD_207602 | JGI IMG/M metagenome (GOLD analysis project Ga0326728, IMG submission 207602) | Lab enriched peat soil microbial communities from McLean, Ithaca, NY, United States - MB31MN | ecosystem: Environmental > Terrestrial > Soil > Wetlands > Peat | place: USA: New York...
AGAAGGTCGAGAAGGCGGCGGGGGAATAATTCATGGCAGGCGAAAAGAAGGGCGCGAAGAGCGCCGCAACGGTAAAGATCAAGTGGGTGCGCAGCTTCATCAGTTGCACCGACGACATGCGCGCGACAGTTCGCGGATTAGGCTTGCGCCGCATGCATCAAGTGGTCGAACGGGAGAATTCGCCGGCCATCCGCGGAATGATTCACAAGGTGCGGCACCTCGTGGAAGTGGTGGAGTAATTCATGGCGGACAAGGGCAAGAAGGAACACAACACGGTTTCACTGGCGACCCTCGGGCCGGCCAAGGGCGCGCGCCAGCGCAAGGTGCGCGTGGGCCGCGGCATCGGCTCGAAACTCGGGCGAACCTCCGGAAAGGGCAACAAGGGCCAGAAATCGCGGCGCGGCTATTCGCGGCGGCGCGGCTTTGAAGGCGGGCAGATGCCGCTGCACCGGCGCATCCCGAAGCGCGGGTTCCACAATCCGTTCGGCGTGCAATATTCCATCGTCAACCTCGAGGAACTCAACGTGTTTCCCGCGGGCGAGACGGTGACGCCGGAGCTCCTGCGCGCGCATGGTTTTGTGCGCCGCGCCACGGACCCCATCAAGGTTTTGGGCGATGGCGAGCTGAAGGCCAAGCTCACCATTCACGCCCATGCATTCAGCGCATCGGCCAAGGAAAAGATCGCCAAAGCCGGCGGCACGTTTGAGGTGGTAGCGTAATAACCAGATGCTGAAATACTACAAATTCGTCATTCCGAACGGAGTCCGCGAAGTGAGGTACGGTTTTGCATCGCACGTCTTTTGTGCGATGAATCCCTCTTGTGGTTCGATCGAAGAGAGATCCCTCGCTACGCTCGGGATGATGGCTGTAGTTAGCATCGAGGAACCGGTATGAATCGTTTTTTGAACGCATGCGCGAATCTCTTCCGGATCGAGGATCTGCGGAACCGGCTGTTCTTTACGCTGGGGCTGCTGGCGGTGTACCGCCTCGGCGCGCACATTCCGACGCCGGGCATCAACGCGGAAGAACTCCGCCGGATTATGGAGCAGGCGGCCGGCTCCGTCCTCGGCATTTTCGATCTGTTCAGCGGCGGCAACTTCCGTCGCGTGACGATTTTCGCGCTGGGCATCATGCCGTACATCACCTCGTCCATCATCCTGCAGTTGATGACCGTGGTATTTCCGTACCTGGAGAGGTTGCAGAAGGAAGGCGAGCTGGGCCGGCGGAAGATTACGCAGTACACGCGGTATTTGACGATCGCGTTGAGCATCATTCAGTCGTCCACGATTGCCAGCACGCTTCAGACGCAGCCGAACCTGGTATATCACCCGGGCCCCGGTTTTGTGCTCATGACCATTCTCACGCTGACCACCGGCTCGGCGTTCATCATGTGGCTGGGCGAGCAGATCAGCGAGCGCGGCATCGGCAATGGCATGTCGCTGATCATCTTTGTGGGCATCGTGGTGGGGTTGCCGCGCGCCATCGGCGATCTGTGGGACAAGGTGAGGACGCAGGCATGGGGCGCGTTTACCCCGGTGGCGATTCTCGGACTCCTTGCGTTGATGATCGCGGTCGTGGCCTTCATCGTTTTCGTGGAAGGGGCGCAGCGCCGCATTCCGGTGCAGTATGCCAAGCGCGTGGTGGGGCGCCGCATGATGGGCGGGCAATCCACGTACCTTCCGCTGCGCGTGAATTCCGGCGGCGTGATTCCGCCGATTTTCGCGAGTTCGCTGCTGGCGTTTCCGGCCACCGCCGCGCTGATGCTGGGCACGCGCTGGCCGTTCGTGAAATCGATTGCGAACACGCTGCGCTGGGGAGAACCGCTGTACACCGCGGTGTACGTGACGCTGATCGTCGTTTTCGCGTTTTTCTACGTGGGCATCGTCTTCAATCCGACGGAGCTTGCGGACAACATGCGTAAGAACGGCGGGTTCATTCCCGGGATACGGCCGGGGCGCACCACTTCGGAATATGTAAGCCTGATCCTGAAGCGGCTGACGTTCATCGGCGCGGTGTATCTCGCCATCGTTTGCCTCTTGCCCGAATGGATGATCGCGGGTATTCACCTGAATCACCTGCCGTGGTGGATGGGAGGCGACTGGTTTGACCGCCGCTTCCCCGGCTGGATTTTGAACGGGCTGGGCGTGACTTTTTATTTTGGCGGTACTTCGCTCCTAATTGTGGTGGGCGTGGCGATGGATACGGTGCAGCAGCTTGAGGCACAGCTCGTCATGCGGAACTACGAGGGTTTCGCGCGCAAGGGACGTCTGCGCGGCCGTCGTTAAGGGAGACGATACGTGGCGCTGGAAGAGCGTCCCGTTGCAAAACTCGACCGCGCGGTCATTTTTTTGGGGCCTCCGGGATCGGGAAAAGGTACTCAGGCGAAAGAGCTGGCCAAGGCGTACGGCATACCGCATCTTTCGACCGGCGACATGTTGCGGGAGCATGTCAGCAAAGGTACGACGCTCGGCTTGAAGGCCAAGCCGATCATGGAGCGGGGCGAGCTGGTGCCGGACTCGCTGGTGCTGAAGATGGTCGCGGAACGCATCGAGCGGCCGGATTGCAGCCACGGATTTATGTTCGACGGTTTTCCGCGGACGGTGACCCAGGCGAGGTATCTGGGAGAGTTGCTGAAGCAGCATGGTTTCAAGCAACCGTTCGTGCTGCACCTGGTGATCGGATCGTCGGTGCTGATGCGGCGGTTGACCGGGCGGAGGACCTGCAAGGTGTGCGGCGAGATTTACAATGTTTACGAGCGCCCGCCCAAGGTCGAAGGGATTTGCGATAAGGACGGCGGCGAGCTGTTGCAGCGGCCGGACGATCGCGAAGACGTGATCCGCGAGCGCTTGCACGCGTACGAAAAGCAGACCGCGCCCCTGGTGCAGTATTACCGGCGGCTGGGTTTGCTGCACGACATCGACGCGGACAAGAGCTTCGAGGAAGTGAAGCAGGAAATGTTCGAGAGCCTGGCAGGCATCGGCGGAATGCGGTAAGGAAATGGCGATTCAATTACGCAGCGCCACCGAACTCGAAAAGATGTACCGCGCGGGCCAGGTGGTACACGAAGTATTGAACGCGCTCCGGGCGCAGGTGCAGCCGGGGCTGACGACGATGGACCTCGAGAAGAGCGCCGAGGAGATCATCGCGAAAGGGCCGGGGAGGCCGGCGTTCAAAGGGTATCGCGGCTATCCCTGCGTGTTGTGCACGTCGGTGAACAGCGAGATCGTTCACGGGATACCGTCGCCCAAGCGGAAATTGCGCGAAGGCGACATTGTGTCGCTCGATTTCGGCATGGAAGTGGACGGGTATTACGGCGATTCGGCGGTGACCGTGCCGGTGGGGAAGATCAGCCCGGAGCTGCAGAAGCTCCTGGATGTGACCCGCGAATCGCTGGACCGCGCGATCGACAAGATGCGTCCGGGGAACCGGCTGGGCGACGTGGGGCACGCGGTGCAGAGTTGGGTCGAGCAGCACGGCTATTCGGTGGTGCGGGAGTTCGTGGGGCACGGCATCGGCACGAAGATGCATGACGAGCCGAACCTGCCGAACTACGGCGAGCCGGGACACGGGGCGCGTTTGCAGGAAGGCATGGTGATTGCCGTCGAACCGATGGTGAACGCCGGCCGTCCGGAAGTGGCGATGCGCGGCGAGTGGGTGGCGGAAACGGCCGATGGAAGTCCATCGGCGCATTTCGAGCACACCGTGGCGGTCACGGCGAACGGGCCGTGGATTCTGACGCGGCCTAAAGAGATGACCGGGCCGGCGTGGGGGAACGAAGTATTAAGTACTAAGTTTTAAGTGATAAGTGAACCGGTCTTACTTGGAACTTTGCACTGGGAACTTGGGAGCGAAATGTTTTTAGTTGTAAGTTCGAAGTACTAAGGATCTCTGGCTTTACTTAAAACTTAGAACTGATTACTTAGAACTTTCGCAACCGCGAAGCAGGAGAAGCGCACAGGACCTTATGGCGAAGCAGCCGTACGAGAAAAAAGAAAAGGGCGACTCCGGAAATCCGAAGGAGGACGCCATCGAAGTTATGGCGACGGTGATTGAGCCGTTGCCGAACGCGATGTTCCGCGTGGAACTGGAAAACAAGCACCGGGTTCTGGCGCATGTCTCCGGGAAGATGCGCAAGAATTTCATCCGGATTCTCGCGGGCGACAAAGTGGCAGTGGAGCTTTCGCCGTACGATTTGACGCGCGGCCGGATCGTGTACAGATATAAGTAATAAGTTTTAAGTTGTAAGTAAACCTGGAGAAGGAAGAGAAAAGTTCAATTGATGCGTTCCAAGTCTTAGGTAGTTGGCAGTGCAAGCGTGCTCGTGAAAAGCGAAAGATTTTACTTAGGACTCGAAACTTACGACTTAGAACTTAGGGCTTTTTGAGCGAGCAAGGAGAGAGCATGAAGGTACGGGCAAGCGTGAAAAAGATTTGTGACAAGTGCAAGGTGATCCATCGCCGCGGGGTGGTTCGGGTGATTTGCGTCAATCCGAAGCACAAGCAGCGGCAGGGATGAGGCAGTTATCAGTAATCAGTTTTCAGTAATCAGTGAGAGCAGAACGAAAACACGGGTGCTGGTACAAGGGTCTGAACTGATTACTGATGACTGATAACGGGGAAGTGGCAAGAAAGGGTCATTGAAAGAGTCGTTGAAAAAGGGAGAAGTCATACATGGCACGTATTGCTGGTGTTGATCTTCCGCCGCAGAAGCGCTTGTGGGTTGGGCTGACCTCGATCTACGGCATCGGGCAGGCGCGCGCGAGGGATATTGCCGAAAAGGCCAATGTGGATTTCACGAAGAAGATTCACGACCTGACGGAAGACGAAGTCAACCGCATCCGCACGGTCATCGAGCAGGAAGGGCGCGTGGAAGGCGATCTCCGCAAGGAGATCCAAATGAACATTCGCCGGCTGATCGAAGTGCAGGCGTATCGCGGGGTTCGTCACCGGCGCAATTTGCCGGTGCGCGGGCAGCGCACGCACACAAACGCGCGCACGCGGAAAGGTCCACGGCGCGGCGCGGTGGCCGGCAAGAAGCAGATCAAGGGCAAGAAGGGCTAGTGAGGCCGTGACTCGTGGTTCGGACTCGTGGTCCGTGGGCAGGCAGTCGGGAGCCTTGGTGGATGCGAGGTTTTTCACAGAATAAGGGACACGGTTCGCGACTGACCGAGGGTTGAGCAGAGGGAATTACTTAGAACTGAAAACTGATAACTGATTACTTTACGGAGTGAAACGTGGCAAAAGAGCAGAAGAACGCGGCACCGGACGCAACAGCAGCGCCGGCGAAACCCGCAGCGAGCAAGAAGAAGAAAGAGTTCAAGAAGAAGCGGGAAAAGCGCATCGTGCCGCATGGCATCGTGCACGTGGCCGCTTCCTTCAACAACACGCAGATCACCATTGCGGACCCGGACGGGCGCGTGTTGTGCGCGTCATCGGCCGGAGCGATCGGGTTCAAGGGATCGCGCAAAGGCACGCCATACGCGGCGCAGCAGGCTTCCTTGTCTGCCGCGGGCACGGCCCGCGACCAGTACGGGATGAAGAGCGTGGAAGTGAAGGTGAAGGGACCGGGCTCCGGCCGCGAATCGGCGGTGCGCGCGCTGGCGGCGGCGGGATTGCACATTGTGACCCTCCGCGACGTGACGCCGATCCCGCACAACGGCTGCCGTCCGCCGAAGCGCCGGCGCGTCTGAAGCAGTTCTAAGTTCCCAGTTGCAAGTAATTAGTCGGAACTGAGGATGCGAGGTTTTTGAGGTTTTGGGCAGTCGAGAGCGGGGACAAGCAAGGTTTTGTAGCGGCCGCCTTTTTACCCTGAGCAAGGCGAAGGGCCGAGGCGGGCCGCTCCCAGTAGAAGGTTCTTGATGGTTCTGAGTTATCAGATTTCGGATGCTTTACTTAAGACTGAGAACTTATAACTTAGAACTGAGACGAGTTTCGCGAAGGGAGAACAGAAGTTGGCAAGACACCGAGATGCAGTCTGCCGCCTGTGCCGCAGGGAAGGGCAGAAGCTATTTCTAAAAGGATTGCGGTGCTTCACGGACAAGTGCGCGATTGAGAAGCGCAACTTCGTGCCGGGACAGCACGGACAATCGCGGCGCGCGAAGATTGCGGGTTACGGCCTGCAGCTTCGCGAAAAACAGAAAGTAAAGCGCACGTACGGCTTGCTGGAGCGGCAGTTCCGCAATTATTTCGAGAAGGCGGAGCGCGCCAAGGGGCCGACGGGCGAAAACCTCATCATCATGCTGGAACGCCGCCTGGACAACGCGGTCTGGCGCGCGGGCCTGGCCTCTTCGCGTGCGCAGGCGCGGCAACTGGTGCTGCACGGACACGTGCGGATAAGCGGGAAGAAGGTAAACATCCCGTCGTACCAGGTGAACGTCGGCGAAGAGATCGCCATCAAGGAAAAGATGCACCAGAACGCCATGGTGCTGGAAGCGCGCAACGTGGCGCAGAGCCAGAGCCTGGTGCCGTGGCTGGAGCAGGAACGCGAGCACTTCAAGGCCAAGGTGGTGGCCCTGCCGAAGCGCGACGACGTGCAGACGCCGCCGATCAACGAACAGTTGATCGTCGAACTGTACTCGAAGTAAGTTGTAAGTTTTGAGTTGTTAGTTCTAAGTTGAGGCGTCTCTGACTAATAACTTAAGAATGATTACTGGGGACTCATCAGGCTTGGCGGTAAACGCGGTCGAGGGAAGGGTAACGGTTTGAGTGGCCGGCGACGCCGGTCACGGAAGGAAGGAACACGATGTGGAAGGGATTTCAGAAACCGAAGCGTCTTGCGTCCGAACTGGAATCGCTGACGGAGCGGTACGGCCGGTTTTCGGCGCAGCCGTTCGAGCGGGGCTGGGGTACCACGGTAGGAAACGGGTTGCGGCGCGCGCTGCTCAGCTCGATCGAAGGCGCGGCCATCACCGCGGTGAAGATCGAAGGCGTGTTGCACGAATTTTCTTCGATTCCCGGGGTGGTGGAAGACGCCACGGACATCATCCTGAACCTGAAGCAGGTGCCCATCAAGCTGAATACCGACCTGCCGAAGACCATCTACATAAACGTGGAACAGCCGGGCGTGGTGACGAGCGCGCAGATCGAGGAAGACGCGGACTTCGCGGTGCTCGACAAAAGCGTGTACATCGCCACGGTGAGCGAAGGCGGCAAGCTGCTGATCGAGATGCGCGTGAAGAACGGGCGCGGCTACGTGGCGGCGGACCGCAACTACGATGAAGACCTGCCCATCGGGTACATTCCGGTGGACAGCGTGCACTCGCCGGTGCGCAAGGTGAACTACTCCGTGGAGTCGGCGCGACTCGGGCAAATGACCGACTACGAGAAGCTGATGATGGAAGTGTGGACCAACGGCGCGATCACGCCGCAGGACGCCATCGGGCTGGCCGCGAAACTGGTGAAGGACCACATGAGCATCTTCATCAACTTCGAGGAGCCGGTGGAAAACGTGGAAATGCCGCAGGACATCGTGCACGATCCGCGGCTGGAACACCTGGACCGCTCCGTGGAAGAGCTGGAGCTTTCCGTGCGCAGCTACAACTGCCTGAAGAACGCCAACATCCAGACGATTCGGGAGTTGGTGCAGAAGAGCGAAAACGAAATGCTGAAGACCAAGAACTTCGGCCGGAAGTCGCTGAACGAGATCAAGGACATTCTGGTGAAGATGGGCCTTGGCCTGGGCATGAAGTTCGACGAGCACGGCCGGATCATCTGGCCGCCGCTGCCGAGCCAGACAGCGATGCCGCCGACTACTTCGGAAGATACGGTGGGGCTGTAGAGAGAGTTTTCAGTTCACGGTTTACAGTTGACAGTGAACCGGATTACCTCAGGGGCCCTTCGGGGCTCAGGGTAAACTAAAGCCCGGTTCAAGCAGGGGCAGAATGTCGGAGCTAAAGCTCCGACCCCCTAATGAGGAGGCCGGAGGTAAAACTCTGGCTTTGATCATAAGGAAGAGACGATGAGACACCTGAAGTCGGGATCAAAACTGGGGCGCAATCCGTGGCACCGCCGCGCGACGCTGCGCAACCTAGTCACCAACCTGTTCGAGCACGGGCGCATCAAGACGACGCTGACGCGCGCGAAAGCGACGCGGCCGGTGGCGGAGAAGATCATCACGCTCGGCAAGAAAGACACATTGGCGGCGCGGCGGCAGGCGGCGGCGTACCTGATGACGCCGGCGATGACCCAGAAGCTGTTCAGCGAGATCGCGCCGAAGTTTGCGGACCGCTCGGGCGGTTACACGCGCATCATCCAAGCGGGTAATCGCGTGGGAGATGGCGCGAAGGTGGCGATCCTGGAGCTGGTGAGCTACGAATTCAAGAAGAAGGAAAAGAAAGAGAAGAGCAAGGTGCAGGAGGCCGTCGAGGCGAAGAGCTAAGACGGATTGGCAGGGTCCGCGTCGAGGCGGACCCTGAATGAGATGCGACGCCCGCTCCGGGAAACCGTGGCGGGCGTTTGTTTTGGGGAGGCGACCGGTAACCAGCGACCAGCGACCGGGAGACAAAACGAGGCGGTGGAGAAGTGAAAAGGTCGGCGGGCCGACCGCGTGATGATTTTTTCACAAGTGTTGCAGGGGAAAGGGTTAGGGGAAACGAGGTTTGTAAGTGTCGGGAATGCAGGGTTATAAGCGGTGTGGAATGAGAGAGATGCGTAAGTGTTGCGGGCAAGAGGGTTAGAACGGATCGTTACGTAAGTGTTGGAGAGAAACCCTTTGATACAATTCTGCGTGGTGCTTCTTCGTTTCTTGTCTAGGCGGCGGTGATCAGGATCGAGCCAGCCTTCTTGGAGCGGGGCTTGGGGCGGATGATGATTTGGACATCGCGATCGAGGGCATTCAGGAAGCGCAGGAGACGCTCGACGGAGAATCCTTCGAGGCGGTAATTGGCCAGCGCGGAAATCTTCGGCTGATTCAGATTGAGGCGTTTCGCTGCGGCCGCCTGCCGCAACCTTTTCTGTTCGAGAATCTTATTGATCGCTACTGCCAGGCGAACCCTTGTCAGCTTTTCATCGGGATCGCTTAAGCGGAGGTCGGCAAAGACATTGCCCGAACTTCGCGTCACTCCCTCAATCTTCGTTTTCTTTGCCATATGTAGCCTCGTAATCTTCACGCGCGACGCGCAGACGTTTTGCTACGAGCTCGATATCTCTCCGCGAAGTCGCAATACCGTGCGGGGACTTCTTCTGGAAAGCGTGCAGCACGTAAACAGCTCCCGCAAAGCGGACCGTATACACGGCGCGATACGTATCTCCTCTATGGTCCTCCACAACCTCGAGAATCCCGGGTCCCTCGCCTTTCCATGGCTTTGCGCTGGGGTGCTTTCCGCCGAACTGCGCGACGCTGAGAGCTACGCCGATAGCGTCTCGCACTCGTCCTGGAAAGGCGAGCAGGTCCGCCTTGGACGAGCCTGCCCAGGATAACGGACGGTCGCCGGGAACTCGGTGCCGCCGAGCCATTATATTATCCCAGTTCTAGGATGTTCTTGCAATGGCGTTTGCATGGCCAAGGACACAATAACATCATCCGGGTTTTCGGTGGCTTCTTTCGAGCGAGTAGGCGAAGGTGGAGCACAAAAAAGAAAATGGATTTTGCGAAAGTGCAAAGGGGAAAGGAGTTAACGGATTTCGTGCTCGTATGTGTGGAACGTGCAGGGTTATAGGTGGTTTGTTTTGATGATGATGTGCAAGTGCGGATGCTAAAGGAGTTAGAAGCGGGGTTTTGGCATGTGTAGATTGGAAAAGAGTTAGACGAGGCTTTTGATTTACGATAGAACGCGCCGGACTGATTACAACGGCGCGGCCCCTTCGGGGAAGCATTAGCGGAGTCCCTCCTTGGCGGGCGAATCAGCGGCATTCTGGCTGGAGTTGCTGTCGGCGGAAGAGTCGGGGGCCGGGGTGGAGGGCTCTTCGTAGCCGTACATGCGGCGCACCAGGCGGTCCCAGGCGTCGAAGCCACGGAAGGCCAAGAGATATTCGCGATTGGCCATGGGGATGATCTTCAGGAGAATTTTTGAGAGATTGATAAGAGGGATCGCGGTTTTGGGGGGAACCCGGCCGTCCGCGATGGCGGAGAAGAGCCGAGTGAGAGAGTAGTTGAGGGAGGTGCCGGAAACGAAGTCATGCGAAAGGGGTGCGGCGACCTCGCTGGCGGTGGCGTCGGCCTGGCGAAGGTGGCGGAGTTTGCGCTCGTGGTCGAGACAGTATTTGGACTTGCTGGAAGAGCGAAGCATGCGGCGATGACGGCCATCGGAATAGGCAAAAGCACACAAAGACGCGCGGTCCTTGGAGTTGTTGGCAGACATAGAGGACTCCAGAAAGTGAATTTGGAATTGCGGGGAAGAGCCTCGCTGAGGAAAAAGGGCGAGGCGTACTTCTCTACAGGGCGCACTATGGCACAGTAGTTAGATAGTTGTTAAGAGAAAAATGAATATATTATCGGGACACGGCGAGGTGGAAGGCCGGGCATGGGGCGGGGAGGGAGGAAGTGCCGCACCTACGGCGCTCCGGGTTCTCTAGGGTCGTGATCCCCGCCCTTACCCTTCGATTCCTCTCAGGGCAGGCGGACGGAGCTAACCTGTGGCGTGCCTCCGGCGCTTGAAGAGGGGCCGCCAGAAAGAGCGAAGATCGCGCAGAGATCACAGAGGACGCAGAGGCCACAGAGAAGAGAAAAGCGGGCAGGTGGCTTTGGCTTAGGGCAGAGGTCGCGGGGAGCGCAGGGGACACAGAGGAGAGAAAGGCGGCCGGCCCAGAAGTACCCGTAAAGACGAAGTCGAGCGTCCCACCTGCGGGTTCCGCAATTAAGGGTTTTGGCTTTTCTGTTCCCGGGCAAAGTTCATAGCGGAATCGAGACGACGCCGTTGCGGGCGGCCATTTGGGAGCCCTCGGAATCGCGAACTACCTGGCGGACGATGTACTTGCCGGGCTTCAGTTCAAAGCTGGATCTGACGGTGAGGCCGGTGCGGCTGAGGCGGGTCAAGGTGGCATCGAGCAAGCGCATGTCGACGTTTTTAACGCCGCCGGTGACGAGGTCGCCGTTTTCATCGAAGATAGCGGTGGCGATGATGACGCTGTTGAGGTTTCTGTCGTCGGCCTTGCGGAAACGCAGGCTCTTGACCCCGAGACGGGAGACGACGCTGAGGCGCACGCTGGCATCGTCGGCCGTGAAATACTGGGTTTGCAGCTCCAGCGGAAAATCCTGGATTTCGCCCTGGGAATAGATGGCGTCCTCGATTTCGGCCCGGGCTTGTTCCTTCGGATCATCTACTTTACTGGGGGCAAAATAGCCACGGCGAGCCTGCACGTCGTATTTGAGATTGCCCACGAGTTTCACCTTGAGAAGATGAAACTGGCCGTTCGTTTTCTGATTTTGCGGCGAGAAACCCAGGAGATAGGAAACTTCAGGGGTCGAGCCGAGGCGCGCTAGACCGCCGGCGAGGTCATTGGAATTCTGGAAGAAGGTGCCGCCGGTGCCGGCGGCAAAATCCTGCAAGACAATCGGGCTTTCAAACTCCGCGCTGTTGCTGCCGTTGATTACCTGACTGGTGACGAGGGGATCGGCGGTGAATTGATTGGCAGGAGAAAGATATCCGGGGGCGTAAAGACTGCGGGCGTCGAGGGTGTTGATCACGATGCCGGAGCGGTTGGCGCTGCCTATGATGCCGGAAGCGTCAGACATAGCGGAAGCGAAGCTCCTGGCGTCAGTCATGTTGGTGCCGAAACCGGGAGAGACGAGGAGCAAGACTCTCTGGCCAGGCATGGCCGCGAGGCGACGAAGGATTTCCGCGAGGTGAGCGTAGACCATGGCATCTACCATGTCAGCGGCAGGTGTGCTGTTCGTGCTGACAGCTATCGCGGGCCCATAAGCGGCCTGAGGCGCGTGTCCGGTACTCGGGGGCTCCAAAAGGGGGTGCGGTAGGATTGCGAGGACGGCCTTGTTGAGCAACTCCGTGTCACTGGTGAATTCCTGGGAAGTGCACTGGCCGGAGGTGCAATAAACGGCGACGCGGTCGCTGGGAAGCAGGCCTTGCAGAAATTTGGAAGCGGCGATGCGAACCCTTGCGGCGTCATCGCTGGAGAGGTGGACATCGTCGAAGACCAGAGCCACGAAGCGCTCGGGGATGGATACTTTGGCGGCATCGGGCGACGGCGCGGCGGACGCCTGGGTTTTCAAGGCGGCAGCGGCCCGCTCGCGGCGGGACTGCGGGGTATCCACATCGAAATTGGTGATGGCCTGGAGTTTGCCCTGATCGTAAATCTCAAAATCCTCGCGGCGGAGATTTTCGACGGGCTTGCCGGAGGAATCCCGAACGACGACGCGAACCTGCACGAGATTGACGTGAAGCTTGAAGGTGGACTCGGAATCGTGCATGGAGATTTCGGACTGGGAGTCGGAAGTGGGCGCCGTGGCGGGGGCTTGCGCAGCGGGGGAGGGAACCTGGGCGGGGACAGCAAGAGGAAGTGCCAAGGAAAGGGTTGCGAGAGCGAAATAACGTAAGGCTGAAGAGGACAATGGGTTCCGGGGACCTGACGAGCGTCGAGTTGGTAGATAGTAAGCCATAGTAAGGTCCCTCCTTGTCCGTAGGACGGAGCAGAGGGGGAACTGGTTACATATTATGCCACTAGCGATGAGAAGTAAGAGGAGCACGAGGCGGATATCAGAGGACAGATAACAGCGATCAGAGATCAGGAAGTGGAGAGAAGAGGGGCGGTAACACCGAGATCACCGAGTTTGGAAAGCGAAGGCCATTCCAGCTGTAACCGCGAATTTGAATTAGTCGTCATACAATGTGGAAGAGTGTGAACATGGGCAGGCCCGTTTCCCCGGAAAATTGGACAATGGCTCTGCTTTTCGTTCCCGTCCTGGAGGTGCGGCAGCCGTGATGAGACCTCAGTTAGCGTCGATTCTCTTAAGGACGAAGAAGTTGGCGGTCTTCCTCCTACTCGGCGGAACAGTTCTCAACATTGGAGCACCAGTTTCGCTTGCCCAGAGCGAAGGTCCGTCGGCGATCCGGGTGGAAACGCGCGAGGTGGTGGTGCCGGTGTTCGTGGTGGACAAGTCGAACATCCGAAAGCTAGGGGCTCCGTGGCAGTTTGGAACCACACATTACGAAGAGCGGGACGAGGAAATCACAGGCCTCACCGCGAAAGATTTTCATGTTTTCGAGGATGGCGTGGAGCAACAGATCCAAAACGTCGCAGTGGAACTGCCGCGAGTCTGGAACGTCAGTGATGACGTCTCGCGTCACATAGAATCTTCGTGCACGCCCAGAGGCATTTGGGCCAGCCCGGATTTGTCGTCACAACTTGGTTCAACTCTCTGGCTTTTGCATAGCTATCTTGTCTCCTATGTGCCTCCACCATCATCCCCGGAGGGCTCGTGTCACCGAATCAAGGTAAAGGTGGACCACCGCAATGCGACCGTCTATGCCCGCGACGAGTATTGCAAAACGAAGAACGAGGTTTACGACCAGGTGGAGGCAACGGCGCTGGGGAGACGCATGGAGGACTACGCAGACTCGGGTAAACAGGGAAAGATTCCAGTCGCGGTGCAGGTGGGCTCTCTTTTCGGCAATTCTGATGCGAATCGCGTCGAGGTTGCCGCGGAGTTCCCCTCGAATTCTCTGATGCGCCGGTGGAACGACGTTAAGCTGGACGCAACGATCGCTGTTTTGGGGATGCTATACGGCAAGAATGGCGCCCTTGCCGCGCGTTTCAGCGATGTGGCGTGTCATCCCGCTGTTTTCGGGGATGCTTACCGCGGCCAAGTCCCGATTCCCGGCAGCATACGCAAAGAGTTCGAATACCAGGTGATCCCCAGTGGATATAAAACCCAGATAGACCTGCCACCCGGGGATTACGAATTGAAGCTTGTGGTCACGGACGGGGAGAAATTCGGCCGCGTGGAAGTGCCCCTGCGGGTGGATAGCTATGATCGAGGTGGCCTCGCGATCAGCGGGATCGTTCTTTGCAAAAGATACCACATGGTGCCTGATGAGCCGCGCGAAGCGGCTCGGGCGCCCCAGTACGTGCCGTTGGTCAGCAGCGGCCTCGAGTACACGCCTGCCGGGGACACTCACTTTCTGAAGAGCGACCGGCTGATGAGCTATTTCGAGATTCGTGAGCCGTTCCTCGGAGGAACAGCAGCGGTGAACGTCCGGTTCCAGGCGAGAGTCCGGGACGCCAAGACAGGGGAAGTCAAGGCGGATACAGGTTTGCGGGCAGTGGCTTCAGCGATGTGGCCGGGAAATCCCGTTATCCCGGTTGGTGAGGAAATTGCGATCGACAAACTGCACTCGGGCGACTATCGCTTGGAGGTGCAGGCGTCCGATTCGACAGGGAAGTGCACGGTCTGGCGCGCGGCATCCTTCACGGTCGAGTAGCACGCGAGGGATGTTTCACACCCGACCGGGTCAAGGCAAACGCCCGTCACATTGAAGAGAGAATCGAGCATTTGGGAGAGAGGGTTTGGATTGTAAAAGCGGGAGCCCTTTGAGAAAACACTCAGGGTAAACAAGCTCCCGCACTCTAAAGTCAACGGGTGGAGCGATCAGGAAGTGGGGCGGCGGCGGCGGCGGTGGAGTAGGAAAAGGACGAGGAGGGCGACGAGAGCGCCGGCAGAATCGAGGAGGGAGTCCCAGACGGATGCGTTGCGAGACGCGACGAAGGATTGGTGAATCTCGTCGAGGGCGGCGTAGGCAGCGGCGATGAACCAGGCCGCGAAGGCCCAAGACCAGTGCCAGCCGATGCGCGCGCCGCGAATGCCGCGGTAGAGCAACAAATAGAAAATAAAGTATTCGGTGAGATGCGCGGATTTGCGAATGAAATGGTGAATGATTTCAAAATTCGCGTCAGACAGAGAAGGCGCGAACCAGTGGAGAATGGCTCCGAAGACGGTGGCGGTGTGTGCGGAGGAAAAAGCATCCGTCGAAGCCGAGAAGATAACGACACTCCAGAACAGTGCGGGCCACCAAGCGCGGAGCCAGCCGGGGATCATGGATCCGGGAGGGACGCGGTACCGGACCTCGTCGAGGGTGGGGGCGGGCCGCGGATTGTGCCAGGGTTCGGAAGGGGGCATTAGGAGTTTAGTTTCCTATTCCATTGTAAACGAAGCGTGAATGGACTGCAGTTTTGCTGGGGAGGGGAAGCGAAAGTCGAAACATGAAATACGAAAAGCGAAATACGAAAAGCGAGGAGAGAAGACAGGCCTGCATAAACTTGAAGCTGAGGTCCTTCTCGGCCTCGGAAGGAAGGGGCCTGGGATGACAGGTTGGAGAATGGGCACGGGCGGAAAGGCGGCGGCAAGCCGCCGCTACAAGAGTACGAGAAACCCAAGAACCGACTCCACGAGGCGGGTTCGGCCACTACAACGGCGAACCCAAGAAAAAGCCTCAGGCCTGAAGGCCTGAGCTACAGCGAAACTACTCCATGCGGTAGTTGGGGGCTTCCTTGGTGATGACGACGTCGTGGACGTGGCTTTCGCGCAGGCCCGCGGCAGTGATGCGGATGAAGCGGCCCTTTTCCATGAGTTCCAAAAGCGTGCACGCGCCAACGTAACCCATGCCGCTCTTGAGGCCGCCGACGAGTTGATCGGTGAGGCCGCTGAGCGGACCTTTGTAGGCGACGCGCCCTTCGACGCCTTCGGGCACGGACTTGCCGCGCTCCGCGCCTTCCTGGGAATAGCGGTCGGCGGAGCCGGCTTCCATGGCGCCGGTTGAACCCATGCCGCGGTAAGACTTGAAGGTGCGGCCCTGATAGAGAATGGTTTCGCCGGGAGATTCCTCGGTGCCGGCGAAGAGGCTGCCGATCATGACGCAGGAAGCGCCGGCGGCGATGGCCTTGGTGATGTCGCCGGAATATTTGATGCCGCCATCGGCGATGATGGGGACGCCGGTGCCTTGCGCGGCTCTGGCGGCTTCCATCACGGCAGTGAGCTGTGGAACGCCAGCACCGGTGACAACGCGCGTAGTACAGATGGAACCGGGGCCGATGCCTACTTTGAGGCCGTCAATGCCGAGGGAGATGAGTTCCTTGGCGCCTTCATAGGTGGCCACGTTTCCGGCGATGAGCTGCATTTCGGGAAGGCGCTGGCGAATGGCCTTGATGGCTTCGATGACGCGTTCGGTGTGGCCATGAGCGGTGTCGATGGCGAGCACGTCGGCCTTGCACTTGGACATTTCGACGGCGCGTTCGAGGAAGTCGCCGGTGGCGCCCACGGCGGCGCCGACGTAGAGGCGGCCGTGATCGTCTTTGGCGGCGTGGGGATATTCGAGTTTTTTCTGGATGTCCTTGACGGTGATGAGGCCCTTGAGGTTGAAATCCTGATCCACGACGAGGAGTTTTTCGATGCGGTGCTTCTGGAGGATTTTTTCGGCTTCTTCGAGGGTGGTGCCGACGGCGACGGTAATGAGATTGTCCTTGGTCATGACCTGGCCGACGAGCTGGCTGTGATTTTTCTCAAAGCGCAGGTCGCGGTTGGTGAGGATGCCGGTGAGGCGCGTACCGCGGGTGACGGGAAGGCCGGAGATGCGGTACTTATTCATGATTTCAAGGGCCTGGCGGATGGTGATGTCCGGGGAGATGGTGACGGGATCCACGATCATGCCGGATTCGGAACGCTTCACGCGGTCGATCTCCTCGGCTTGACGATCGATGGACATGTTGCGATGGATGATGCCGATGCCGCCCTGGCGCGCAATGCCGATGGCCAGGCGCGATTCCGTGACCGTGTCCATGGCGGCGGAGCACAGAGGAATGTTGAGCGAAAGATTACGAGTGAATTGCGTGGTGGTGTCCACGTCGGTGGGCAGGACCGAGGATTTGCCGGGGAGGAGCAGGACGTCGTCGAAAGTAAGACCTTCGGTGATGGGACTGTTAATCATGAGAACCTCGGGAGAAGATCGAAAATAGAAATTGGAAAATGGAAAATCGGGAATGCTCGGGGGCGGCCCAAAAACAGCGCAGCCCAGCGGGTGGCCGCTGGGCCGGGAGAAGAGTTCAATCGAATGAAATGGGGCATCACGGTGTAAACAGCAATTTTAGGGGCGAGAGGGGGAAAGGGTCAAGTTGAAGGGTTAGTGAGCGACGGCGAATGAGTGTGGAAAAGGCTGGCAGAAACGCTGCAGGCGGCGCTGAGGCTGGGGAATTACTCTTGCTTGCAGACGCTGGTGGGAACGATGGCTTGGTATAGGCCCTTGTTGTCGTAGCGCGGATAGGAGGCAGTCTTCAAGAGGCTGGCTTGCTGCATAGAGTCGGCGAGATTAGGGACCGCGAGCAATACCCAGCCGACTCCTCTCTGGTGCACGTTCACGACCAGACGGCCCTCAGCAAGAATCTTGGTCAGCGCATAGGACTCGGTGCGGCCGTCAGCAAACTCGATTGTGAGGTCCGCATAGGGCGACCAGCCGTGGGAATCGGGTGAATACCACTGGGCTCCCTGCAAGTCCGTCATGATCTGTTGAACGGCGAGCGGGTCGGTTGTTGTGTGGCACGCAACCCGCACCTCACGCACTTGAAGAGGCTGCAAACGGTGAAAGTGGACGAGGGATTGCATATGCCGCACGAACTCGAACCAAGCGAGAGTCCCAAGCAGGCCGAAGAAGATCAGCACGAGAAAAAGTAGCGCGGCGTCCTTGCGCTTACCGGACCGGAATGATTGTAGAACTCCCGTCAGAAGAACAATGACGATCATAAGAAACGGCAGACGATTGAGCAAATCCCATAAAAAGCCGGACCACGGCCCTTCGTGGAACATGAGCAGGAGTGCGAACGGCGCGGCAATCAGGGCCCCGATGCCGATGGCCCCTGCTATGAGCAGCCAAACGTGGAGTCGCGGCATGCTTGCGTGGAGGGAACGAAGGAGATCACGTAAATGTGCTGCCGGAGAATTATTCTGCATGCATTTTAAGTATAGGCTGGAGTCGAAGGGGCGCGGGGCGGTGATGGCGAGAGAGTCAATCCGGGGCTCGCGTTGGCACGGTAAGCTGCTTTGTCCAGGAAGCCCAAGTAAACTAGAGTTCTGAGCATGGATACCATGAAGCATCCCTTTGAGCCGCACCGGCTGCTGTGGAGCGGGCATTTGCAGACGATTGCGGGGGCGTTTTGGAAGAGGAAGTTTGTGCTGCCGCCGCCGGAAGAACGGTTGTTTCGCGTGGATGCAGAGACGCAGCTGAAGGGCATGTGCAGTTGGCAACCCGGCAAGCGGAAGGATGCGCCGGTGATCGTGACGGTGCACGGGCTGGAGGGTTCGAGCGAATCAAACTACGCGATTGGGATAGCGGACAAGGCCTACGCGCGGGGATTTCATGCGGTGCGCATGAACCAGCGGAATTGCGGGGCGACGGAGCGGTTGACGCCGACGCTGTACAACAGCGGGTTGAGCGGGGATTACCGCGCGGTGCTGCTGGAGTTGATCGCGGAAGGATTTGAACAGGTTTTTTTCGTGGGCTACTCGATGGGCGGGAATTTGGTGATGAAGATGGCGGGGGAATTCGGAGAGGCGGCGCCGAAGGAGTTGCGGGGCGTGGCGGCGGTGTGCCCGGCGATGGATCTGGCGGCGTGCGCGGACGCGCTGGAGAAGCTGGAGAATTACTTGTACGAGCGGCATTTCGTGGAAGGGCTGATGGCGCGCTACCGGCGGAAGGCAGAGTTGTATCCGGAGCGGTATCCGCGGGATGGGGTTGGAAAAGTGCGGACGGTGCGGGAATTCGACGATGCTATTACGGCGCCGGCGTTTGGGTACAAGGATGCGGCGGAATACTACGAAGCGGCGAGCGCGAAGAAAGTGATTGGACAGGTGCGCGTGCCGCTGCTGCTGATCGCGGCGCAGGATGATCCCTTTGTGCCGTATGCGTCGTTTTTGCGGGCGAAGGTGAGAGAAAATCCGAAGGTGCGGTTTGTGGCGCCGGAACATGGAGGACATTGCGGGTTTATTTCCAGGTGGGCGGGTGCGGAGAGGTTTTGGGCGGAAGAGAGAGTGATGGAGTTTTGCGCGGAGGAAGAGGCAAGAAAAAGATAACTCCCGACGGGGTCGGGCTGGACGCCGGCGCAGAGAAGAGCCAGCGAGGGGGAGTTATTCGGAGCGGATGGCGAGGATTTGTTTGCCCTGGATTTGGAGTTCGACGCCAAAGGGCGGGCGAATGTCGCTGCCCTGGACGATGGCGCCGCGAACCCAGAAGTTGCCCGGAAGGCTTGCAGTTCTTAGCGGATCGTAGAGTGTGCGGCTGCAAGGATTGCCGACGAGGGGGTGATTGGCAGCGCGAAAGCCGTAGTCTGCTTTCAGTTTTCCAAGGTCGGTGATGTATTCGAGTTGGCAAGAGCCGTAGGGGGCTTTGCGAGAAAAGGCCCAGTATCCGTCAGGTGAGGTGGCGGAAGTTCCCGGAAGACGAACGATGGTCGCAGGGATGTTCTCGCCGGAGAGACGGTTGCGAATGAAGAAATCCGCGGAAGACCAGGGCTTGGCGAGATCGGAAATTTCGGCGATGGCCGGATTGGCCTGCGTGGCGTGAGGGAGAGCTGCGGAGGGATCCGGCGCGGGCGCGGGAACTTCGATCTGGGGCGGAGGCTCGACACGAGCGAGTTCGGAAGGCTTATTATGGCTGAGCCAACGGCTGCCGAGGAAAAGGAGAACGCCAAGCGCGAGAAACCCCACGACGAGTGGCAGGAGGGGATTGCGGCGCGGAGGCTTGGAGGACGCCCCGGTGACGCCGGGGATATCCGGCATGTCCGGCCGAAAACGGGTGGGTGGAGTATTGTCGGCCATCGCAACAAAATGATTGTACTGGTAATGTGGCAGCGTGAGCAACTCAAGTTCCGTGTTTTCAAGGGGGGAAGGGAGAGTGTGAGGAAAGGGCGGTTGTGTTAGTGAGAAGGTGACAAGGACTTGCGCGGCGCTTGTTTCCGTGCGTGTTGCGTCCTAGTGTAGTAAGAAGGTAAGGCAGAGGGAAAATCGCGGAGAATGGCGAGCGACACACGATCATCGGCGCGGGCGTTTGTTCGCAGTTTGAACATTCTGCTGAAATTCGCACGATTGTACGAGTTCGGACACGTGCGCACGGCCGCGCAATTTGAAACGACGTGGAAAGAACTGCACGCGGCGCTGCTGGAGAGCGGCGATACTGGCGTGTTGCTGGGAGCTTCAGGAACGCAGATCCTGCTGGACGGCGTGCCGCTGGGATCGGCCGCGGGCGAACGGAGTTTTGCGCAACTGCTGACATCGTCCGGAATCGCCAGCATTCACTTCGCGAAAAATCTGACGCAACCGCAATTTTCGCGTTTTGTGCGCGCGTTTCCAAGCGGCAACGCAAAACCCAACCAACTGGCGGAACAACTGAAGACCGCGCTGGCGGGGGAGACGAGCATCAAGATCAACGAGATTCGGTTCGTTGCGGAAGACAGTTCCGTGGCCGGCATCAAGGTGGCGGCGCAATTGACGGCCAAGGCGCTGGGCGCCGGCGGCGACAAACTGCGCGACATTTTTGAAGATCCCAATAAATTGTTGCAACTGATCCTGGCGGCGGAAAGTTCGCGCGGCGGCGGCGGTGGCGGAGGAGGCTCCGGACCGGGATTCGGCGGTGGCGGGCCGGGCGGAGGCACAGGAGGCTCGGGAAGCGGAACGGGCTCGAGTTGGAGCGGGGGGACGGGTGCGGGCGGAAGTTTATGGGAAGCGGGCAAGGCTGCGGGTGGTAGCGGCGGAGGAGGAACAGGCTCGGGCGGCGGAGGAGTTGGAGGGCCCGGCGGCGGAGGAGGAGGAACAGGCTCCGGTAGCGGAGGCGGCACGGGTGAAGGAACCGGCGGCGGTGGAGGATTTGGCGGTGGTCCGGGCGGCGGAGGGCCAGGCGGCGGAGGGCCAGGCGGCGGGGGACCCGGCGGAGGAAGCGGAGGACCGGGTGGAGGATTTGGCGGCGGTCCGGGCGGCGGAGGGCCAGGCGGCGGGGGACCCGGCGGAGGAAGCGGAGGACCGGGTGGAGGATTTGGAGGAGGAGCAAGTGGAGGTGGCGGAGCCGGAGGGGGAAGCGGGCAGAGTGCAGAACCGGGGAAGTGGATGACCGCGTCGGCGCTGTTGCGTGGCGGCGTGCTGGGAGGAGTTCCGGGAGCGCCTGGGGTGGGACCCGTCGGGATGGGTGGTGCTGGAGGAGGCGGAGGCTATGCGGTAGCCGAAGAAGACGTGCGGTCGATGATCGGGTTGTTCGCGCAGCTGGGAAAATCGCGGAAAGATCCCGAGAGCCGTATGGACACGGCGACGTTCCAATCGCGCTTGACGGCGATGCCGGTGCGCGCGCAATACACCCTGCAACAAGCGTTGGCGGGGCTGGCGGCGCAGGCGCCTTCGGACGCGCCGGACAAACCGATGTTGCTGAAGTTGGCGGAACACGTGGCGATCCGGTTCGCGCTGGACAGTTACGAGCGCGGGGAATTGCGCGTAAATGCGGTGAAGCAACTGCTGGACCGCATGAACTCGGAGATCGAAGCGCTGCGGAAAATCCTGGGAGCGCAGGAAGAAGCAATGGCCAGCGCGGGGATTTCGGTGCAGTCGTACACGGAATTGCTGGACCAGGAATTCTGGCAGCAGGTGCCGGAAGAGAACAAGAAGGAAGTGCTGACGTCGGATGAGGCGTGGTGCGTGCCGCCGCGAAATGTGCGGGCGTTTTTGGAAGAGATGCTGCGGCGCGGCGAGTTGAAGACGGTCAACGAAATCCTGACGAAATATGCGGCGTGCATCGCGCTGGAAGCGCCGGAAGCGCGGCGAACGACAGCGATCGGATTGTCGGACCTGGCGGAATTCTATGGCAGCGGGGACGGCAGCGCGCTGATTGACGTGATCCAACGGCTGGGGAGACAGTTGGCGGTGGAACGCGAAGGCGACCTGCAGACGCTGATCGGAGCGGCGTTCGTGCGCATGAGCCAGGAAGCCGGGGCCAAGAAATTTTATCCGGCGATGCAGCAGGCGCTGGCGTCGCTGGACAGCGTGGAAGCGGTGCGGCCGGGGACGACGACCGCGATCCGGCAGAGAATCGCGACGGAAGAGCGGTTGCCGGAATTCATCGAGGATACGCTGCGCACGGGGCAGATCCCCGATGGCTTGCTGGACATCCTGGCATTGGTGCCGAAGGCGACGCTGCAGTATGTGACCAACCGGTTTTCGAATTGCGGGTTCCGGGAAGATTGCGAATTGCTGGGGCAGGTGGTGCACGGACTGGGCGAAGAGGCGGTGCAGCGGTTGATTGAAACGCTGCAAAGCTCGCCGGCCAACGAAGCCACGGAAGTGATCGGGCTGTTAAGCCAATTGTCGCCGGAGGCGGTGGAGAGAATACTGCCGGCGCGACTGGCGCAGTGGCCGCGGAATTCGCATGACCGGGCCGTGCGGCAGCTATCCTCGACGCCGGGGGAACAGCGGGCGAGGCTGCTGGTGACGCTGTACGACTCTCTGGATCCGTTGATCCGGCCGCTGGCGCTGGACGAAATGGGGATGAGCCTGCGAACGGAGTGCATCGATAAGGTTGTGGAACTGACGCAAGACGAAACGACGCCGGGATTCACGCGGATCAAGGCGATCGAGGCCGTGGGAAGATTGCGGGCGACCGCAGCCAGCGCGGCGTTGCAGCATATCCTGGACGCCAAGCAGGTGTGGCGGTGGACGTATCCGTCGGAGCTTCGGATTGCGGCGGCGCAGGCGTTGCAGAAGATCGAGCCAACGCTGGCGATGGAGAAAATATCGGCCAGCGGGCTGGACCGGAAGGAACTGGTGATGGAGCCGATCGATCCGGAGCCCAATGCTCCGGTAACGCGGCAGCGGCGGTATGCGCGCTTGAAACTGTCGCGGCCCGTTATTGCCGTGACGACCAACTTGCGCGACAACATCCGCCTGACGATTCCGGAATTGAACATGAGCGGGGGAATTGGAGCGGCGGGCCGGCACCTGGCGCCGGGGTCGTTGCTCACGCTGAAGATATCCCACGGGGTACGCAACATCCGCGCGCAAGCCATCGTGCGGGGCGCGCGGCCGCAGGCAATGGCGTTCGAGTTTGTGGATATGGATCTGGATGAACGATCGCGGCTGAGAAAACTTCTGTTGGAACTCGGAGGACTGCCGCTGCCCTCCAATGTGGGAAATCGCACCCGCCGGCAGAGCCGCGTAGCGATGATGAAGTAGTTGCCCGCCAAGTAGAACTGCGCTCAAACACACCTGTACCGCAAGCGAAGAAGGCCGTCCAAGAGGACTGGTACGCGAACTGTCCTGATGGCGCGATGACGGACTGCTCACATGGGACGACCGTACCATTGTGAGGCTCAGGCAAGAGCCCTACGGTACTAGACAGGATGTCCCAGGCGACTGACCTCCAGGGCTATAGACACGAGGCGGACGGGATGGGGATGAAGACGGACCCAAAGACGACAGCGGGCCGAGCATTTGTTCGCAGCCTCAATATACTGCTGAAGTATGCGCGGTTATACGGGTACGACCACGTGCGCACGGCGGAGCAGTTGGAGGTGGCGTGGAAAGAGCTGCGCACCGCGATTCCGGAGGGGAGCGACTCCGGGCTGTTGCTGGGTGCGACGGGGGCGCAACTGCTGCTGGATGGAGTGCCGCTCGAAGGCGCACCGGCGGAGAAGCAGTTCGCGCAATTGCTTTCCGCGGCAGGGTTGGCGAGCGTGCAATTCACGCCGGAAGTGACGGAAGACGAACTGGGCAAGTTGATGCACGCATTTCCTACCGGCAAGGCAAAACCTTCGGAATTGGCGCAACAGTTGAAAGAAGCGATTGCGGGCGCGCGCGGCATCCGGGTGAACGAGATTTGCTTCGTGGCGACGGATTCGCGGCTGAAGGAGGCAAGCATGGCGGCACAGATAGCGGCCGCATCGCTTGGCGACGAGCAGGCACAGTTTACGAGGATGCTGAATGACCCGCAGAAACTGCTGGAATTGATTGCAGCGGCGGAGGGGTCGGAGACGGGCGCGGGGCCTGGTGCGGGGCCAGGTGCAGGGCCAGGAAGCGGCTCGGGCAGCGGTCCTGGCAATGGCGGAATGGGAACAGGTGGCGGCGGGGGAATGGGAAACGGGACAGGGAAAGGAACGGGCTCAGGGACAGGAATTGGCGGAGGGACCGGAGTTGCGGTGGGTGGCGCGGGTACCGGCATGGCGGCGGGCGGCGTTGGCGGGGGAATGGGAGCCGGTGGGGGCTTTGGAGCGGGCAAGGGGACGGGCAGGGGCTGGGGCGCTGGTTACGGAACGGGGATTCCGGATGATGAGGAGATGTACCGGATCCTGCAAGCCCTGACGACGTTTGGAAAGCTGGGAACCGGTGAGAATCCGGCGGGAGCGGTAGTCGAATTCCAAACGCAAGTAGCGCAGATGCCGGTGCGGGCGCAGGACACGCTGCGGCAGACGTTGGCGGGGATTGCGGAGCAGGGAAAAGGCAAAAAGTTTGACCAGGCCGTGCTGGTGCAGTTGGCGGAGCACCTGTCGATCCGCTTCGCCATGGAGCGCTTTGAGCGCGGGGATGTGAAAGTGAACGCGGTGCGGCAGATGCTGGACCGCATGAACCTGGAAATCGAGGCGCTGCGAAAGATCCTTGGGCAACACGAAGACAAGATGGCGGAAGCAGGAATCCTGGCGGAGTCGCATCGCGAGATATTGGACCGGGTGTTCTGGTCAAGCGTGCCGGAGACGGCGAAGAGGGAAGTGTTGCTGTCGGATGAGGCTTGGTGCATCCCGCCGAAGAACGTGCAATCGTACGTTGCGGAGCTGATCGAGCATGGAGACGTGGCGGAAGCGATCAGCATTCTGCAGAATTATGCAAAGTGCGCGGACAGCGAGGAGCCGGATGCGCGGAAACGCGCGGCGACGGGGCTTTCGGAGATGGCGGGATTGTATGCGCAGGCGGATCCAAAGCTACTGGCGGACGCGCTGCGGCACGTTGGGCTGCGGCTGAGCGTGGAGCAGGACCAGGATTTGCAGACGCTGGTGAGCGCGGCGTTCGTGCGGCTGAGCCAGGAGGCGGCGGCGCAGCGGTGTTTCCCGGCGATGCAGGAGGCCTTGGATTTGCTGAACGGCGTGGAAGGGCAGCGGCCGGGAATGGCGAAAACGCTGCGCGCGAAGATGGGAATCGAAGAGCGCGTACCGGAGTTCGTGGAAGAAGCGCTGCGGGCCCGGGAGATTTCGGCGGGGCTGACGGGGGTATTGAGGCAACTGCCGCAGACGGCGATGGAGCAGATTTCGGCGCGATTCAACCGGTGCCAGTTGCGGGATGATCTGGAAAACGTGGCCAACCTGGCGAACGACCTGGGCGAGGAGGCGCTGCAATACCTGCGCAGCAGCGTGCGAGGCGGGGCGATCGCGGAAGCGGTGGAAATGGTGGGTTTGCTGGCGAAACTCGATCCCCAAGCCGCGGAAGTGTTTCTGCCGGGGCGCATCGACAATTTTCCGCGGGCGGCGCAAGACCGCGTGGTGCGGCAGATTTCGGCAAGCGGTGCGGCGGGACGCTGCCGGATATTGCTGGCAGTGCTCGATCATGTGGACCCGCTGGTGATGCCGCTGGTGGTGGACGAAATCGGGATGACCGGAGACCGCGAGGCACTGGGGCGGCTGTTGACGATTGCGGATGGCGATTTGCCGCTTCATGCCGCGGCGTATCTGCGGGTAAAGGCGGTCGAGGCGCTGGGGCGGTTGCACGCGCAGGAGGCGGTCAGCACACTGAAACGGATTGCGGAATCGCGCAAGGTGTTCGGGTGGCAGCACGCGCAGGAACTGCGTATCACGGCGCTGCAAGTGCTGGAGAAACTGGAGCCGGAATGGGCGCGCGAATTCATGCCAGGCAGCGGCATTGAACGGGCGGAGTTGACGCTGGCGCCTCTGGATTCGCCGGCAAACTCTAGATTTGTACGGCAGCGGCGCCACACGCGGGTGCGGCTGCAAAAAGCGCTGCCAGCGGTGAGCACCAATCTGAAGCAGAATTGCAGGCTGGAAATCAAAACGGCCAGCTTGACCGGAGGCTTGGCGACCACGAACATGCATTTGGCGCCGGGAACGCAGGTGCAAATGAAGATGCAGGTGGGGATGAGAAATGTGCAGGCCACGGCGCTGATGCGGGATTACCGGGCGCAGGACATGTCATTTGAGATTGTGGACATGAGCCTGGACGAGCGGGGCAGGTTCCGAAGGCTGCTCATGGAGAACATGAGCAAATAAGCGCAGGGGGGAGAAGACCAAGCGCCCGCGAGGGCCGAAGAGTGAGACGAGCGTCGCGAGAATTGGCAGCGGGGGGAGCATGCGCAGCCCGGGAAATCGCGGGTTGCTATCCAAAGTGTAACTATTCGCAAGTACCATACGGCGGTACTTCTGTGGGGTTTACCTGCGGCGTCTTTATCCCCTAACCTACACGGAACACGAAGCAAAGGACCCTTCAATTAGCCCGCCCAGGCTAAGAACCTTCGTGTGAACGAGTGATACTGTGCCTGAGGGAATCTATTCTCGGCTGATTGCGATAGTCTGTGCGGCCGCTGCCCTATTGTCTGGGGCCCGGGCACAAGAGCGCGGCGTATCGTTTCCCGCCAATCCGCGTTACACCGTACAACGACTGGAAGAGCAGTTTGGCCTGGGGGCCGTGACCGTGACGGCGATGGGCCAGGACGCCCAGGGGTTTTTATGGATTGGAACGCAGACCGGACTCTACCGGTATGACGGCGCGCATGCGAGAAAAATGACCGAAGTCGAGAATTTAACCGGGCATTACATTTTCGACCTGCTGATCGCGCCTGATGGCACAGCATGGTTTGCGGGAAGCCGGGGAATTGCGCACTTCAATGATGGACGGTTCGAAAAGCTGGCGATTCCGGAATCGGCCATGCCATTGGGGATCGGGAGCCAGATCTTCGCGGTGGACAGCGAGGGCATCGTATATGTGGTGTTGTTTAAGCAGGGCATTTTGCGTGTCGATCCGGGAAAACCGGCAGAGGCAGTGATTCTGGGAGCAGGGGAACCCAAGGTGGAGAATGCGGCGGCGATCGCGCGGAGCTCTGACGACTCCATCTGGTTCACCTATGGCACGCATCTGGCTCATATTGCGAAAGGAGCGGCGACGATCGAGGTGGATCCGCGAATCCAGGTGCCGAAGGAGCGTGTCGTGGCGCTGGTGTTCGACGGCGATGGGACACTGTGGCTGCGGACGGTGGCGCGATTGGCACGAGTGAATCCGTGGCAGCACAAGATACGCTTCGAATCGGCCGGAATTGGAACGGCACACCTAGAGGAAGGCAAGCCAAGCCTGGACCGGCAAGGGCGGCTGTTGGTGCCGTCCTCGGCGGGATTGTTCTGGCAGGAAGGCAAGCGCTGGAGGGTATTGACGGCGCAACAGGGAATTGCCAGCAACAACGTGCAAAGTGCCTTGGAAGACCGGGAAGGGACGCTGTGGGTGGCGGGATCAGGCACGGGGCTGGACCGTTTACCGGGCGTGCATGAATGGTCGGCGTGGACGACGGCAGAGGGCCTGCCGGACAACGCGACGTGGTCGACGCTGCGCGATCGTCAGGGGCGGCTGTGGGTCAGTACAGGGCGCGGCATCGGTATTTGGGATGGGCAGACACGGCGGTGGGAGAAGGTGCCCAGTTTTGCGGGCCAGGCAAAGGGTGAAATCCGGCAGATGCAACTGGCGGGAGACGGATCGGTGTGGGCGCTGACGGGGACGGGAGCGCTGCTGCGCATTGACGCCAGCAATTTCAGCACGACGACGTTACCTTCATATCATGGGCGGTCGTTCGCTTCGATTCTAGCTGCGCCGGATGGCAGCGTGTGGGTGGCGGCGCGGGTGCATCTGCTGCGGTTCGACCCGCGCAAAGCCATGCTGACTCCCGTGGAGATTGCTTTGCCGGCGCAAATTGCGGGCGACGTCGAGTTTCTTTCCTTCGCGCCAAGTGGAGTGTTGTGGGCCTCGGGTCCCGGGGCAGTGTACCGGTATGACGGGAAGAATTGGCGGACCATCCGCACGGAGGATGGCCTGCGGGGACAGACGATCACGAGCGTGACAGCGGTCAATGACGATGAAGTGTGGATCGCCTATAACGACGTGGTGGGCGTGACGCATATTCTGATGGACGCGAACGGCGTGCCACACTTTGAGAGCCACTATTGGGATTGGTCGATCGTGGGGCGCGATTCGAAGAAGCGTATCTGGTTCAACGGGACCGATGGAATTGCCGTGCTCTCTCCCGACGGGCATGTGCAGCGAATGAGCCACGCGGATGGATTGATATGGGACGATATCAGCCCGTGGACAGGGGTGCGCGAGGAGGCGGACGGGAGTTTTGTAATCGCGACATCGCGAGGACTGGCGCGCTACCAGCCGTCGGAGCGCGCGCCAGTAGAGAGCCGGGCGAGCGTGGTGCTGACGTCGATCATGTTGGGGGGTGAAGAGCGGCGGATCACGGAAGTGCCGGAAGTGGCGTCGTCCGAAGGAACGCTGGCGGTGGAGTTTTCGCCGCTGGTGCTGGATACACCGGGGCGGGTTTCCTGCCAGTACGAATTGAACGGGCTGGAGCAGCAAGTGACGCAGACGCAACTGCGCGAAGTGCGGTACGGGGGACTGCCGCCGGGGAAATACGAGTTCTGGGTGAAGTGCCAGAAACCGGGTGCCGCGGCGGAGCCGGCAAGGGCGAGTTTCCGGTTCCGGGTGCTGCCGAGTATCTGGCAGACGTGGTGGGCGAATGCGGCGGGCGGAGTGCTGCTGCTGTTGGGCTTATGGGTGATTGTAGCGCGGCGCACGCGAGCGCTGAACCGGCGCCGGCTGGAATTGGAACAGGCGGTGGCGCAGCGGAACGCCGAGTTGCTGCAGAAAAACAAGGAATTGGAAGAGATTTCGCTAACCGACCCGCTGACGGGAACGCGGAACCGGCGGTATTTCTACGAGACGATCTCGACGGACGAAGCACAAGCTTTGCGCTCGCATCTGCGCTCGCCGGAGGCGGATGTGCCATCAGGGCCGAAGCAAGAACTGATCTTCGTGCTGGTGGACATTGACCGGTTCAAGCGCGTGAATGATGAGATGGGGCATGCGGCCGGGGATCGCCTGCTGCAAGAGGTGGCCAAGCGGATTGCCTCGGTGATGCGGCGCTCGGACGACCTGGTGCGGTGGGGCGGTGAGGAGTTTATGTTGGTGTGCCGGACGACGGACCGGGAAAACGCGGGGTTGTTGTGCAACCGCGTGCTGGAAGCGATTCGCGAGCTGCCGTTCGATGTGGGGAACGCGGTGCAAATTCACAAGACGTGCTCAATCGGATGGGCGCCGTTCCCGTGGCTGCGGGATGACGTGGGGCTGCTGTCCATTGATAATGTGATCGAACTGGCGGACAAGGCGCTGTACCTGGCGAAACGAGAGGGGCGGAATCGAAGTTTTGGGATGGTGCCGGCGCCGCAGATCGAGAAAGCGGAGCAGGGCGTGTCGATGGAAAGATTGCGGGATTACCCGCCGGAACTGGTGCAGATCGTGTAGTTTTGAGCTGTCAAGGGGTTTGGAGGGCCCCTCCCGGCTCGTCAGCTTGTCTGGGCCAACCACCAGATTTTCTTGCCAGCATTTTTCCAGGGGTCGTCGACCCAGGCGGCCCTTTCAAGCTCCTCTAGAAACGCGTCGAAACAGGCCTTTAACGCCTGAGAGAAACAGTTCCTGTTGACCGATTTCTGGCTGGGAGCGTCATCCCACTGTTTGCCGCTGGCGAGTATGAGCCAGCTGCCCTTAGTTTGGGCCTGGTGCAGGAGGCCGCAGCGTATCGCCGTATAGAAAACTGCACCGTCCACGTCCGGGAAGTATTCTTTGTGCTTGGGTTCCTCAAAGAATTTTTTGAATGCCACTTCACTCGAGAATTTTTCGTTCTGAAAGGGGCCGCTCAATTTGTAATGAGACTCTGGGACTTTAGAATTCAGAGGGTCATTCTGCAAGTCTCTCAATTCTTTGGCCGAAGAGCTAGGCCAACCCAGTCGGTAGCACTCTATTGTTTCTATCAGCAAACAGCAAAGGCTCATAATCGCAAATCCGTAACTTTGTCCGCTGCTTGGAGCCCCAGTCAAGCAAGCGATAGGTTCAAAGAATCGTTCGGCGTAGCGCTCGCGGAGAAAGCAAACAAGCGCCAGTCTCTCACTGGCATTGTGACATTGAAGAACCTTGGTCTTTTTCCAATTCCGTGCCAATAACGGATCGTGTGCATTCATGAAGTGGACCCCTTCCCTGGCGGGGCCTTCGAGTTCGGCCGTTCTCTCCACGTCACTTGATTTTGCTCAACCCTCCAATCGGGGATTGCGAAATAGGTCGGGAAAGTGCTTAATGGCGGTGGCCCAACATTTTTCGCAGATTCCTGTCTCATACTCATTGCCAAACTTTGAGTCTCCTATCATCACTGACCCCTTGAACACCACTGCAACAGGCTCACCGCAGCCCTCTCCATTATGCTGACACAAGTCTGAAGTACATACGCATGGAATAGTTGCCATAACTCCTCCAACAAAATTCTTCTTTACTTCATTTCAAAGACTTGCCCGGCTGGACCGTTTGCTCCTGCGGCAGGACGTAAGCTTGGAAGAAATTCTTAGCTGCTACAGAATTCAAGTGCTGAAGCTCTTGGTAAACCTTCAACACGTGCTCGCGATCACCCTTTTTGTCATAAATTATGCCCAAAGCCACAACCGCTTTCGCACGCTCGGAGTCGGGAGCGACCTTCTCTGCATGTTGGAAAGCCACTATCGCCTCATCATAGGATTCCGTCTGGAATAATCCGCCGCCAAGCTCGAACCAACCCTCCCACCCGTTGGGGGCCAGCCGAGTGGATTCTTTCGCGGCTGATATTGCTTGGTCGTATTCTTTTCTCTGATAGTGACACTTCGACAATTCGACCCACGCTTCCGCGTAGCCCGGTTTCACTTCAATTGCATTTTCAAACGCCTGAATAGCCTGGCCGGAGGCTTCCTCTGGAGACCACGAATGGTTGTGAAACCAAACATCGTATGCATTTGAGGGGTTCTGCCAAACTCGGGCGGCAATCTTCCCAAGTTCAAGGTGGGCTCGGGCGGCGCTTGACTGCTTGAGATTCGCACATTTGATCAGAGACCGGAAAGCGAGCTCATAGTCCTCATTCTTGAGAGCTTCCAGGCCTATCTGAAGCCATGCTGCGGATTCAAGTTCTGCGTCGCTCTGGCGCGTGGAAGGTTTTCCTGGAGTTGCAGAGACCTGTTCCAGTGTTGCTCTGACCCATTCGCTGGGTAGCGCGAAATTCAGGCTCTGGCCTTCATTGAGATAAAACGTTGTGATGCCGATTAGCTTGCCATGCGTGTCGAAGAGGCCGCCGCCGCTCGAACCGGGCGAAATCGGCGCGGTGGTCTGGATGACGTGGGCACCGCCGCTATCCCGAAGCGCGGAGATGAGACCCTCAGAAAATGTGAGTTCTAATCCTTCCGGTGAGCCGACCGCGTATACATGTTCCCCTGTAGCCAGCCCGGATGCAGGAGACATCTGGGCGGGCTGCATGGTTAGGCCGCTGGGCCTGATGCCACACAGATCATGTTCGGGCATCGCTACAAGCAATCGTGCGGTCCAGTTCTGTTCTCCTCTACGAATTCGCAGAGAGGAACTATTCTGAATAACGTGGCAGTTGGTGATAAGAAGATCTTGTGCCAAGGCAACACCGCTCCCAAGCATCAGAGGCTTCCCGTCCTCAGTGAGAGCTTCAACGACAAGAACAGAGGGCGAGACCTTTTGAAAGACTTCGACTGGCGTCAGCACCTTGTCCCGGTCAAACAGCCCCCTAACGCGGGAACATCCTGCCTGTATGAGCAAAGCCAGCCCAAGCACGAGGTAGACCACTGCGCGTGGCATGCGAAATGCACGTCCTCGCCGTTCATGGAACGAAGAGGTCTTGTGGGTCGGCATTTAACGGGTGGTCCTAGCTTTACTTATCTCTATTAATAATATGGCTTCTGCAGGTCGGGCTCCTCAAAAATGCATAGCATCTTGTTCATAGGAATAATAAGAGCCTTAGCCGGGGGCGGCTGCGTGCGGCGGCGATTGAGAAGTCGGAGAGAAGAGTGTCGATGGGGAGGTTGCGCGATTGCCCGCCGAAGCTGGTGCAGATTGTGTGACGGGTGGATCGTGAGTCGTGGCTTGTGACTTGTGATTCGTGAGTGACTAAGAAGCGACGGTATTCTAGGTGAACTTGCGCAAAGGTGGCAGCTCGTCAGGGTCAATTTGGGAGCCGGAGTCGGATCTTTCGTTGTCCTGACCTGGCGGATTGAGCACTTCGTGCGCCTCTGTTACGTCTTCCTCGCGCACCAGGATTTGAAACCCCGCGCCGGACCACGCAAGGTGTTCACGCATTCCTCCCGCCGTGTCAGCCCGGATCATTGCCTGAATGCCGGCATCTTCGAGCGCGCCCTTGGCCAAGTCCGCCTCGGGGCGGCTACCATACGACTGGACGACAACAAGCTTACTGTGCTGCACAGCAGCATTATAGCCCGGGTGAGCGGGAGCGCTCGCTTCGCGAAAGGCGCTCCCTTCGAGGCTCAGGGCAAGCAGGGTAAACAAGTCGCCGCACTCGAAGGTGTGGCGAATCTTGGCGTGCGCACATCCAACCAGTTACAATAAAGTGTTGGCACAAAGGCGAATGGAATGGCCTGTGCGAGCGGGAACATAGTTTAGAGCCATCAGGAAACGAATAACCGTCCATGGATGTAGCCCAAGTAATCGACCGCGTCGTGGCGCGATTTATCGGCACGAAGCACGAGCGCGACCTCAAGAAACTCCAACCGCTGGTTGACGCCATCAATGCGAAGGAAGCGGAAACGCAGGCGCTGAGCGACGAACAGTTGAAGGAGCGCTTCGCGGCGCTGAAGACGCAGGTGCGGGAACAATTGAAGGACAGCGACCCGGCGGAGGCTTCGTACAAAGAGGAGCTGCGGCGGACGCTGGAGCCGGCCATCGTGCCGGCGTTTGCACTGGTGCGGGAGGCCGGGCGGCGTTTCCTGAAGATGCGGCATTTCGACGTGCAGTTGATCGGCGGGATGGTGCTGCACAGCGGCAAGATTGCGGAAATGAAGACGGGAGAAGGGAAAACGCTGGTGGCGACGCTGCCGGCGGCGTTGAATGCGCTGGCGGGAAAAGGCGTGCACATCGTCACGGTGAACGACTACCTGGCGCGGCGCGACGCGGAGTGGATGAGCCCTCTGTACAGGGCATTGGGATTGACGGTGGGCGTGATCGTGCATGATTTGGATGACGAGCAGAGGCGCGCGGCGTACGGCGCGGATTTGACCTACGGCACGAACAACGAATTCGGTTTCGATTACCTGCGCGACAACATGAAGTATGACCTGGCCAGCTGCGTGCAACGCGGGCACCAGTACGCCATCGTGGACGAAGTGGACTCCATCCTGATCGACGAAGCGCGCACGCCGTTGATCATTTCGGGGCCTTCGGAAGAGTCTACCGACAAGTATTTCAAGATCGACAAGATCGTTCCCAAGCTGATTCAGGATATCGATTACACGCTGGACGAAAAGCACCGCACGGCGACGCTGACGGAGGAAGGCTTCAGCAAGTGCGAACGGCTTCTGGGGCTGGGGAATTTGTCGGACATTGGCAACGTGGAGATCATGCACCACGTGTACCAGGCGCTACGAGCGCACACGCTTTATAAGAATGATGTGGATTACGTGGTCAAAGACGGCGAAGTGATCATCGTGGACGAGTTCACGGGGCGCCAGATGCCGGGGCGGCGCTGGTCCGACGGCTTGCACCAGGCGGTGGAAGCGAAGGAAGGCGTGAAGATCGAGCGGGAAAACCAGACGCTGGCGACGATCACCTTCCAGAACTATTTCCGCATGTACAAGAAGCTGGCCGGAATGACGGGAACGGCGGAAACGGAAGCGGCGGAATTCGGGAAAATTTACGACCTGGACGTGGTGGTGATTCCGACGAACCGTTTTTTGATCCGGAAGGAACATAGGGACGTTGTCTACCGCACGGAGAAGGAAAAATTCGAGGCGGTGGTGAACGGGGTGTTGCAGGAAGACAACACACTGGCGAACGGGATCCGCCACTATCACCAGCGCGGGCAACCGGTGCTGGTGGGGACGATTTCGATCGAGAAATCGGAAACGATCGCGGATTTGCTGAAGAAATCCGGGATACCGCACCAGGTGTTGAACGCCAAGCAGCACGAGCGGGAATCGCGGGTCGTGGCGCAAGCGGGGCGCAAGGGCGCGGTGACCGTGGCGACGAACATGGCCGGGCGCGGCACGGACATCCTGCTGGGCGGCAATCCGGAGTTTTTGACGCGCGAGCACTTTTTGAAGAACAAGCTGGCGATGCCGTACGCGGCGGCACCGGCGGTGATTGGCGGGGAGAACGGGACGGAAAACGCAGCGCAGCCCGCGGTGCAGATGGTGTTGTTCCAGCACGAAGGAAAGATTTTTCAGGTGCCGCAGGACGCGTGGAAGCCGGTGTACGACACGTTCGCGGAGCAGTGCAAAGCGGAGCACGACGAGGTGGTGGCGGTCGGCGGGCTGCACATCCTGGGCACGGAACGCCACGAGGCGCGGCGCATTGACAACCAGTTGCGCGGGCGCGCGGGGCGCCAGGGCGACCCGGGCTCTTCAAGGTTCTTTTTGTCGCTGGAAGATGATTTGATGCGCATTTTCGGCGGGGAGCGCGTGAAGCAATTGATGTTCCGTCTGGGAATGACCGAAGGCGTGCCGATCGAATCGCGGCTGATCTCCAGCCGCATTGAGAACGCGCAGAAATCGGTGGAAGCGCAGAACTTTGACGCGCGCAAACACCTGCTGGAATACGACGATGTGATGAACAAGCAGCGCGAGACGATCTATGCGATCCGGCGGTCGGCGCTGGAAGGGAAGGACCAACGCGATTACGTGCTGGGAATCGCGGAGGACGTGGCGCTGGAAGCGGTGGACACGTATTGCCCGAAGGAGCAGCATCCCGGGCAGTGGAACACGGCGCAATTTCTGGCGGAAGTGCACAGCCAGTTTGGAATTGACGCGAAAGCTGCTGGCGCGGACCCTGGCACGCTGAATCACCATGAGTTGGCGGACGCTGTGGTGGAAGCGGTGAAGAAGCGCTACGCGGAAAAGGAAAAGCAATTCAGCCCGGACCTGCTGCGGTGGCTGGAGCGGCGCATCATCCTGGATGTGGTGGACACGCAGTGGAAGGACCACCTGCTCTCGCTGGACCATTTGAAGGAAGGGATCGGGCTGCGGGGCTACGGGCAGAAAGATCCGCTGGTGGAATTCAAGAAGGAAGCGTTCATCTTGTTTGAAGACATGATGACGCGGATCGACAACGAGACGGTGCGATATCTGTTCCACGTGCAGATCCAGCAGAACGAGCCTCCACCACAGGCGAGAGAACGGAGGCCGGAACCGGCGCGCGCGCTGGCGGGTGGGGCTGCCGCGGCGGTCGCGAGCGCGGCCGCACGGGCGAATGAACCGCCGACGCAGCGTTTGCCGGACTTTGCGCGGGCGCTGGAGCGCCGGCAGGAACGTCAGCAGAAAGATCTTCAGTATCAGACGGGCGCAGGCCAGGCCGAAGCGCCGAAACCGGTGCGCGCGGGCGCGAAGGTGGGACGCAATGAGCCCTGCCCGTGCGGGTCGGGGAAGAAGTACAAGAAGTGCCACGGCGCGAGTGTCTAAAGAAGAAGCAAGGAAGCAAAGGACGTAAAGGAAATAAAGGAAGCGAAGGACGAAGTGTGCAGATAAGGACGAACAGGAAAGGAAATGGATAAATGCCGCCAGGCCAAATGCCGGGACAAATGCCGGAACGCCAGCCGATTCCGGGAGTGAAAAACCTGATTGCGGTGGCCAGCGGAAAGGGCGGCGTGGGGAAAACCACGGTGGCCGTGAACATGGCGCTGGCGCTCGGGAAACTCGGCTACAAGGTGGGATTGCTGGACGCGGACGTGTACGGGCCGAACGTGCCGATCATGCTGGGGTCCAAGAGCGAGCCGATGGCCACGCCGCAGCAGCGAATTATGCCGGTTGAGGCGCAGGGCCTGAAGATGATTTCGATGGGGCTGCTAAATCCCGGAGACAAGCCGGTGATTTGGCGCGGGCCGATGCTGCACAGCGTGATCACGCAATTTTTGCGCAGCGTGGAGTGGGGAGAGCTGGATTACCTGGTGATTGATTTGCCGCCGGGGACGGGGGACGTGCAACTGACGCTGATCCAGACGGTGGCGGTGACGGGAGCGGTGGTGGTGACGACGCCGTCCACGGTGGCGCTGGCGGATGTGCGCAAGGCGATTGAAATGTTCCGGCAGGTGAACGTGGAAGTGCTCGGAGTGGTTGAAAACATGAGTACGTTCCACTGCCCGCATTGCGGGAAGCCGGTGGACATTTTCGGCCACGGCGAGGGCGCGAAGACAGCGACGGAATATGGCGTGCCAGTGCTTGGCGAAATTGAAATTGATCCGCGGATACGGCTCGGCGGGGATACGGGGAAGCCCGTGGTGGCGCAGGGCGAAGCGGCCCCTGCGGCGCAGAGTTTCTATCGCGTGACCAAGGCGGTAGTGGCGCGGCTGGCGGAAGTGGCGGGAACGTCGGGTGGCCCTACAGTGCAGATCGATTGAAGGGCGGGTCAGTTTCGCTCCATTCCGAATCGCTCACGGAACATTCAAGCTTTGCTCCTCGCCTTGATGAAGGAGGATGTTTCCATGGGCAGATCCGTACCGGTCGAATCCATAGCAATTGAACGCACGCCGGGCGCCCGTCCGGGAGAATGGACACTTCTGGTGCCGTTCCAACACATAACCGTAGACGCGCGTAGAAGTGTGGCGAGGAGACCGTTGTGATCAACGCCAAAGACGATTCGGGCAAACAAGTTGGAACGGTACTGGGCGGGATGTCTTTCGTGGTGTTTGCCGCGCACATGCTGGTGAGCGGGCGGTACGGCTATTTTGTGGATGAACTGTACTACCTGGCTTGCAGCCATCATCTGGCCTGGGGCTATGTTGATCAACCGCCCCTCATTGCCTGCATAACGTGGTTGGAACGCGTCACGCTGGGCGATTCCTTGCCGGCGCTGCATTTCTTGCCCGCGGTGGCGGCGGGGTTGCGCGTGCTGCTGACCGGCTTGATCGCGCGGGAATTGGGGGCGCGGCGATTCGGGATGGCGGTGGCATGCGTATGCGTTATGGTGGCGCCGATTTATCTGGGGCTGGATTCGCTGCTCACGATGAATGTGTTCGAATCGCTCTTCTGGATGGGCTCGGCGCTGGTGGCGCTGAAAATCTTCCAAGGGGCGAGCCAAAGACTGTGGCTGCTATTTGGCGTGATCTGCGGCGTGGGCCTGCTCAACAAACATTCCATGCTGTTCTTCGGATTCGGACTGTTCCTGGGACTGGTGTTGACGAAACAGCGCAAGCAGTTTCGCTCGCCGTGGATTTGGCTGGGCGGGCTGGTCGCGCTGTTGATTTTCCTGCCGAACCTGGTGTGGGAGGCGCTGCGGCATTTCCCCACGATTGAACTGCTGCGCAACGTGCAGCAAAGCGGACGCAACACGGAAATGGGGCCGGTGAAGTTCATGGTGGTGCAGGCGCTGTTCATCTTTCATCCGTTGACGGCGCCGGTGTGGATTGCCGGGCTGGTGGAACTGTTGCGCGACCGCGGGGGAAGAGGCTGGCGGGTGCTCGGGATCACGTGGCTGGTGATTATGGCCTGCATGCTGACGATGCACGGGCGGATGTATTATCCCGCTCCGGCGTACCCGATGCTGTTTGCGGCGGGCGGGTTGGTGTTGGAACGCTGGTTAGCGGGAATGCAGAGCGCGCGGTGGCTGAAACCCGCTTACCTGACATTGCTGGTGGCGACGGGATTGCTGATTGCGCCGTTTGCGTATTTCCCAATGCTGACGGTGAATCAATATATCGCGTACGCGAAATTCTGGCACTTTGAGCCGCCGCGGCTCGAAACGCATCAGCTGGGGCCGCTGCCGCAGCTTTACGCCGACCAGTTTGGCTGGAAGGAGATGGCGCAGGTGGTGGCGGACGCGTATTACAAATTACCGGCGGAAGAACAGAAGAGTTGCGCGATTTTTGGGCAGGTTTACGGGCAGGCGGGAGCGATCGATTTTTTCGGCGCGAAAATGGGCCTGCCTAATGCCATATCGGGGCACCAGAATTACTATTATTGGGGGCCGCGCGGATATACGGGCGAATGCATGATCATAATGGCGGACCGGCCGGAGCGGATGCACGAATTGTTCGAGAGCGTGGAATTCGCCGGGACGGTGTATCACCCGCTGTCGATGCCGTATGAGCACTTCGACGTGTACTTGTGCCGTAAGCCGAAATTCGGGCCGCTGGAAAAATTCTGGCCGCAGGTTAAGCGCTGGGATTGACGGGCCTCAATCAAAACTGCGTGCGATGTTTCAGTTGAGGTCTTTCGGGACGCAAACAGCGCGTCCCTCAAGATGACACCGTGCTGCGCGGGGGATTCCTTGTCATTGGGGGGAAGCGGATGCTATGGTGGGGTATTCGCGGAAGGTGCGCGGATGGCGCAGGGGTGTGCTATCGTGTGGCCCTGCAATCACTTACGGGGAATCTTGGGCGTCCTTGAAGCGCGTTCCTGACATTCGGGCGTATCGCGGGAAGTGGCGAGAAGACGTGACTCGTGACTCGTGACTTGCGACTCGTGATTCGTGATGAGGCCGGAGCGAGTTGTCGTTTTGAGTGAGGTGAGGGAGCTCTCTTAGGGACAAATGGCGAATAAGACGAAATTTCAGGCGATTAAAGGCACGCGGGATCTGCTGCCGCCGGAGACGGAGTTGTGGAACCGGGTGGAGCAAACGGCGCGCGAGGTGTTTGGTTCGTTTGGATTTGGGGAGATACGGCTGCCGATTTTTGAGCCGACGGAGTTGTTTGCGCGGGCGGTCGGCGGCGAGACGGATATTGTTTCAAAAGAGATGTATACCTTTGAAGATCGTCCGTTTGCTCTTGAGAAACCGACGCAACTTAGGGACACGACTGTATATATTGAGCAGTTGAGAAAACACCTTCAACTAGGCGACATTCCAAGTGACGAGCAAAACCGGAAGGCATTGGAAGAATACGAATCCTCTTGGAGGCAGCTGCAATCTGCTCTTGAGGCACCGCCGTCGGAAATGGTAGGGGCGCGTTGGAAAGAATTTCAGGTCGCGGTTTTTAAGTTTATGACGGATGAATCTCGGCTCCGGTTGGGGCCAGAGGTGTGCTTGCGGCCGGAGGCTACGGCCTCGGTGTGCAGAGCGTACATCGAGCATGGGATGCAGGCGCTGACGCAGCCGGTGAAGCTGTACTACATGGGGCCGATGTTCCGGAGGGAGCGGCCGCAGAAGGGGAGATACCGGCAGTTTTATCAGATTGGGGCGGAGGTGCTGGAGGCGGTCAGGAAAGAAGTGGCGAGTGGCGACCCCGACCGGGTCGGGGCGGAGCGGCTAGTGGCAAGTCAGAAAGATGCAGCAATAGATGCGGAAGTGATTGAGATGGTGATGGCGTTTTTCGGGCGGCTAGAGCTGCCGGGGGTACAGCTAGAAATTAACTCCATCGGTCACGACGGGCCCGATTGCCGCCGGGTCTACAGAGGGGAACTCTACAACGCGCTTCTCAAGGTCAGGGATAGGCTCGGAGAGGACAGCAAGCGACGGATCCGGACGAATCCACTGCGGGTGTTAGATTCAAAATTGGAAAGTGAGCAGGAGATTATCGCGACTTTGCCGAAGATTGGCGACTATTTGTGCGAGGCCTGCAAAGCGCACTATGCGGAATTGAAGCGGCAGCTCGATTTGCGCGGTGTGGCGTATCGCGAGAATTGGCGGCTTGTGCGCGGGCTCGACTACTACATGCGGACGACGTTTGAGATCACCGCGCGGGGCCTGGGTTCGCAAAATGCGGTGTGCGGCGGCGGGCGATATGATGGGCTGGTGGAATTGCTGGGCGGGCCGCCGACGAAGGGCATCGGCTTTGCGATTGGCGAGGATCGCGTGATCTTGTCCCTGTTGGAGACGGGCCACTCGCCACTCGCCACTCGCCACTCGCCACTTCTTTACATCGCGTGGATGGGCGAGAAAACGCTGGCCACCGCGATTCGCGCGGCGCGGGATTTGCGGCAAGCGGGATTTCGCGTGGAGCTGCCGCCGGTGGAGCAGAAGTTTGGCAAGGCGCTGGGGCAGGCAGATAAGCTGGGCGCGCGGTATGCGCTGATTTTGGGCGAGGATGAAGTGGCGAGCGGGCAGTGGACGCTGAAGACGCTGGCCGATGGGACGCAGGGGAAGTATAGCGAGGCGGGGTTGATGGAGTTCTTGAAGAAGTGGCGAGTGGCGAGTGGCTAGTGGCGAGCCAGAAAAGAAAGAAAAGTGGAAGAGTGAGAGAGTGCAAGGGTGTAAAGGTGTAAGAGTAAAAGCGGGTGGAATGGGTCGTGGGGAGACAAGAGGCTGCGGTTGAGGTCCTTCACCCGCATAAGGCGCGGGTTCAGGATGAGAGTTCATAAGATTGGGAGAAATCAAGCGTGCTGGACTTTTTGGGGAATTTGAAGCGAACACATTATTGCGGGGCGCTGCGCGCGTCGGATGCGGGGCGCGACGCCACGGTGATGGGCTGGGTGCACCGTCGGCGCGACTTGGGGAATTTGCTGTTTCTGGACGTGCGCGACCGCTCGGGGATCGTGCAGGTGGTGTTCAACAAAGAGACGCAGCCGGAGGCGCACGCGAAGGCGGAGCAAGTGCGGAGCGAATTCGTGGTGGCCGTGGAAGGAACGGTCACCAGGCGCGAAAGGGCGAATCCGGAGCTGGCCACGGGCGAAATCGATTTGGTGGCGACGAAGCTGCACATATTGAACAACGCAAAGACGCCGCCGTTTCCGATTGAGGAGGAAATCAGCGCGTCGGAAGAGACGCGGCTGCGCTACCGGTACCTGGATTTGCGGCGGCCGAGGCCGCACCGCAACCTGGCGTTGCGGCACAAGATTTTGCTGGAAATGCGCAAGGTGATGGACGAGATGGGGTTCATCGAGGTGGAGACGCCGATGCTGACGCGCTCGACGCCGGAAGGCGCGCGCGATTACCTGGTACCGAGCCGCGTGCATCACGGGAAGTTCTACGCGCTGCCGCAATCGCCGCAGATTTTCAAGCAGATTTTGATGATTGGCGGGCTGGACAGGTATTTCCAGATCGTGAAATGTTTCCGCGACGAGGATTTGCGCGCGGACCGGCAGCCGGAATTCACGCAGTTGGACGTGGAGATGTCGTTCCCACGGCAGGAAGATATTTTCAGCGTGATCGAGAACGTGATGGTGCGGGCGTGCGCGGTGGCGGGAATCGAAGCGCACGCGCCGTTTCCGCACATGCTGTACAAAGAGGCGATTCGCAAGTATGGCAGCGACAAGCCGGACCTGCGGTTTGGAATGGAACTGCACGAAGTGACGGATTGTTTTCCGGCGGAGGCGAAGCAGAAGCTGCAGATTGGCGGAAGCGTGTTCGCGCTGGCGGCGCCGCGAGCGGCGGGGTATTCGCGGAAGCAATTGGATGAGCTGGCGGAGAAGGCGAAGGGGCTGGGCGCGCGCGGGGTTTACTTCGTGAAGATGGCCGCGGAGGGAATTACTTCGACCGTGGAAAAATTGATCGGCGCGGAGAATGTGAAGAAATTGGCAGATGCTTGCGGCGCAAGGCCGGGCGATTTGGTGGTGGCGGTGTCCGCGAAGGAAGAGATCAAGGGTGCGGAAGCGGCGGCGCTGGTGGCGGGGCAATTGCGGCTGCAGCTTGGGGAAGTGTTGGGACAGATTGACAAGACACAGTGGAAATTTCTGTGGCTGACGGGATTTCCGCTGTTTGAATGGAGCGAGACGGACAAAACCTGGGTGAGCGCGCAGCACCCGTTCACGGGCATAGTTGAGGAAGACCTCGATTTGCTGGAACAACCCGAGCGCCGCGGCCAAATCCGCTCGAAGGGCTACGATTTGGTGTTGAATGGCGTGGAACTGGGCTCGGGGAGCATCCGAATTCACCGGCAGGATATTCAGGAGCGGCTGTTCAAGGCGCTGGGATTGACGGAAGAGCAATTGCGGCAGCGGTTTGGATTTTTCCTGGACGCGCTGACGTACGGCACGCCTCCGCACGGAGGAATTGCGCTGGGGCTGGACCGCGTGACCATGCTGCTGGCGGGCGAGAAGTCCATTCGCGAAGTGATTGCGTTTGCGAAAACGACCGCAGCGGTGGATTTGATGGCGGAGTCGCCATCTCCTGTTTCGCACGTTCAGCTTCTTAAGGAATTAGACCTGATGGTTGGCAGTACGATTGAACACGTGTGTCCAAGTTGTGGTGCTCAGAACAAAGTTTGGTCAGGAGCGGAAGGTGGTGCTGGTGTCCGCTTGAAATGTCTTTTCTGTGGCACCGAGATGCGATGCGTGTTGACTTCGCCATTCAATGTCGCCGCATTTAATGAAAAGACCGGGGAGTGGCGGGAGATTTCGGGCTGAGGCGGGCGTTTTGTATGGACACTGTACCTTTGAAATATCAAAACCTGACTTCAGGGGCTAAAGCCCAATTTGCTGGCGGTCTTGCGCAGGGGCTAAAGCCCCTGCCTCCCAGGGAAACGGCAAGAGTCGGACCTGATGGTGCGGCTTCCGTTGCTGTGGCAAGAAGGGGCGGGGCATAGGGGGCGCGGATATGGGGAGTTGCGGATGCGGCGGCAAACAGGATCGCGGCGGGCGATCTGCGATCTTATTTTTTTTCTTTAGGAGGCCGGGGCTTCAGCCCCGGCGCAGAGGACGGCTATGAATTGGGCTTTAGCCCCTGCAGGGAAGTTGTGATGTCAACGCCCGGACATAGAACAGTTCCTGGCGCCTCCTATTTTGTCACGACAAAATGTTGGGAGGGACGCAGCCTTTTCCAGGTCACTGAGATCGCAGAGATTCTGTTAAGCACTCTATTGCACTACCGGGATTCTGCGGCGTACTTGCTTCATGAGTTTGTTATTATGCCAGACCATCTTCACCTCATGCTGACTCCTGGTCCTGAAACCAGCCTCGAAAAAGCGGTTCAGTTGATCAAAGGCGGGAGTTCGCATCGGATTCACAAGGAGCGCGGCGGGATAATGGAAATCTGGCAGGTGGGCTTCCACGATTGGACAATGCGAGATCTGGAGGATTGGAAAACGAAAACGGAATACATCCACATGAATCCGGTGAAAGCGCGACTTTGCGAGCGGGCGGTGGATTGGGCGTATTCATCGGCAAACGGGAAGTTTTGCATGGATGCCATACCTGAAAAATATCAAAACCTGGCTTCAGGGGCTAAAGCCCAATTTGTTGGCACTTTTGCGCAGGGGCTGAAGCCCCTGCCTCCTAAAGAGCGGCGCTCATGAGCCGGATACGCATATTGCCGGAGGCGGTGGCGAATAAGATCGCGGCGGGCGAGGTGGTGGAGCGGCCGGCTTCGGTGGTGAAGGAGCTGCTAGAGAACGCGCTGGACGCGGGCGCGAGTTCCGTGCGCATCGAAACGGAAGTGGGCGGGAAGCGGATGATCCGCGTGATTGACGACGGCCACGGGATGGCGCACGACGATGCGCTGCTGGCGTTTGAGCGGCACGCGACAAGCAAATTGCGCACGGCGGAGGACCTGCTTTCGATTGCGACGTTGGGATTTCGCGGGGAGGCGCTGCCTTCCATCGCGGCGGTTTCGCGGCTGCTGTTGGAAACGCGGGACGCCAACGAAGCCGAAGGCACGCGGGTGGAGTTTGCGGGCGGGAAACTGGTGAACGTGAAACCCGCGGGATTGCCGACGGGAACGACGATCAGCGTGGCGGACCTGTTTTACTGCATGCCGGCGCGGCGGAAGTTCCTGAAATCGGATACCACGGAGCTGGGGCACATCGCTTCGCTGGTGACGCACTACGCGCTGGCGAATCCGGGGAAGCAGTTTACGCTGACAACGCCGACGCAGGAGATTGTGAATTGTGCACCGGCGGAAAAGCTGGCCGACCGCGTATATCAATTGTTTGGAAAGCAGGCGCTGGAAGAACTAGTGGAAATTGCGCCGGTGTCCGCAGCGTTTCGCGCGGCGATTACGGAGCCGGAAATGGAGGCAGGGGAAGAGTCGGCGACGCTGACAGTGGCTGGCTTCACATCGCGGCCGGAAATCCAGCGGCTGAACCGCAACGGGATTTACGTGTTTGTGAACCGGCGGCTGGTGCGGGATCGGCTGATATTGCACGCGATTCACGAGGCTTACCGCAATATTTTGCCGCCAAATGTTTTTCCGGCGACGCTGCTGTTTTTGGAGATGCCGTACGACGAAGTGGACGTGAATGTACATCCGGCGAAAATCGAGGTGCGCTTCCGCAGGTCGCAATTTGTGCACGACTTCACGCGCGACGCGATTCGCCAGGCGCTGATGAATACGCGGCCGATCGCGAGTTTTGCGGCAGCCGCGGCAACGATGGCGCCGAATCCCGTGGCGCCTCCGGGCTCGTTCGCGGGAGGCTTTGCGGAGGCGAATGCGAATTCGGGAGTGCCGCGCGCGATTATTCCTCCGTTGGAGGAGTTGGGAGTTGGGTCCGGGGTGGGCTCGGACTACGCCTCGGGCGGGGGATTCGATCTGACATCCGCGCCGCAGCAACCTGTGCCACAGCGATTTCCGTTTGAGCCGGGAGGATCGTTCAGCCCTGGTGCGGGGATGGGAACGGCGGAGCCGGCGGCGAATTGGGCGGAGAATTTTTCGCGCGCGAGCACGGACGCGCCGGCAACGCTGCCGCGGCCGGAACAAATTGCAGATTTGAAGCCGCTAGGACAGGTGAACGCCAGCTTCATTGTGGCAGTGAACGGCGAGGGGTTGTGGATCGTGGACCAGCACGTGGCGCACGAACGCGTGCTGTTCGAGCAGCATTTGGAGGCGCGACGGGCGGGGAAAGTGGAAGCGCAGCGGCTGCTGATGCCAATGGTGATCGAGCTATCGCCGCGGCAACTGGTGATCTACGAAAAGATTTCAGAGGAACTGGCGGCGAACGGATTTGAAGTGGAGCCGATGGGGCCGAAGAGCGTGGCCATACAGGCCGTGCCCGGTGGAATTGCGGCCAGCGATGCGGAGCAGTTGTTGACGGAAATCCTGGATGGGTTGGAGCGGGAGAACGCCGCGATTTCCATAGATACGCTGCAGGCGAAGATTGCCGCGTCCACGGCATGCCACGCAGCGATCAAGGTGAATATGCCGCTGGACCAAACGAAGATGGAATGGCTGCTGGCGGCGTTGGCCAAGACGGATTGCCCGATGAGCTGCCCGCACGGGCGGCCGGTGGTGCTGCGCTATTCGTTGAAGGAAATTGAGAAGGCGTTTCACCGGATATGAGTCGTGACTCGTGGTTCGTGATCCGTGGCTCGTGTTTCGTGGCTTGTGGCTTGGAGATGGATAAGGCTGATAGACTTCGGGGATTCGGTTGAGCACGGAATCCTGGTAACTGATATCTGATTACTGATATCAGTTATCAGATATCAGCGATCAGGAAGCAAGAATACGAACAAACGAGGGAATGGTGAGCGAAGGACAAAAGACGGCGGTGATCTTTGGCCTGGCGAACAAGCGGAGCATCGCGTGGGCCATCGCGCAGAAGCTGCACGAAGCGGGGTGGCGGTTGGCGATCACATATCAGAACGAGCGGCTGGCGCAGGAGGCGAAAGACCTGATCACGGATTTGCCGGGGTCGGAAGGCTTCATGTGCGACGTTTCGTCGGACGAGGAGATTGCGAAGCTGTTTGCGGAATTGCAGGGACGCTACGGCGTGGTGCACGGGCTGGTGCACAGCGTGGCGTATGCTCCGGCGGAGGAGCTGAAGGGAGAATTCGTCAACACGAGCCGCGAAGGATTCCGGATCGCGCACGACATCAGCGTGTACTCGCTGATCGCCGTGGTGCGGGCGGCGGTGCCCCTGATGACGGAGGGCGGCGGGATCGTGACCATGACGTATTACGGCGCGGAAAAAGTGGTGCCGAAGTACAACGTGATGGGCGTGGCCAAGGCCGCGCTGGAAGCGACGGTGCGGTACCTTTCGAGCGAGCTGGGGGCGAAGAACATACGGGTGAACGCGATCTCGGCGGGGCCGATCAAGACGCTGGCGGCGCGCGGCATATCGCAATTGGGAGAGATGCTGAGGGCACACGCGGAGCGGGCGCCCTTGAAGCGCAATGTAGACCCGGCGGAAGTAGGCAGCACAGCGGCGTTTCTGCTTTCGGAAGCGAGTTCGGGAATTACCGGAGAGACGCTGTATGTGGATTGCGGATATAACATTATGGGATTCTGAAGAAGTGGCGAGTGGCGAGACAAGGCTGGTACACTGCGGCGAATTCGGTGAGACAGGGAATCCTGGTAACTGATATCTGATTACTGATATCAGTTATCAGATATCAGCGATCAGGAATCACGGCGATGAGTTCACGACTGACGATTGCGATTGACGGGCCGGCGGGGTCCGGGAAGAGCACGGTGGCGCGGCGCACGGCGGCGCTGCTGGGCTACGTGTATCTGGATAGTGGCGCAATGTACCGCGCGGTGGCGCTGAAGGCGCTGGAGCGCAAGATCCCGCTCGAAGATGAGGCAAGGCTTGAAGCGCTAGCGCGGGAGTCACGGATTGAGCTGAAGCCGCCGACGCCGGAGCAGGAAACCGCGGGATTGAAGAATCGCGTGTTTCTGGACGGGCGGGAAGTGACCGAAGAGATCCGCACGGCGGAGGTGGCGCAAGCGGCTTCGCGGCTGGCCACGATTGCGGGGGTGCGCGAGGTGCTGGTGGCGGAGCAGCAGCGCGCGGGACAGGGTGGCGGCGTGGTGATGGAAGGCCGGGACATCGGCACGGTGGTTTTTCCGAAGGCGGAGTTGAAGATTTTTCTGGAGGCTTCGGCGGAAACGCGAGCCCAGCGGCGCTGGAAAGAGCATCAGGAAAAGGGCGAGAACTTTTCGTTGCTGGAAGTTTTGCAGGAAGTGCGCGAGAGAGACAAACGCGACCGGGAGAGAAAAGTTTCGCCGCTGGTGCGCGCGAAAGATGCCGTGCTCATTGACAACACGGCCATGGGGATCGAGGAAACTGCGCGGCTGATCGTGTTTCTGGCGCATGAGCGGGAGAACAAACGGGATTCCGCGGGAGCGGCGTTGGAGTGCGCGTGAAGATGGTTGTTGGTCTGCCTGGTTGGTGAAAATTCACAATTGATGCAGTGGACGGACGAAGAGCGGAGTCCTCGCCTCGCTCGGAATGACAGTGACGTTTACACCTTGCCGCCTAGGGGACCAGAGGCATCGCTCGACCCCATCTCGCCAATTCGTAAACGGTTGTCATCCCGACCGAAGGCCCGCGCGGTTTGCGGGCCGCAGCGGAGGGATCGTGGCTGGATCGCTGTTCGCGCTCGACCCCACAAAGAGCGACCCAAGAGAGAGGAAAGGCTGCGGGATCAGAAAGTGAGGGCGGCGGCGCGCTGTATGGCGAGCTTGTAGGTTTCGGGGAGTTTTTCTTCGATTCGGCCGAGGCGGGCGGCGCGTTCGCCGAGTTCTTGCCATTCGGCACGCTCCATGGCAAGGAGAAGTTCGTAGACGTCGCGGAAACGGTTCTGCCCGCCACAGAGAGCGGTTTTGACGTCCTGCGAGACGGGGAGTTGAATCAAGACCTCGTCCATGGGCTTATCGAGCAGGGCGTCGGCCACCGAGAGAAGCCCCATGAGGAAGAGGCTGGAGCTTTGCTCTGGAAGACCGGCGGGCTTGGCAATCTCCTCGCAAAAATAGGCGCGCGTGAGAGCGGTGCGGATCAGCTCCGGAGGTTTGCCGCTGCTTAAGGCGATGACCGCGAAGATGGAGAGCCAGCGACGGAATTCGCGTTCACCGAGCAAGGTGAGGGCCTGGCGGACGCTGTGGACTTCGCTGCGGAGGCCGAGGACGGGGGAACTCAGATAGCGGAGGAGACGGTAGAGCAGGGAAGGCTCCAGCTTGAGGAGTCCTTCGATGCGGTTGAAGTCCAGTTCGGCAGCAGCGACAGCATTGAGCAACTGGAGCTGAACGAGCTTGTTGCCGGGAATCTCGCGCGTTTCGATCATGGAAGGCTTGCAGAAGAAGTAGCCCTGGAAATAAGTGAAGCCGAGCCTGCGGGCTTCATCGAGGTCGCGCTGAGTTTCGACTTTCTCGGCGAGGAGGGAGATATTCGGGCTGCGGTATTTGGCGGCGAGGGATTTCCGCGCCTCGGGATCGAGCAACTGAAAATCGACTTTGAGGAAGTGCGCCAATTCGACGAAGGGGCGGGAGTGCGGGGCGTCCACAAAATCGTCGAGGGCGAAGAAGTAGCCGGCCTCGCGCAACTCGCGGCAGATGGCAAGAATCTCGTCCGTGGGTTGCACGGTTTCCAATATCTCCACAACAATACGATTTGGGGGAAGCAGACGGGGAGCGCCAAGGCGCAGAGCCAGTTCGTCCACATTAACGAAGGCGCGGGCGTGGCCGGTTAAAAGCTGGAGATCGATTAAAGTGATGGAATCGGCGATGACGCTGGCGGAGGCGTTGGCGTAGGGCGTGAAGGCGTTTTGCGGGCCGCCACGGAAGAGCAGTTCGTAGGCAAAAACCCGCAGGCGCAGATCAAAGATGGGCTGGCGGGCTATGAATTTTTCGAGCACGAAGGTACCCTTTGCATACTACACGGCACGTGGCTGGGGGCAAAAGCGAAGCGCGTGAGAGGAGGATGCCGCGGGAGAGGAATTGCAGTTTGGTGGCGGCGCATGGAACCGCAAAAGCGGTGGTCCTTCGAAGCTCCCCTCGAAGATCGGGGCAAGCAGGGTAAACAAGCCGCCGCACTCCAAATGAAAGGCCATTGGTTATAAGGGCTTCACGTCGGCGCAGTCATGGAGTTGAGGAACTCCATGTTGGTCTTGGTCTTGGTGAGGCGGCTGAGCAAAAGCTCCATGGCCTCGACGGTGGAAAGCGGGCTGAGCACCTTGCGCAGGACCCAAACGCGGCTCAACTCTTCGGCGGGGAGGAGCAGTTCATCCTTACGCGTGCCGGAGCGCTGAATATCGATGGCCGGGAACACGCGCTTATCAGCGAGGCGGCGGTCGAGATAGATTTCCATGTTGCCAGTGCCCTTGAATTCCTCAAAGATGACGTCGTCCATGCGGCTGCCGGTGTCGATCAGTGCGGTGGCGATGATGGTGAGCGAGCCGCCTTCTTCGACGTGGCGGGCCGCGGCAAAGAAGCGGCGCGGGCGCTGCAGGGCGTTAGCGTCAATACCGCCGCTGAGGACTTTGCCGGAAGGCGGGGTGACGGCGTTATAGGCGCGGGCGAGGCGGGTGATGGAGTCCAGGAGGATGACGACATCGCGTTTGTGCTCCACGAGGCGCTTGGCTTTTTCGAGGACCATTTCCGCAACCTGGATGTGGCGCTGCGGCGGCTCATCAAAAGTGGAGCTGATGACTTCGCCCTTCACGGTGCGCTGCATGTCCGTGACTTCTTCCGGGCGCTCGTCGATGAGGAGCACGATCAAAGCTACCTCCGGATGATTGACGGTGACGGAATTGGCGATGGACTGCAGCATCATGGTCTTGCCGGTGCGCGGCGGCGCATTGATCAACCCGCGCTGACCTTTGCCGACGGGGCAGAGCAGGTCCAGCACGCGGCCGGTCAAGTTTTCCTTGACGGTTTCCATCTTCAAACGGCCTTGGGGATAAAGTGGCGTAAGGTTGTCGAAGAAGATTTTGTTGCGGGCGACCTCGGGATCCTCAAAATTGACCGCTTCGACCTTGATGAGGGCGAAGTAGCGCTCGCCATCCTTGGGCGGGCGGACCTGGCCGGAAACGGTGTCGCCGGTGCGCAGGTCGAACTTGCGGATCTGCGAAGGGGAGACGTAGATGTCGTCCGGGCCGGGGAGATAGTTGTATTCCGGTGCGCGGAGGAAGCCGAAGCCATCCGGCAGACACTCCAAAACGCCTTCGGAGAAGATCAAGCCGCTCTTCTCGGTCTGCGCGCGCAGGATCTGAAAGATGAGCTCCTGCTTGCGCATGCCGCTGGCGCCGGGAATGTTCAATTCCTTGGCGATCTTGGCCAGATCGGTGATGTTCTTTTCCTTCAGTTCAGCCAGGCTGATGCTGATTTGATTGTTGCCTTCCGTGCTTGTCTCTTTTGCCATATATCCTGACTCTTGGTGATTTGATAGTTGAAGTGGTTGTGCTAGTTGACCTTGACATCCCGGAATGGACTGCCTGACGGTGTACCGTCCGGCGGAACGAATGATCCGCCAGGGTGGGCAACCAAACTGTCTGCAACCGGAGGCAGCCCCGGGTCTTGACGATCACGCGGCCCGCAGGTGCAAGCCGTGCCCGGAGACTGCAACTTAGTTGGTCAAACTCGTGTCTTTATCGGCGCCCGGGAATGAATCCGCGACGGGCGCAACGCCAGTGTGCTCCAGCGGCACAATCGGGCGCTCCAGCGCAATTTGCAGCACTTCATCCATGGTTTCCACGAAGTGCATTTTCAGGCTGGAGAGAATCTCCTGGGGAATATCCGCAAGGTCTTTCTCATTATCCTTCGGAAGCACGATGGTACGCAAGCCCATTCGGTGGGCGGCCAGCAACTTTTCCTTGACCCCGCCGATGGGGAGAACCTTGCCGCGCAGGGTGATTTCGCCGGTCATGGCGACATCGCAGCGCACCGGGTTCCTGGTGAGGGCGCTGACGATGGAATTGCAGATGGTGATACCGGCAGAGGGGCCGTCCTTGGGGATGGCGCCTTCGGGGACGTGCACGTGAATGTCAAGTGTGCGGTAGAAATCCTTCTCGAGACCCAACGCGGCGGTGCGAGAGCGCACATAGCTCATCGCGGCTTGCGCCGATTCCTGCATGACTTCGCCGAGTTTTCCGGTGGGCGTCAGGCGTCCCTTGCCCTCCATCGTGGTGGCCTCCACGGCCAGCACGGAGCCGCCAACCTCGGTCCAGGCGAGGCCGGTGGTCAAACCAATTTCGTTCTGCTTTTCGAGCCAGAATTCGCGGTATTTGAGGACGCCGAGGAATTCACTGACGTTCTCCGCGGTGATTTGGACGGAAGTTTCGGGGCCGTCGGCGACCACGCGGCGGGCCATCTTGCGGGCGATATTCTGGATTTCGCGTTCGAGGTTGCGCACACCCGCTTCGTGAGTGTAGTGGCGGATCATGTGCAGCAGACCTTCATCCGTGAAGGTGAGATTCTTTTCGGAGAGGCCGGTGGCTTCCTGGGAGCGCTTGACGAGGAAACGCTTGGCGATCTCCAGCTTTTCCTGCTCGGTGTAACCGGGGAGGCGCAATATCTCCATGCGATCCATGAGGGGCTGCGGAATGGTGTGGAGAACATTGGCGGTACAGACGAACATGACCTTGGAGAGATCGTATTCGACGTCCAGGTAGTGATCCGTGAAGGAGTGATTGATCTCGGGATCGAGGACTTCCATGAGGGCGGCGGAGGGGTCGCCGCGGAAGTCGGTGGACATTTTGTCCACTTCATCGAGGACGAAGATGGGATTGACGGTGCCAGCCTTCTTCATCATCTGGATAATCTGGCCGGGCAGGGCGCCAATGTAGGTGCGGCGATGGCCGCGAATTTCGGCTTCATCGCGCACGCCGCCGAGGGAAACGCGGACGAACTTGCGGCCGGTGGCGTGGCCAATGGACATGGCGAGAGAAGTCTTGCCCACGCCGGGAGGCCCGACAAAGCAGAGGATGGAGCCCTTGGGATTCTTGACGAGTTGGCGCACGGCGAGGAATTCGAGGATGCGCTCCTTGATCTTCTCCAGGCCGTAGTGCTCTTTATTGAGAATTTCCTCGGCGGCCTTGATGTCGCGAATTTCCTTGGAACGTTTTTTCCAGGGGACAGCGATGAGCCAATCGATGTAGTTGCGGCTGACGGTGGACTCGGCGGACATGGGGGGCATGAGTTCGAGGCGCTTTAATTCGGTGGTGGCCTTTTCGTGAACGTCCTTGGGCATGCCGGCGGAGTCAATCTTCTTCTTGAGATCGTCGGTTTCGCTCTTCTCGCCCCGGCCGAGTTCCTTCTGAATGGCCTTCATCTTTTCGTTGAGGTAATACTCTTTTTGTGCGCGCTCCATTTGGCGCTTGACGCGGGTGTTGATATTGCGGTCCACGTTGAGCTTTTCGAGCTCGATTTCGAGGATATCGGCGACGCGGTTGAGGCGCTCCAGAGGGTCGGCGGTTTCGAGGAGGTCCTGCTTTTCGTCGACCGGGAGCTGGAGATTGGCGGCAATGGTGTCCGACAGGCGGGAAGGATCGTCGACGCGAGCGGCGGCGATCATGGTGTCGTAGTTGAGGCTCTGGGAAAGCTTGATGAACTGCTCGTAGAGGGTGGTGACCTTCTGGGCGAGCTGTTCGACCTGCGGGGAAGTTTCGATTTTGGCGGCCATCAGTCGGATGGTGGCGCGGAAGAAGCCTTCCTCGGGGCTGATGGAGAGGGCGCGAGCGCGTTCGATGCCTTCGACGAGAACCTTGATGTTGCCATCGGGGAGCTTGACGCTCTGAACGATGTTGGCGAGGGTACCGACGGCGTAGATTTCCTCGGGCTTGGGGTCATCCACGGAAGCATCGTGCTGCGTGGAGAGGAAAATTTTCTTGTCACCCGCGAGGGCTTCTTCGAGAGCGCGGACGCTGGCTTCGCGGCCGACGATGAAAGGAGTCATCTGCTGCGGGAAAATGACCATGTCCCGCACCGGCATCATCGGTACGCGCTTCATTTCCTGTTTTTCGCGAGTGAACATGCAGGCCCTTGAAACTCCTTTATGACGGCCGAAAAAACTCCCCCTGCTGCCGATAAAAGAAAATCCGGAAACGACTTTCTTCTGAGGCTAAAGCCCATAGCTTATAGGGGCCTTACGCCGGGGGCCCTCTGAAGCTCAGGCTAAACTGAAGCCCCGGCCTCCTAAAGAGAACAACTTATCCCGCCTTCTCGAGCAAGCTCCAATTGATCTCATGGCCGTGGACCATATCCGCGGTCACGACGAAGTCCCGAATCTTGCGCTGCATCGGGAGGTGGTACATCAACTCCAGCATGAGGTCTTCGAGGATCATACGCAAGCCGCGCGCGCCGACTTTGCGCTGAAGCGCCAACTCCGCGACGGTATCGAGAGCGTCCTCGGTGAAGCGGAGCCGGACATTTTCAAACTCAAAGAGGCGCTGGTACTGCTTCAGAAGCGCGTTCTTGGGCTCGGTGAGAATCTTCATGAGCGCGTCCTTGTCCAGATCGCTCATGACGCCGGCAACGGGCAGGCGTCCCACAAATTCGGGGATCAAGCCGTAGCGGATGAGATCGCCGGGCTGCACCTGTTCGAGAATCTCGGTGTTGCGGCGCTGCGCCGTGGTCGGGGCGGAGTCGGTGTGAAAGCCCAGAGAGCGCTGGCCAACGCGGCGTTCGATGAGCTTCTCCAAGCCGACGAAAGCGCCACCGCATATAAACAAAATGTTCGTGGTGTCCACAGGGGTAAATTCCTGGTGGGGATGCTTGCGGCCGCCCTGAGGAGGCACGTTGGCGACGGTGCCTTCGAGAATCTTGAGCAGAGCCTGCTGGACGCCCTCGCCGCTGACATCGCGGGTGATGGAGGGGTTCTCGTCCTTCTTGGCAATCTTGTCGATTTCGTCGATATAGATGATGCCCTGCTGGGCCTTCTGCACATCACCATCGGCGGCCTGAAGGAGCTTCAGGATAATGTTCTCGACGTCCTCGCCCACATAGCCGGCTTCGGTGAGTGTGGTGGCGTCCACGATGGCAAAGGGGACATCGAGCATGCGGGAAAGGGTTTGCGCGAGGAGCGTCTTGCCCGTGCCGGTGGGACCGATGAGGACGATATTGGACTTGCTGAGCTCCACTTCACCGGGCTGCTTGTTGAGGAAGATGCGCTTGTAGTGGTTGTAAACGGCCACGGCGAGTTTTTTCTTGGTGCGATCCTGGCCAATGACGTAGCTATCGAGGAATTGCTTGATTTCCGGGGGCCGGGGCAGGCGGCGCGCGGGAGCGGCGGCCTGTTCGCGCTTCTCGTCTTCCAGAATGGTCTGGCAAACGCCCACACACTCATTGCAGATGTACGCGCGCGGATAGTCCGAAGGGGAACTGATCAGCTTCTCTACCTGCTCCTGAGTCTTGTGGCAAAAAGAGCAGCGCAGGGGTTCGTCTGGGCTGTATTTTTTCACGTGTGTGAAGGCCTCGTCCTCCGGCGGAAACACCGGAGCCTTGATTCCATTCTAGGCCGAATTCTCCCTCGGGCGAAAGAGAAAGTCTCTAGTACTGATAGCAATCAGCAACGCTGCGCAGGGCTACCTGTGCTTGTAGATGATCTCGTCAATCATGCCGTATTCCTTGGCCTGCTCCGGGTTCATGATGTAATCGCGCTCGACGTCCTTCTCGATGCGCTCGATGGGCTGGCCGGAATGCTTGGCAAGGAGCTGATTGATGGTCGTACGCATGCGCAAAATCTCTTTGGCGTGCAAGTCGATATCGGTGGCCTGTCCGCCGAGGCCGCTCATCCAGGGCTGATGGATGAGGATGCGGGCGTTGGGCAGGGCAAAGCGCTTCTTGGGAGTGCCACCGGCAAGGAGCACGGCGGCGATGGAAGCGGCCTGGCCGACGCAGGTGGTGACCACGTCCGGCTTGACGAATTGCATGGTGTCGTAGATGGCGAAGCCCGCGGTAATGGAGCCGCCGGGGGAATTGATGTAGAGCTGAATGTCTTTTTCGGGGTCCTCGGCCTGGAGGAACAGCATTTGGGCGGTGGCGAGGTTGGCCACGTGGTCGTCAATGGGCGTGCCGATAAAGATGATGTGTTCCTTGAGCAGCCGGGAATAGATGTCGTAGGCGCGTTCGCCGCGGCTGGTCTGTTCGACCACCATGGGAACCAGAGTTGTGGCGAAATAGCCGGGCTCTTCGTGTTTTCTCATGTGAACGAGTGCGCTCGCAAAAGCGGGGATAAACTCACTTGACGCTGGTGGCACTGGCCGCGGCGACGGTCTTGACCTTGGCAGTTTGGGCCAGCCAGTCGACGGTTTTGTCACTCCGCAGCTTCGCTTTCATCCTATCGAGGGCTCCCTGCTTTGTCAAACGCGCCTCAAGAACTTCGGCGGATTCGCCACTATGACTGGCCAGGTGTTCGAGCTCTTTGTGGAGATCGTCATCGTTGACTTCGATCTTTTCCTCGGTGGCGATGCGGTCCACGACGAGTTCGGCCTTGACGTCATCCTTGGCGCGCTCTTCCTGACGGCGGCGCAGGCTAACCCAGTCCACGTTCACGGCGCGGGGATCCACACCTTGCTGGGCCAGCGAGCGCACTACACGTTCGAGGCGCACATCCATTTGATGCTCGACAAGGGATTCGGGTACGGGGAAATCGTGAAGTTTGACGAGTTCGGCGAGGATCTTTTCGCGCGTGAGGTCTTGCTGGCGGTGGTCGCGCTCGTGTTCCAGGCCTTCGTGGATTTTCTTTTTCAGTTCGTCGAGGGAGGTGGCGTCGCTGACGTCCTTGGCGAATTCATCGTTCAGTTCGGGGAGTTGCTTGGTCTTGATGCCGAGGACATCCAGGGAATAGTGAAGGGTCTTGCCGGCGAGCTTGGCGTCGGGATAGTCGGCGGGGTAGGCGACGTCGAAATTCTTGTGATCGCCGGCGCTCGTGCCGAGCAGGTGTTCGTTGAATGGCTCCATGGTTTCTTCGGCGCCGACGTGGCAGAGGACGCTCTCGGCTTTCAGAGGTTCGCCGCCGCCTTCGGGCGTGCCCAGAAGCTTAACCTGGACGAAATCGCCATTCTGAACGGTGCGGCCTTCGACGGGAACGAAGGTGGCGGCGCGCTGCTGCATTTCGGCGAGGGTGTTGGCGACGCTTTCGTCGGTGATGGCCATTTCGGGAAGTTCGATTTCGAGGTTCTTGTAATCACCGAGAGAGAATTCAGGCAGGACTTCAAACGAGGCGCGGAATTTTACCGGCTGGCCTTCCTTGTATTCGAGCTTGTCCACCTGAGGCTGAGAGACGGGCGTGAGCTTTTCTTCGGCGACGGCTTTTTCGACGCGCTCCGGCACAAGGGTTTGCAAGACCTCGCCCTTGATGTCTTCCGCGAATCGCCTTTTGATGAGCGCCAGAGGGGCTTTGCCGGGACGGAAGCCGGGAATACGAGCGACGCGCGCCAGGTCCTTGGCAACCTTTTCCGTTTGTTTGGTCACTTCTTCTGCCGGAATTTCCAACTCCAGCTCTCTCCGGCAAGTTGCTTCCGCCATCTCTCGTTCTCCCTTTGCGTTCCCGCTCTCGAATTCCTTGCCACCTTCAATTTGCCGCTGTTTGCGCGGCTTGCCCCGCGGCGCTTCGCGCCAGCCCGGCCTTGCAGCGAGAAAGACAAATCCCGAGTGTCCCGTCACTTACTGGCTGTGTCTGGGGAACCTTCGGGAAACCAACTGCGGTGAAGAGCGGGCCGCAAAAAAATCCCAGATAAAAGTATAGGGGACGAATGGACAGGGGTCAACGCGATAGGAGACAAGGAGCCCGGAAACTGGCCCTCTCGCCCGATTTTGATGCCGTGCGGAATGGTATGTGGATACGATTGGTACCGGGACCGACTCTTCCGGTTACCGCGTTATCATCGGGACTTAATCATGACCACGTCTGTTTAATTCGCAGACGCGACTTGCGAAGCCTTCAACTTGAGCAAACTTTTCAGTTCAGCATCCCGCATTTGCCGAGACGTTACGAGGCTTCGGCGGAGCCGGCCGATTCGAAATGACAGGAGTTGAGTTACCTTTCCTGCTACGGCGCAGCCTTGCTCCTGCCATTCCGAAAATCATGGGCCGACCCAGTATCCGATCTCATTGCTGGGTTCCTCCCATCACGTCAGGGTTGGTGGATTCCACGTCCAAGACGAGGAATTTTCTGTCACGGAATGCATAGATCACGACGGTCACGGCGGAGCTGTTGGTGAAGTTGGTAGTACCGGTGCCGCGGCCAGTTGTTGAACTAAGGGAAGCATAAGTTCCGCTAGCGGTCACTGCGGGGAAGGGACCAGCACTGCTGATGACATCCAGCGTACCGGGGAGAGTCCCGGAAGTGGTGGTGCCGGTCGGAGTAACCACGCCACTGATGTGCACGGTGTTTTTGGTCAAATCTGTTGAGCCCAGGTGCCGGCCGATGATGTAGGGCTCCCCCGGGCTCTCGATATCGAAAGCGTTTTGCTGCCGCATGTCGCCGGCTCGCATTTGGATGCTCTCATCCAAAGTGTCGAACGTGCCGTTGCTTTCGATGATGAAATGGATGGTCTTTTGGCCACTCCCTGTGATGGTACCGACGCCGTTGGAATCTACGGTGTACGCCGTGTACGGCCATACGCCTTCGGTGGTGATGGTGCCCGCAGAGTTTTCGTCTACGACACCTGAGAACGAGCCGGTGGCTGGCGCGGTTACTCGGATGATAGCGACGTCCGCTCCACCCGTGACCGCCCCGCTGGTCGTCGCTCCTGTCACCATAAGGCATGGGCATTGGCTTCCGACCCCGGCGGCTGTAGCCGAGCCTGGAGTGACGGCGGCTGCCGCCAGACCACTCAGGATCGGTTGGTTAGTACCGATGGCATCCGTCTCCAGGAAGAAGGCACCCTGCACTGCACCACCAGCGACAGCCTCAACGTACGCGAATTTCAGCGTGTCACTGGTAAAGGGTGTTCCGCCACTGATGGTGATTTGGGCAGTGCCCAGGCCCGTGCTCGTATCGGCCGCAGTGCACGAGCCAGTAACGGTCAGGGCAGTGTTCACTGTGCCAGCGGTGTTGGTGACAACGGGTTCTCCGGACTGAGAGTTGAACGACCCACTGGAGCCATCGCAACCGGTAGCTCCCACTGCAAAATTGCCGAGCAGACCTACACGCTGGCCGGCGCTGTTGACTCCGTCCAAGGCGAGGGAAAGAACGGTATTTGCGGGAATCTGGGGCATCGGGGTGGTTTCCGGACCCCATATGACGCCTTCAGCGAGAATTCCAGTGCTATCGAACTCCTCAATGGGACCAGGGGTGCCACTGGCAGCGGAGAAGAGGGCGAACCGGAATGTGGTGGCTGCAGCGGTTGAGTTGATCAAGGTAAGCACTCCGCGCCCGTCGCCGCTGAGATCCATTACATAGCTGCCCCCGGTGATGGTGCTGGTGGTGTACCCATTGGCCGCCCCATTTGTCGCTTCGATGCCGTTCACAATGTTACCGAGATTGTCAGCAACGAAGGTGCTGCCAAAAATGATGGTACCGCCGCTGCTGTCGAAGCCGCGTATCCCGAACACGTACGTGCCACACAACGTCAAATTGACGGGGGACGGACAGGTGAATGTGGATGAACCGGTGACCGTCACCAGGAAAGTAGTTGAGGCGGTCTCTGCGGTTGGTTTCGTGGAGTCGGTGACTTTCAGCGTGAACTGGAAGGTGCCGGTGGCCGTAGGCGTTCCAGAAATGGTGGCGCTTGGAGTGCCGGAAGTCAGCGTGAGGCCGGGAGGCAGAGTGGAACCCGTTGCCAGCGTCCAGGTGTAAGGCGTGACGCCGCCGCTCGCGGTGACATTCACGCTATAGGCAGTGCCCTGGGTTGCTGCTGTGAGCGGGCTGGTGGTGGTGATGCCTACCGCTACCGGCGCCGGGTTTATGGTGAGCGTAAAGGTTTGCGTCCCGTTGGGGCTCACACCGTTATTGGCAGTGATCATGATTGGGTAGGTCCCCGCGGTCCCCGCCGCCGGGGTACCGGCCAACGTAGCCGTGCCACTACCGTTGTCTGTGAAGGTGACACCGCTCGGCAGAGCACCCGTCTCCGAAAGACCTGGAGTTGGGAAGCCCGTCGTGGTTACCGAGAAAGTCCCCGCCGTGCCCACCGTAAACGCGGTGTTGTTGGCGCTGGTGATTACTGGCGCCTGGTCCACCGTCAGCGTGAAGGTCTGTGTGGCATCGGTGCCAATCCCGTTGTGCGCTTTGATGGAGAGCGAGTATGTCCCGCCCGTGTCCGCCGCTGGGGTACCGGCCAGCGTGGCCGTGCCGTTTCCGTTGTCTGTGAAGTTGACACCGGACGGCAGCGCGCCCGTCACAGTGATGGACGGCGTTGGTGTGCCCGTCGTTGTCACCGTGAACGTTCCAGCCGCGCCCACGGTGAAAGTGGTGCCGTTGGCGCTGGTAATCACCGGAGCCGTGTCCACGGTCAATGTGAAGATTTGCGTGGCATTGCTGCCCACGCCATTGCTGGCTGTGAACGTAATTGGGTATGTCCCCGCAGTCCCTGCCGCAGGCGTACCGGCCAGCGTGCCCGTACCAGGAGTGAAGGTCACACCGGTCGGCAGCGCGCCCGTCTCCGACAGAGTTGGAGCTGGGTAGCCTGATGCGGTCACCGAGAACGATCCTGCCCCGCCCACGGAGAACGTGGTGCTGCTGGCACTGGTGATTGCCGGGGCCTGGTCCACCGTCAGCGTGAAGGTCTGCGTAGCGCTGCTCACGCTATTGGTAGCTTTGAAAGTGAGTGTGTATGTCCCGCCCGTGCCGGTCGCCGGAGTACCGGCCAGCGTGCCCGTGCCAGGAGTGAAAGTCACACCATTCGGCAGCGTGCCTGCCTCCGACAGAGTTGGAGCTGGGAACCCAGTTGCGGTCACCGAGAACGTTCCAGCCGAACCTACAGTAAATGTGGTGCTGTTGGCGCTGGTGATTGCTGGAGCTTGCTGAATGTTGAGAGTGAAATTCTGGGTTGCATTGCTGCCAATTCCATTGCTGGCAGTGAACGTAATTGGGTATGTCCCCGCAGTCCCTGCCGCAGGCGTACCGGCCAGCGTGCCCGTGCCAGGAGTGAAGGTCACACCGGTCGGCAGCGCGCCCGTCTCCGACAGAGTTGGAGCTGGGTAGCCTGATGCGGTCACCGAGAACGTTCCTGCCGCACCCACTGTAAACGTGGCGCTAGTCACACTGGTGAAAACTGGTGCTTGGTCTACCGTCAGCGTGAAGGTTTGCGTGGCATCCGCGCCTATGCCGTTGTGCGCTTTGATACTAAGCGAGTATGTCCCGCCCATTGCTGCCGCCGGGGTACCACTGAGAGTCGCAGTCCCGTTCTTGTTGTCCACGAACGTGACTCCGCTCGGCAGCGCACCCGTCTCCGTCAGAGAAGGTGCCGGGTAGCCCGTCGTTGTTATGGTGAACGTTCCTGCCGTGCCGGCCGTAAACGTCGTGCTGCTGCCGCTGGTGATCGCCGCGGGCTGGCCTATCGTCAACGTGAAGCTTTGCATTGCATTGGTGCCCACGCCATTGCTGGCTGTCAACGTAATTGGGTATGTCCCCGTAGTTGCCGCAATCCCACTCAGTGTCCCCGTGCCATTCCCATTGTCCACGAAGGTGACTCCGCTCGGCAGCGCTCCCGCCTCCGTCAGAGAAGGAGTCGGGGAGCCTGTCGTTGTCACCGTGAACGATCCTGCCACGCCCGCCGCAAATGCGGCGCTGTTGGCGCTGGTTATTGCCGGCGCCTGGTTGACAGTAATGGTAAATGTCTGTGTATTGCTTTGCGGACTGACGGTACTCGAGTCCGTAACCTTAACCGTGAAGGTTACGGGACCATTCGGCCCGGTGGCCGTGCCCGTGATCGTGCCCGAACTGCTCAAGCTCAAGCCGGATGGCAAACTGCCAACTGAGACAGTATAGGTGAGCGTTCCGGCGCCTCCGGTCTCCGCGATGGTCACGTTGTAGGCCGTGCCTTGGGTGGCAGCCGGGAGGGTCGCAGGGCTGGTAATAGTCGGAGCAGCAGTCACAACGATGTTAATAGTCGCCGTCTTTGTAGGATCGGCCACTGAGGTGATGGTCACCGTGGCAGTGCCGCTGACGGTCGCGGTGTACGTCGCGCCCGTCGCGGTCACATTGCTCAATGTACCGGCACCGGTAAGCTTAAACGTTGCGCCCTTGTTCGTGTTGTCCTGGCTGACAGTGACCGAAATGTTGAAGCTTTGCCCGATGTCCAGCGCTTGTGCGCCGGTCGGCGACGTGATTGTTACAACGATTGGTTTCGTGCTGTTACAACCAGGCGACACGAGCAACAAAGCAAACAACGAAAACAGTGCTAGTTTTCTCATGGTTTTCCTCTGGGTGATGCGTTCCCCACATAAGACCGCCGTCAAGCTGACGGGGTATCACCTTGCCTGAAGCATGCCTCTATGCGCCAATTGGTCTAGGTTCCGGTTACTTGTCTCGGGGAGTGTTGCATTCCGTATGAGGGGGAGTGCTCCTCGCGGAGGCAAGTTGTCGGGTCTTTATCACAAAGACAGAACCAAAGCAATGACCCCGGTCACCTTCCCTGTGCCAGCATGAAACCCTTTTAACGGGGCGGATGTAGTGGCATTCCGCGTTTTGATTCCAGGCACCACTCCGTCAAGTCGGCAAACCGGACATCTTGCTGCTAGTACCGCGATTACCGCAATTGGCCTATATTGGGTTAGGATTTTTGGGTTATCTGCGGCAATTCGAGACGAATTTAGGAGGATGTCCCCAATGAGATTTGCAATGAAGATGGTGGTGGCAGTGGTAGTCATGGCGGGATTGATGGCGTTGCCGGTGCGGGCGACGGACGAGGTGGTGTCCGCGATCGACGGCACGATTACGAAGCTGGACTCCGCGACCAGGACGGCGGTGGTGAAGACGGAGGATGGAACGGAGCACACGATTCATTTCGTGGATAAGACGGCTGTGCATGGCGCGGAGGCAACCGCGACGGGCTCCAAGGACGCGTTTCACGGGCTGAAGGAAGGATCGGAAGTGGCAGTGCACTACACGGAAAAAGGCGGCGATGAGACAGCGGTGGAAGTGGACCACCTAGGCAAGGATGGGCTCAAGTCCGTGGACGGAACCGTGTCTAAGGTTGGCGAGGGCGGGAAGACGGTCACGGTGAAGGCCGCCGATGGCACGGAGCACACGTTTGATGTCGTGGGCAAGGATACGAAGGAGTCGGCCGAGGCCATTGGGAAGGGCGCGGACAAGACGGGGAAGGTCACGGTGTATTACACCGAGAGTGCGGGGAAGAAGGTGGCGCACTTTTTCAAGAAGCTGTAGGACGCGGTGAGTCGCGCGGTATCACACCTAGTACCTCACAATGTCTATTGACAAGTGGTAAATAGTGTGGTATCATGCTTTGTGAATACTCGGCACATACCCGCCCGTGCCTCGCAGATCCCCTGCACATGCACGCTTTGCACCAACAGTGTGCATCCATATCAAAACAAAGGCTTTATAAATCAATTTTGCGATTTTCTAAGTTGCCTGTTTTCATACGCTTGCGCACTCTTGCGCCCGTATCCCCTTTGTTTTGACATGCTTCACAAAAACTGGCGGGGGGAGGAGGTACCTCCCTCGCCAACACTCCCTTCCCGAATCGAAACGCCTTGCGCTTCCAGTCACGAGACTGCGGAGAGCCACCTTGCCGCGCTCATCTTGACGGCAGGGGCTCGCGCCACGCGCTCTGGGAGAGGTCACACGTCACCGGGGAAGAGTCCCACGTCACAGAGGGCCTCGCTTAAGATGGAGGGTAGGACGGAGGGAACTCTCGTGAAAAACACTGGCATCCTCCTGGTCCAGTGCCCCGACCGTAAGGGGCTGGACGCAACGATTGCGGAGTTTATTTACCGCTACGATGGGAACATTTTGCATTTTGAGCAGCACCAGGCGGGTGAAGAACGCTACTACCTGGCGCGCGTGGAATGGGACCTGGACGGATTCCGGCTGGAGCTAAAGGACTTTCCCGGAGCGTTTGGGCCGCTTGCGAAGAAGTTTGGGATGAACTGGCGGATTGCGCTGGGCAGCTACCGCCCGAGAGTGGCGATTTTCGTCTCGAAGTACGATCACTGTCTGGTGGACCTGCTCTACCGCCAGCGCAATGGCGAACTGGCCTGCGATTTTCTGCTGATAATCAGCAATCATCCGCACGCACAGCGGCATGCGGATTTTTACGGGATCCCCTACTACATATTTCCAGTGACGAGTGAGACGAAAGCGCAGGTGGAAGAGCAAGAACGGGAGTTGCTGGAGTCGCACCAGATCGATCTGCTGGTGCTGGCGCGGTACATGCAGGTGCTCTCGCCGGAATTCATTGCCCATTATCCGCAGCGGATCATCAACATTCATCACTCGTTTCTGCCGGCGTTTGTGGGGGGCAAGCCGCATCACCAGGCGTATGAACGCGGGGTGAAATTGATCGGGGCCACGGCGCACTACGTTACGGAAGTGCTGGACGACGGGCCGATCATCGAGCAGGGCGTGACGCGCATTTCCCATCGTGATGGACTGGAGGATTTGGTGGAAAAGGGGCGGGACCTGGAGAAAGTGGTGCTGTCGCGCGCGGTTCGCTGGCACATCGAGAATAGGATTCTGCTGTACAACAACAAGACGGTGATTTTTGAATGAAAGTGGAAGCGGAGCGAGATGTTGGAGTGCGGCGGCTTGTTTACCCTGCTTGCCCTGAGCCTCGAAGGGCCGCCGCTTTTACGGCATAACAACGAACTAAGGTTTTTCAACAACGTCTGAAGTGGTACTCTCCCGAACGCTGTTTTGAAATGGTTCGCTGAGTTCTGAGGGCAGGCTTGGTGCGGGAGAGAGGAGTTGAACCTCCACGGCCTTTCGGCCACAAGATCCTAAGTCTTGCGCGTCTGCCAGTTCCGCCACTCCCGCACCGGTACTACTGATGATACTTGGATTGCATGCGTCTTGGCCAGACGGGAGGGGAATGCGGGTTGTGCTGGAATCCACTGGTGTAGAGGCGGATAATGTGGGCACCCGAGACGATTGAAGCGGGCGAAGGGCAGAGCCATGATTCTGCAGCAGGACGATCCGATGGTGGTGATCCGGCAAACGGATCACGCGTTTCTGGCCGGTTTTTTTGCACGGGAATGGGGCAACGAGACCTTCACGCGGCCGGAGCCGTTCGCATCGTTTTGTCTGGCTGTGGCGGAGCATGACAACGGCTGGCAGGAATGGGAGCTGGCGCCGGGAGTCGATCCGAAGACGTTCATGCCGTACAGCTTCATGACGGTGCCGACGGAAGAGCACGTTGCGTTGTATCAGCGGGGAATTGAGCGCGCGGTGAAAGCGGATTTGTATGCGGGGCTGCTGGTGGCGGCCCATTGCACGGGCTTGTATGACCGGGCGAAGGCGACCATGCCGGGGTATTCGGCGAAGTACGTGAAGACGCAGGAGCAACACCACGCCAATGATTTTGTACAACGCTTGCGGCTGCAGGTATTGCGGCTGAAGGTGGACCTGCGGAACAATCCGGCGACGAAACCGTTCACGGAAGAAAAACTGATCAAGGCGAACTCGCAGCGGCTGGACGCGCTGGACCGGCTGTCGCTGTTTTTCTGCCTGGGTACCGCAGACGAGACGATCATCGAGGGCGTGCCCGTGAACGATGAGGGCGCGGAAGTGGATTGGGAAATACGCAAGACGGGGAAGAATGAGTTTACGCTGGCGCCGTATCCCTTCCGGCGCGAGCCCCTGGAGTTTGCGATACTGGCGCGGCGAATCCCGAAGCGGCGGTACACGGAAGATGTGGAACTGCAGAAGGTCGTGACCGCAGCGTCGTTTTTCAATATACGGTTCACATTGCGGCCGGGAGTGGCCAAGAACCGTTCGTACGCGGTGAACGCCTCAGCAGGCGATTGATTCAACCTTTGCAAATCAGAGAGGTGACCTAAGGCCGGGATTGCGCCGGGCTTTGTGCTTGACTTTCTGCGATGACCCGTACATCTTAAAAGGCTTTCTTTCTTCTTCCGGCGGCGACTGTGGAGAGAGGAGAGATGCTCGTTCGCTATGACTAAAGTCCGACTGTGCTTTCACGATCGTTGCTTTGACGGGACCGCCTCGGCGGCGGTGTTCTACCGCTTCTACCGGGAGCGCGTTGACACGAAGGCGGAATTTCGATTCACGGGAATGACGCATAGGGCCAAGCATCCCTGGGAAGAAGGGCTGTTCGACGGGGATCAGAACGTCATCGTGGATTTCAAGTACTCGAATTCGCCGAAGGTGACGTGGTGGTTTGACCATCACCAGAGCGCGTTTCTGACGCCGGAGGATGCCGAGCATTTCCGGAGCTATCCCGGCAAGAACATGTACTACGACCCGGAGTACAAGTCGTGCACCAAGCTGATCGCCACGGTTACGAAAGAGAAGTTTGGTTTTAACACCAAGCCGCTCGAAGATTTGATTCACTGGGGCGACATCATTGACGGAGCGCAGTTTCCCACGGCGCAATCAGCGACTGAACTGACGGAGCCGGCGACGCAACTGGCGCTGGTGATCGAGGCGGCTCCGGAAAACGGCATTCCGGCGCGGATCATTAAGGAGTTGGCCTACCGGCCGCTGGCGGAGATGGTGAAGTTGCCCATTGTGGCGAAGTTTCTGGGACCGCTGCTGGAGCGACACCGGAGGTCCATTGAAGTGTTGCGAGAACGCTGCGAATCGCAGGACGGCGTGATCTATTTCGATGTGAGCGACCTGGACCTGGAAGGCTACAACAAGTTTATTCCATATTTACTGCATCCGGAGGGCGTATATTCGGTGAGCGTGAGTGCGTCGCCGGTGCGGGCGAAGGTGTCGCTGGGAACGAATCCGTGGAACCAGGCGACGGCGAACCAGAATTTGGCGTCGCTGGCGGAACAGTACGGCGGGGGCGGGCACCCGCGGGTGTCCGCGATTTCGTTCGACCCGCAGGATTTGGAGCGGGCACGGCAAGTGGCGCGGGATTTGGCGGCAGTGCTGCGGGCGAAGTGAAGGCAGCGGAGAAGGACGCGAGGGGATTGCGGTGGAACCGCCGGGCGGGGCGTGTCGACAAGAAATTCACGAGCGTGTAAAATAAAGAATTGCCCGTGGACCGGTAGCTCAAGTGGTAGAGCAGCTGACTCTTAATCAGCGGGTTGCAGGTTCGAGTCCTGCCCGGTTCACCATCTTTTTCAATGAGTTAGCCTGTTCTGATTTATCACTCACCACAAACTGTGCCCAATTCTGTGCCACACCCGGCTCAAAATCCGTGCCGCTGAGGGTGTCCACAGCCTTGCGTTTCGCTTCCATGCGGATGTGTGAGTACCGCTCCATCATGGCGCGAGAGACGTGTCCGGCTAGGGCCATCACCGTCGAGGCCGAAGCCTGAGACTCGGCCAGCCGCGAAATAAACGTGTGGCGCAGATCGTGGAAGCGGCAAGATACCTTTGCGGCCTTGCAGACCTGCGTCCAGGGCTTCCTGAGACCCTCAACGGGCCGACGACTTGCCATCTCGGCCTGGGAATGGCGGTCCTGTCGCGTCCTGGGGCTTCATTCCGCGCAGCAACGTGAGCACAGCTTCACTATGCGGGATGTGTTCGAGTTTCTTCTGCTTGGTATGATGACTGGGCTTTGTCCAGACTCCGCGGTCGAGGTCGAATTGTTCCCACGTCGCCTTCAGGACTTCGCCCTTTCGCGAGCCGGTCAGAGCAATGAGGCGAATCGCATTCGCCGCTCGCTGGTCCGGATACTTGTCAAGGGTCTCGTGCAGCTTCTTGAGTTCATCATCATTCAGCCATCGCTCGCGCTTGTGCTCCTGATACCGCTCGACACCGCGCACGGGATTTTCCTTCACCCACTTCCACTCCATCCCCTTGCCGAACATATGCGAGAGCAGAGCGAGCCCACGGTTCGCTCGGTACGGTGTGGCCTGCAGCATCGCCTTCAATCCCTCAATGTCCCGCGTGTTGACAGCGGCCAGGCGCAACTTGCCGAGACGCGGATTGATAATATTGGCGATGGCCAGGTTGGCGTTCCCGGCCACGAGATGCGAAGCCAGGGAGTGCTTGGGTACATGCGGGTGGCGCTTCTCGACCGGCTGCCCAGCCGATCCCGCAACCCGCGATCGGTGTTAATGCCCCGGACCGTCCCTATAGGGCTTCCGCGCCTCGTACAGGCGCAATCTCGCTGCCAAGCCCTCCCGAAGTTGGGACTGGTCCGGACGCGTGGCGATCTCCAGGCCCCGCCGCGCCGTCTCGATCGCATCGTCGAACCGGCCAGCCTCTGCGTAAGCGGCCGCCAGCGTGTCCAGATACATCGCCTCGTGCCCGCCCGACAACTCCACCGCCCGCTCGGCGAGCGTGACCGCCTGGGGACCATTGCGCGCCGACGCCTCGGGAGATGCCGCCAGCACGTGCGCAACCTCGTTTAGCGCGGGCAGATAATCGGGCCGCACGCGCAACGCCTCGCGCCACTGCGCCAGCGCTTCCTGTATCCGTCCACGCGCGTAGTAGAGCGCCGCTCCGAGAAACTGGTGCGCCTCGGCAAAGTCCGGATCGATCTCGACGGCCTTCTGGAAATACGGAATCGCGTCCTCCAGCCGGCCTTTCGACGCCAGTATACGGCCGATGTTGTTCCGTGCCTCGGCCGACTGCGGATCGATCTCCGCCGCCTTCTGAAACTCCGTCATCGCTTCGTCGAGCCGCTCCTTCATCGCCAGCCCTCGTCCGAGATTGTTGTGCAGATCCGCTGACTCGGGATAAACCTCCAGCGCCTTCTTAAAGTGCGCGATGGCTTCGTCCGGTTGCCCGGTGGCCATCAGCGCGAGACCCAGACTGCCATGGATGGCGTGGTATTGCGGGTTCAGCTCCAGCGCCCTTTCATACTCCGCGATCGCCTCGGCGAACTTGCCTGTCCGGGCCAGCGACGTTCCAAGATTATTGTGGATTCTGGCGTCGTCGGGATTCGAGGCGGCTAGCTCGCGCCATGCGACGATGGCCGCCTCGTACTGTCCCTTCTCGCCCCACTCGAAGGCCTGGTCGAATTTCTTGTACATGTCGACTGCCGGGGTGTCGATCTCGATGAGCCCGCCGGGCGGAATGTTCACGAATTCGGGCAGGTTCACGGCACGATTGGCTGCGGTGGCGTTTTCGATCAGGATCGCGGGGCTGTCGTTGCCGGCGGCGTCGATGTGCGTCAGGTACATCTGCGTATACGGCGAGCGGCTCTTCGAGGAAAACACCAGCCATCGCCCGTTTGGAGAGAAGCTGTGCCACGAGTTCATGAGCGTCGTGTTGCACCGCATGCGCCGCGCTTCCCCGCCCTGCGCCGGAACGATATACAACTGGCTGTCGGGCCGCATCAACTGCCCGTTCTTGCATTTCACGAAGACGATCCAGCGGCCGTCGGGCGATACCTTCGGGAAAGTATTACTCATCCCGTTCGCGGACGCCCCGGCGACCGGCTCAGGCACTCCCCCCTTGCCGCCGTTGAAGGCGACACGATAAAGGTCGTACTGAATCCGGCGTTCCGCCGGATCGTTGGCGTAGCTGGCTCGTTGGCCGTCCGCCGGATACGGCTCCTCCGCCGCAGCGCGTGCGAACACGATGTACTTACCATCGGGACTCCAGACCCCGTCCGTCTGCACGTAGCGCGGGTCGTCTGCACCCGGCAGCGGTTCGCGGTGGCCGGTCGCGCGACTATACCACGCGAGAATCCCGCGGGTAGGATAGAAGACCTGCAGGAAGCGATAGTCCCGGAAATTGACGACATAGAAGTTATTCAACGGAGCGCTGGCGGCGCCCGAGACCGTCGTCAGAACATACTGTCCGTCCGGCGAGACCTGCGACATGAACCCGACGCGGTTCAGCCCGAACTGCTTGTCCTGCGACGGATTCCACGAGATCATGTCTTCGTTTCGAATCGACATCCGGGGCTTTACCTCGGCCAGCGCGTAGAGTCCCTTGTCATTCTGCGGTCCGTCAAGGTCCATGCCCATCGTCTTACCATCGATTGAAAACGAATGGCAGTTGGCGCAGGTCGGCATGCCCGTCAGAACAACGCGGCTGCGCGTTTCGCCGATGTTCCGGACGCTCCACTGGATCAGTGGAATGGCATCCTGCGCCAGCGGTTTGATCACCCCTTTCTCCGTCGCCGAAGGCATCAGCGGCACGTCGCGATAGAAGATGGGCGCTCCCACCGGATCGCTCGACGTCCGGATCCTGACCCGCCCGCTGGACACCGTGCCACTCTCTCCGACGCCGGTGATGGTCACGGTCACCGGAGCTGCGACCGACTGCTTCTTGATGACGGCCCAAATCGCTGCATCCGGCATCCACGTATGCGCGGAGGCCTGCTCCGGCGTCAGTTTCGGCAGCTCGTTGTTTGGCGAGACGCATCGTGGATCGATCTCTCCAACGCGCAGGCGTTCTCCCATCGATTCCACGTGGATGGCCGGAGCGTGCCCGCCGAATTCGATGTCGATGAGCCAACGCCTGGCATGAGCGGACAAATCGCGGAACAGGAACGTCGGAGGGGCGATCTCAGGCGGGAAAACCGACTCGTCCCGCGGATAGTCGATCGTGATTATCCCGGTTTGGGCTTGCCCCATCGCGGCAATCGCCGATAGCGCGAGCAAAATGCCCAGGCTTCCCGTCAATGCGGAAATGCCTCGACATTCCCGCCAGACGGCGCAACGATACGTGGCCCAATCAATGCGCATCTGGCACCCAGGAGAATCTTCGAAGGTGTCATACTATCATGGCAACAGGGCTCGGGCCACAAACTGTCCCCAACAGGTGAACCCCCGGGCATGCCTCTCGGCATTGTGCTCCTTCACCGACTGCTGAAACTCAGGGCGAGGGAACAATCGCAGAAGTTGGGCGAAAATGCTGCATACTGAACTCAAGGTGGAAGTCTCCGTTCGATTGGATTTGGTTTGGAATCCCAGATCTCACTTTAGCGGACCTTCCACCTGAAACTGAAACGCTAATTTGGACACTAGGTGGCCGGGGCGAGCAGAGTCTTAGGGTAGCGGGATGGGCAAGGTGGTCTTCGCTTCCGGGGACGCGTCCACCACGCAACGGAAGCCGATAGCACCCGATCGATCAATGCTCGGCGCCATCAACAGATATTCTCCATGTTCGGAGAGTTTGTAGGCTTGCGGGAAATACCACCGTGAGCCTTGTGGCTGATAGTGACTCCCGCCACGGAGGACCGCCGCGGCAGTATGCTCGTCCGTGAATTCATCGGTCCATTGCCAGACATTGCCCACCAGATCGTTCACGCCGAACGGACTACTACCTTTGGGATGAGTCGCCACGTCGTTCGCGGGGAGCATGTCGCGGCCTTTGTCAGGCTCGGGCACCGCGTCTTCGGACCATTCATTTCCCCAGGGGTAAACGCGCTCGTCCAATCCCTGTGCGGCCTACTGCCACTCCCATTCGTGCGGCAACCGTTTGCCCGCCCAGGCAGCATAAGCACGAGCGTCTTCCAGCGAGACCCAGGTGACGGGCTTGTTGGCCCAACCCTCCGGAAACGAACCGTCTTTCCAGTCTTTCAGGAAGTTGTGCGCATCGGCAGGACGATAGTGCGTGGCATCCAGAAACTCCTTGAACTCGGAATTTGTGACGAGGTTCGGGTCGATGTAAAAAGCGGGGATGTGCAGACGCTGGGAGTGATACCGGCGAGCGGAAGATTCCCAGGGATACTGAACGTCGACGCCTTCGTCATTCATGCCCTCGATTTCGATCCCGTTCACGCGAAAAAGAAAATCGCCGGCTGGAATCAGAACCATGCCCTTGGGATTGCCGGTGTGCTTCGCGGACGGGGCGATGGGCACAAGGGATTGCGGCAGGGTTTTCCATGCGCTGGAATACTCCCGGAGAGATTTGTTGCTCAAGGAATACATGGTGGAAAGAACTCCCTTGAGCCCGGCGTCATCGGGAGCGGAAGTTTCAAGAACGGCGCCAAAGCCGTTGGGTTCCAGCGACAAGCCGATCACGGAAGAATCGTTTTCGCGCCGCGGCGCTTCGCTTCCATTGGGATAGGCAACAACTCGCTTCGATTGAGCGATGAATCGATAAAGGCCGACTTCGGTCAGGGGAGCCACAAAGGAGTCTGGCAGAGGTCGCCCAGAGGGGAGAGGATTCAGAAGATCACTACGGCGCTACATCTCAGGGAGCGATCCGGCGCAGTTGTTAATACGGTGGCTGGATCTCGCGAACTTGGGGATTCGTCACTACAGAGGAAAAAGGGGCCGTAGTGTCGGGGTAGGAAGAAGAAGCGACCAGAGTGATCGCCGGAGTGACATGTATCACACGGGAGCATGCTCCGTGTCACTGCGGATAAGAGGGTGGTGGATTCTGATAGATGGATAACTGGACTCAGGAAGTCCAAAACCTCATGCAGGTTACTCGCGCAACGGATTATGCAGTTCGCATCATGGTAGAGCTCGCCACTTTGTCGCCAGGCGACAAGGTGCAATTGAATGAACTGATTGAGAGCACGGGTGTCCGTGGAAGTTTTCTTTCCAAGGTGGTACAGCGGCTCGTTCATGCCGGTATGGTGTCCTCGCATCGCGGAACCCGTGGAGGGTTCTCTCTGAGAGTGTCCGGCGAGGAAGTCACGCTTTTGGACGTCATTGAAGCGATAGAAGGACCGACGCAAATGAATCTCTGCCTGGGAAGTGGGCCAGGCTGTGAACGCAAGTCCTGGTGCGGTGTCCATCCCATCTGGAAAAAGGCGCAATCCGCTTTCGTCCAAGAGCTTGGCAGTGTATCCATTGCGCGCCTCGCCGTGGAATCCAAAGCCAATCTAGCCAAGCAGCAGGCGGGTGCACATCAGCCATAGGGGTACGCGCGAAGATAATCTTCCCGTGAAGATTCTACCGACGTGATAAGTGTCGCGACAAACGTGAGTGTGTCGATCGGGAATCGAGCGGGCGTCGCGCTACTTCCCCAGATACAGCAGCGCCAGCAGAAACAGCCAAAGCGCGTCCATGAAGTGCCAATAGTAAGACACCACCTCCGCGGCCACGATGCGGCTTACTTTGGCCTGGTCGAAATTCCGCCACGCCACATACAGCAAAGCGCAAACGCCGCCAAGCAGGTGCAACGCGTGCGCTCCCGTGAAAATATAAAAGAAGCTGCTGGCAGGATTCGTGGCCAGGTAGATGCCCTGCCCGGCCAAGATTCGCCAGGCTACAAACTGGCCTACCAGAAACAATACGCCGAGCACTGTCGTTACTCGCCAAAGTTTTCTGAAACCACTCACGCCGGAATTTGCCAGGCGTTTGCGCGCCATTTCCAGCGTCGCGCTGCTCGCCAATAAGACCGCGGTATTCAGCCACAACAGTCCCGGAATGTGCACGGGCACCCATCCACCGGTTCCCTTGCGGATCAGAAACGCGCTGGCCAGCGCCATGAAAAACATCAGGATGGCGACAATGGCGATGGCGATTCCGATGTAATATTTTGACGCCGAAGGTTGCCCTTTCCGGCCGCCGTTCACGCCATCACCGCCGCCATTTCCTCCCGCGGGCGGCGTGTTGCCGCCTCCGCCGCCGTTCCCCTTGCCGATGACCAGTTCGATGTCCTGCCCTGTCGTCGTGCCCGGCATGCTCTTCCTTCCCCTCTCTTATTGCGCCTTCTCAGCCGACAACTCGGGCGCGACGTGCTGCGGCACAAAGTCCAGCTCAGAATCTCCGTGAAAATCATACGCGCCGCGATAGACAACCGGCGGCACATCGCCGAAATTTCCCTCCGGGGCCGGCGAAGCGATACTCCATTCAAGCGTTGTGGCGCGCCAGGGGTTATCCTCTTCCGCTCGTCTGTGGCGCAGCAGGCTGTAAAGAAAATTAATGACGAAGAGGATCTGCGCGGAAACGGTCCAAACGGTCGCCAGCGTCACAAACGTGCGGATGGAAGCCCCGGCCGAGGCGATCGCCGCTCGCTGCGCTTCTCCCAGTACATGCGACTGCGTCAGCAACCCCACCCAGTGCAGCGGCATGAAAACCGCGTACACCCCGGCAAATGTCATCCAGAAGTGCAATTTCCCCAACCCTTCGTTCAATCGTGTGCCGAAGAGTTTCGGGAACCAGAAAAATAGCGCTGCGAGTATGGCGAACGTAGCGGCAACGCCCATCACCAGGTGGAAGTGCCCGATGACAAACTCTTCGCTCACTGCCATGCGCGCCAGATCGTGCCGCGCGAGAAATATTCCGGAAAGCCCGCCGGCGATGAACAGCGAGATAAACCCGATCGCGAACAGCATCGCGGTGTTGAGCTGCACGCGCCCATTCCACAGCGTCCCCAGCCAACTGGCCAGCAGGAACGCCGCGGGAATCCCCAGCGAAGACGCCAGCACCGAAAAAACCAGGGGCGTATAGGGATTCATGCCGGTCGCAAACATGTGATAGCCCCACACGCAAAATCCCACCAATCCCACGCCGCACAGGGCGAGCACCACCAGGCGCTCCTTCCACACCGGCTTGCGCGCAAACGTCGCGACTAGGTGCGTCACGATGCCAAAGCAAGGCAACATCGCCACATACACTTCCGCCTGCGCAAAGTACCAGAAGAGCCGCTGCCAGAGGATCGGCAGGCTCCCTTGCCGCACCAGATTCTGTGGTTGTGCCGCCAGGAAGGAGGCGGAGCTGAAAAAATTCGAGCCGAGCAGCCGGTCGGAAAGAACAGCGGCGCATCCGGCGAGCAAGATGCTGAAAATCAGCATGCTCAAGATCGCGTTGACAAACCACGCCCACACGGTGACTGGCATGCGTGACAGGCTCATGCCCTTCGCGCGCATCTCAATCGTCGTGGTGGTGAAGTTCAGTGCGCTGAATAATGCCGCCAGCGAAAAAAGGGCCGCGCTGGCAAGCCACAGGTTGATCCCATTGGCGAGCGGCAAGAAAAATGACGTGGTCATCCCCACCAAGGACCCCACTGTCATCCACAACGAGAGCCGATTTAGCGACGGGAAGGCCATCTCCTCCGCGCCAATCTGCAGGGGCAGGAGGTAATTTCCGAAGCCCAACTGCGGCGCCGCCGTCAACACAAAAAAGACCATCAGCGAGCCGTGCAGCAGCCGCAGGGCTGCAAAGCGCTCCGGCATGGTTTCGATGGAGGCAAGAAACGGTATGGCGCGATCCGGCCAAGTGGCGCGCAACCGCAACAATGCCGAAAGCACCATGCCCACCAGCACGCTGGCCAGCGCCAGCCACAAGTATTGCAAGCCGATGGTTTTATGGTGCGTGGAAAACACGCGGGAGAGGAAGCCCGAGCCGCTAGATGGAGAGGCGTGACCGCCATCGTCGTAAGTGACCATTTTCAAAGCAGATTCGCTTGTCGCGGAGCCTGAACCAGGCTCGTATCTTACCGCGTGCCCCGCAAATTGCAAGAAAGCCACCTTGCCGGTTGTTGGGAACTTCCTGGCAACCGCGTCTACCAGGCACTTCAGTTCATTGCGACGAGAATTTGGCCTATCTCTTCCCCGACACTGCGGCCACTTGTTAAACTTGCGGCATGCCTTTCCGAGTATTGCAAGTCAAGCTGGACAAATCGGCCCGTCCTTTTCGCCGTGCGCTTCAGTACGCTTTTTATGATTGGACGCGCGAGATGCCCGTCCGCAGACAAATCGTGGCCACGCTTGGACTACTGCTTCAAGCGGCGGCGTTGATGTACGCCTTGGTTGGTCCCAGACATTACGCCAGCTGGCTAACGGTATTCAAGGGACAAGAGCCGGTCTACCATCCGGGTGACGTAATCCATTTCTGCGTACCGTTCGCACTTTTCCTTATCGGTCTCATTCTGATCAACTGGGCGCTAACCTCGGAATTTGTACGCAAGATGCAACTTGAATCTGACCAGATAGCCGCACAGCAAATCCAGCAGACGCTCCACGCTCAGAATCCAGAACCACTACTCGGTTATGAATTGCAAACCTTTTACAAGCCCTTCCGCGACGTGGGCGGCGACTACTATGACGTCATCGAACTTCCCAATAACCGGACATTATTCGCAATGGCCGATGTTTCCGGCAAGGGGATGCCAGCAGCCCTTTTGGCGGCAAACATACAAGCTCTGGTACGGAGCATTGCAAGCATCGATGCGGCTCCATTGACGATGGCAAGACTGATTAACAAACACCTGAGTGGTTATACACCCAGTGACCGCTTTGCGACCGCCGCGTTCATTTTGCTTAACCGCGATTCAGGAGAATTAGTGTATGTCAATGCTGGTCATAACCCTCCGATCGTATTTTGTTCAGGAACGACGACATTTCTGGAAGCCACCGGTCTGCCGCTTGGGTTAATTGCCGAGGCAGAGTATGAATCTCGTACCGCCGTTATCCAGCCCGGTGGGGCACTCCTCCTATTCACTGATGGCTTGACCGACTCGATTGCCGGGAAGAATCCTGAAGACCGATTGCGTGACGTTCTGGCTGACGGTTCGGGAAGCAGGATGGCCAGTCTCAAATCTTTAGTGGACCCCAAATTGAACGAGGACGATGTCACGATATTGCTGGTGGAACGTGCTGCACGTTCCTCTTCCGGTGACTTTCAACGCGACATCCAGCGCGTCGACCCAACTTCTGTATAGTTCGTGCCAGCTCAACCGGTCGATGCAACACCATCTAATCAGTTGATCCGACAATACTTCCTTTGGAGAACCGATCTGTCGGGCTGTCCTCAATCAGAACCTAGCCAGGGTAGTGTTCCGTCTGATTCAACGCCCGCGAACGATTTTAGTTTTTGACACCACTGCAAGTAGACTTCGAGCTTAGTGTTGCGTCGACCCATTGAGACCGCCCGCTTAATCGGAAACTGATCCACCGCCGGTTTCGCCGTGAGCGCGCCCTCGCCCTTTCTAGAAATATGATGAGGTAATGCGCAGAATCATGGCGGATGACAAGTGGGCAAGTCCGCAGAACATGTGGGACGAACGTGAGGCGCGGGTCTTCCTACTGAAACTGCTTCTGGAAATTGGCGAATTGCTGGCGCAAGGTTTCGAGTTCCCTTCGGAGTTCCGCAACTTCCTCTTCCAATTCCTTGATTCGCTCTCCATCCACCGATGAAAGAGGTTGCGCCGTCGGCCCCGCCACTTCAGCCATTTCCGATCCCTCCCCGCTAGACGCAGTTTGAGAATCGGCGGGCAGGGCGTCGCCGCAAAGCAGATGCATGTAGCGTGATTCTTTTGTGCCCGGTAGCCGGGGCAGCACCTTCGCCATAGGCGGCTCGCGGCGCATCAGGAGATTCAACGCGGCATGCACGGCATCCAGATCTTCAAACGCGTACAGCCGTTCGCATCGCGTACGCAACTCACCCGGCGTTTGCGGCCCGCGCAGCAGCAGCACGCACAAAACCGCGATTTCGTGGCGGTGAAAATTGTACAGCTCATTCAGCCGGTGCTCGAACTTCGCCACACGGGAATCGCCGCTGGCGGAGCGCATCAGGGCCTGCTCGGAAAGCGAGCGCAAGGCCTGCCGCACCGCTTCTTCTTGCAGCGTCATCGCCGGCTCGCGATTCGATTTCTGATTGCACGCGTGCAGCAGAGCATTCAACGAGAGCGGGTAATACTCGGGTGTGGTGATCTCTTTCTCGACAAGTGCGCCGAGCACGCGCGCTTCAATTTCCGATAGTTGCAGGGCCATGCCAAAATGATAGCAGACCATCCGGCAAGGTAAGGCAGGAGCATGTTCCGGCGAATCGTTCTATGGAAAGAAAAGTCCTCTACGCTGGCGTGGCCACGGGTGTGCGCGGCGTTTTTGCCGCCGCCTTGTGCTCGTACAAATTGCGGTCGGCTTCCTTAATCAATTCCTCGAACTGATCGCCGGGCTCATACGCTTTCCAGCCAACGGAGAAGGTAACGGGCAGGACTTTCCCCTGGATCTCGATCGGCAAGGCGTCAAGCCGCGACAGCACCAGCGGCAACTGGTTCACCTCGCAATCCGGCAACAGGAGGATGAACTCATCCCCGCCCCAGCGCGCCGCCAAGTCTGAACCGCGCGTGGAGCGGCTCAAATATTTGGCAAATTCCTTGAGCACGTGATCGCCCGCCAGGTGGCCGTGCTCATCGTTGATCTGCTTGAAGTCGTCCAGGTCCACCAGCACAACCAGCAGGGACAATCCCCGTCGTTCCGACCGCGCAATCTCTGCCCGCAGGCGCTGCTCGGCGAAGCGCCGGTTGTAAAGGCCCGTTAAAGGATCGAACATCGCCAGCCGCCGGAAAACTTCCGCCTGGATCTGCTGCTCGGCCAGCGCGCGCTGGATTTTACGCAGGCGAAGATGCTGGTAGATCATCTGGCACGTGAAGATCAGAACGAGCACTACCAGGGCGCGCACCGCAAGCCTCAGGTCCAGCCCGAAAAGAGTTTTTTCGCCTCTCAGGTAGAACGATACGGAAAGAGAAAAGATCGCGGCAGTCAGGCTGAGAATAATGATGGCGGCATTGCTCCACACCCACAGGTCGCGCCGCTCCAACTTGCGCAGGTTCGCTTGAATGTCGGCGGCGCCGTAGTCCGGTTCGTTCTGGAACAGGGGCGTGGAATCAGTGTTCATTTCTCGGTTCGCTATAAGAGGAACGTGCTTTATCTTGAAACTAGCCCTCCCTTCGCCAAGCGTCAAGCACGCTGGCTAAGCCTGCGCCCCGGTAGTAACGCCACCGAAACGCCGGAGTCGGAAGACCGCGCCAACTGACTTTATTCTTGCTAGCCCGGCCCCGGGGTCACGAACAGTTCCTTGCTCTTAGAACATCTTTGCAGCACTCTGCTTGAAATGGGTGGGTTCGAGCGTGCTCGTCCATTTTGCCCAGCATGCGCAAGCGTGGTAATTTGGAACCCGATGAAAATCCTCTCCGCGATAGTTCTGACAATCCCTGTCCACTACCCGTTGACGTTCCTGGCCGTGACCGCATTGGCCGCCAGCGCTATTCTTCTCGTGAAACCCTTGCGTCGCGTGCGGGTGATTGCTGGCTCGCGCGATCCGCAGGGTGCCTTGGCGCCTGCCGCTAGCAGCCCAGTGTCTGTCAGCCAAGAGAAATCTGGAGTGTGCCGCCACCTCCGGTTCTGGTACGGGCTTTGCCTTCTGCTCGCAGTGTTCACCTATTTCTACGCTCTGGACAGTCCGCACATTCCCAAGAACGGCGACGAATACATTTACGCGCACATTACGCGTCTCACGGCGGACGGCGGTCATCTGCTGCCCCTCCAATCGCAGTTGCACGAGATGCGAAACACGAAGCCGCCGCTGCTGTTCTGGCAGGGGATCGCCTCCACGCGATGGGCTAGGGATTGGGGCCTGCTAACGCTGCGGTATCCGAGCGTCATCTATACGCTGCTCACGGCGGGGTTGGTGTTCCTGCTGGGGTGGAGGGTGTCGGGCCGGCTGGAAACCGGTGGCTTGACGTGTCTGACCTTCCTTTCTTTCTTTAACATCTACCGGTACGGCCGCCCCTTTCTGACCGAAGCGCCCGTGACCTTCTGGACCTTCTTGCCGTTCTTTGCGTTCCTTTTTTGGCAGCCAGTCATGCTTGAGTCGCGCGTCCTCATGCCCCTCTTGTTGGGCCTTGGCCTGGGCGTGGGTCTCCTCTACAAGTCCTTCGCGCTTGTCCTTCCAGTGGCCTTGGCCTTCTCCTGGTGGTACCTGGATTATCGAGAGTACAGGGTGCGGGCATTTCTGACCAAGGATGCTGGGAAGATCGCCATCATGGGGTTGGTCTCCCTCGCGTTGTTTAGCCTGTGGTTCCTGCTGGACCCGAAACCCATGGCCATCACGCAGGAATTCGTCTGGAAAGAGAACCTCGGAAAGTTCGATCTGCACGGCGTCGGTTACCTGGCGAAGCTCCTGTGGGGAGGATCGAGCGTCTGGGCGCTGGCACTGGGCTATCCGGTGAATGCCGGCTTGTTGGCGTTTCCGGTGATGGCGCTGTTTTGGGTCTCTTTCAAACGACGACACCAATTGGGGGGAGCAGAGAAGCTGCTTTGGATCTGGGTCGCCTCCCTGTTTTTGTTTTTCAGCCTTCCCAGCATGCGGTCGAGCCGCTATCTTCTGCCAGCCATGCCGGCGCTGGCCGTCCTGTGTGCCCTCAACTGGGACCGCATCAGCCGCAAGACGTTTGTGGCCAGCCTCCTAGCCGCGGTGGCCGCCATCGCCGCGATGACCTATTTATCCCTGCGACTCCAATTCAACGTGGGAGGTGTCCGGCTGTTCCCGGCGACCTACTGGCTGCTTCTGGGTGTCACTGCGATGCTCGTACTCCTTGGACTCTTCGTGCCTGAGTTTGCGCGACCTAGTGTCCCCTGCGTCGCGCTGCTGTTGTGTCTGTGCCTGGCAGTGGCTCTCCGCCCGCTGGATGGTCTCCTCGGCCGCTATGGCCCTGACGCCCAGCAGTACGTCAGGGGCAAGCAGGTTTGGGTGCCTTGTAACTTCAGAGCCGTCGACGAAGGCTATCGCCTCCTCTTGCCAGGAGCTGACGTCCATGGCTATCGCGACGACGGGAGTGTGACACTCGATTCTCTGGACACCCGCTATGCCATGTTCGCCATCCGGCAGCCGTTGGCCGCGACGGAAACGAGCGGCCTCCGGCTGATCGGTCAACGCCTGGAGATCCACAGCCGTCTTAGTTCCCGCGAGCTCTTGGACATGCTACGGGGAAACATATTCAACCAACTCTTCGTCCGAGAGATACTGGTCGAAGTCCCCGGTGCGCGCGCGGTGCCCCTCCCCTCGGATGAGGGATGCCGCTGAACGCGCACGCCCGTGCGTGAGCGCTGGCGAAGTCCTGTACCTCGCCAAAATTCCACGCGTAACGAAAAATGCCTTAAGAAACGGCGAATCACCAGCGGAAGCGATTCCGTCGCAAGCGGAATTGAGCTTTATTGGGAAGGCGATTTCTGCGGAATTACAGCCATTCGAAAAAGAAGTGGTGCGGTCGAGTGGATTCGAACCACCACGGTATTGCTACCGCCAGCCCCTCAAGCTGGTGCGTCTGCCAGTTCCGCCACGACCGCACAGAGAATGAGACTTTATTGTAGCCGCACCAGTCAAAAGCGGCAAGGCACGGAGGAAAATTACGGCCGGATCACTGGGTGGAGTGCGGGAGCTTGTTTACCCTGAACATTTTCGCGAAGGGCTCCCGCTTTTGACACCCCAAATTCCAAGTGAAACGTCCGGCCTTGCCAATCACCTCGAGCGCAAAAGCGGCAGCCCGGCTGCCGAACTCCAAGAAAATTACGGCTTCGCGGGAGTCGACGGCTGCGGCGCTGAAGACTGCGGTGCTGCGGGCTGCTGCGTCGCTGGCGCTGGTTTCACGGGAGCCGGTGTCGCCGCCTTGGGCGCGGGCTTCGAGTACTTCTCCAGGATCGAGCCACCTTGGCCCGCCTGCCCCACATTCTGATCCACGCGCACCACCATGGCCATCGCGCAGACCATGAACATGATCGCGCACCACGTTGTGGCCTGCGATAGCACGGATGCCGCCCCGCGCGGGCCAAATGCCGTCTGGCTGCCCGCCCCGCCGAATGCGCCGGCCAGGTCCGCCGCCTTGCCGCTTTGCAGCAGCACCACAATAATCAGTACCAGGCAGTTCAGTACAAAGAACGGCTTCAGGATCCAACCGCCCCACGGAAAGTGAAACCCGGCGGCGATGATCCCAAATCCGATCAACAATGCAATCGTCCACTTCATCCAAGCTGGCATTCCGCGCACCTCAATCCATTAAACGTCGCATCCGCCTACCTTGGCGGCTTCCTTATCTTCTCTAAAGGCGGCCTCAACCCAGTTCTTACCGAGGCCAATCCTTCACCAGGCTAGCGAACGACTTCGGGTCCAGGCTCGCTCCACCAACGAGCGCGCCGTCGAGTTCTTCTTGCGCCATCAACCCTTTAATATTGTCAGGCTTGACGCTCCCGCCGTACAGAATCCGCAACGTGGAAGCATGGCTGGCAGTGAACTTCTCCGCCGCACACTGGCGAACGAACTTATGCACCGCCGCGGCGATCTCCGGCGTAGCCGTGCGGCCAGTGCCAATGGCCCAGACCGGCTCGTAAGCTATCAGAATACGGGAGAATTCCTCGGGGGTCAACGCGCCCACGCTCCCCAGGAACTGGCTTTGGCAGACCCGCTCGGTATGGCCGGCCTCGCGGTCGGCCAGCATTTCGCCGATGCACACGATCGGCGTAAGTCCCGCAGCAAGAGCGGCTTTGGTCTTCTTGAACACGGTTTCGTTGGTCTCGCCGAAGAACTGGCGCCGCTCGGAGTGGCCGATGATCGTATAGCGGCACCCCGCTTCCACCAGCATGCCCGTGGAAACCTGCCCGGTGAAGGCGCCCTCCTTTTCCCAGAACACGTCCTGCGCGGAGATGCCGATCAGCGTGCCTTTGGTGGCCTCCACCGCGACGGGAATATTCGTAAAGGGCGGCGCGACAACGATGTCGCAGTCCTTCACGCCTGCAACCAACGGAAGGAACGCGGCAAAAAACGCGCGCGTCTCCGCCTGATTCTTGTACATCTTCCAGTTGCCGGCAATTACCCGGCGGCGTTTTGCGGTGCTCATTTGTCGGTCAGTGCCTCCACGCCGGGCAACTTGCGCCCGCCGAGGAATTCCAGCGAGGCGCCGCCTCCGGTCGAAATGTGAGAAATCTGGTTTGCGACTCCAGCCTGATGCACGGCCGCCACGGAATCCCCGCCACCGATGATCGAAATTGCGCCGCCCGTTGTGGCAGCGGCCACGGCCTTGGCGATTTCCAGTGTGCCCTTGGCGAACGCGGGCATTTCAAACACGCCCATCGGGCCGTTCCATACGATGGTCTCGGATTTCGCGATTTCCGCCTTGTACGCCGCGATCGTTTTCGGGCCGATGTCCAGCCCTATCTGGTCCGCGGGCATCGCGGAAACGTCCACGATTGTTGCCGGAGAGTCGGCCTTGAATTCCGGCGCGATCACGCTGTCGCTGGGCAGCAGGAACTTGAAGTTCTTCTGCTTGGCGTCGGCCAGGATCTTCTTCGCCAGCTCAATCTTGTCTTCTTCCACCAGCGACTTGCCGATGGGCAATCCCTGCGCCTTCAAAAAGGTGTAGGCCATGCCGCCGCCGATCAGCATGGCATCGGCAATCTTCATCAGGTTCTCGACCACTTCGATTTTGTCGCTGACCTTGGCCCCGCCAAGAATGGCCACGAACGGGCGGGCGGGATCGCTGATTGCTTTGCCGATATACTCGAGTTCTTTTTCCATCAGCAGCCCCGCCGCCGCCTGCTTCACGAATTTCGTGATACCCACGACGGAAGCGTGCGCGCGGTGCGCCGAGCCGAAAGCATCCAAGACGAATACATCGTCGCAGAGCGCCGCAAGTTGCTTGGAAAACGCTTCATCGTTTTTCTCTTCTTCGGGATGGAAGCGCACATTTTCCAGCAGCAGGATATCGCCCTCGGCCAGGCTGCGGCTCTTCGATTCGGGAATCGGTCCCACGCAATCCGACGCAAAGCGCACGGGTCTTTCGATCAACTGTTCGAGCTTCTTGGCCACGGGGAGGAGCGAGTATTTCGGCTCCGGCCCCCCTTTGGGTCGCCCAAGATGCGATGCCAGCACCAGGCGCCCGCCTTTCTGTATGGCTAGGCGCAGTGTGGGCAGCGTTTCGCGGATGCGCGTGTCGTCGGTGACCACGCCGTCCTTCAAGGGCACGTTGAAATCCACGCGAATGAATACGCGCTTGCCGCGGAGATCGAGGTCTTGAATCGTAAGTTTGTTCATTTTGAATCTACTTTCTGTGATCAGTTATCGGAATTCAGCGAACGGATATCAGATATCAGCGATCCGATATCAGGAACCCGGTTTGAACCAAAGTTTCAAGCGCGTCCTGGAGCGGTCTGCCATGTGTGACCCGCCTTCTGGGGCGCAACTTTATAATAAAGCGCACGGTCCTGAGTGCAACCCGTGGCTCGCTCTCACGCGAGTCACGGGTCACAAGTCACTGCCTTCAAAACTTCGCAGCAAGCAGCAAGATCAGGTCGCGCACACGGCAGGAGTAGGCCCACTCGTTGTCGTACCACGACAGCACCTTGACGCACTTATCGCCGACAACCTTGGTGTAGCCCGCATCCACGATGGACGAATTGTCATTCCCGCGGAAGTCGATAGAGACCAGCTCTTCTTCCGTGTACGCGAGAATTCCCTTCATCGGGCCTTCCGCCGCCGCCTTCAGCGCCGCATTCACGCTCTCCTTTGTCGCCGGCTTTTCCACGAATACGGTGAGGTCGACCACGCTGACGTTCGGAGTCGGCACGCGCATCGAGTACCCGTCCAACTTGCCGTCCAATTCCGGAATGACCAACTTCAGCGCTTTCGCTGCTCCCGTCGTGCTCGGAATCATGCTCAAAGCCGCTGCGCGCGCGCGCCGCAAGTCTTTGTGCGGCAAATCCAGCAGTCGCTGGTCGTTTGTATACGAGTGGATCGTGGTCATCGTGCCACAAACGATCTTGAAAGTGTCCTGCAGAACTTTCGCGACAGGGGCGAGACAGTTTGTGGTGCAAGAGGCGTTCGACACCACATGGTGCTTCGCCGGGTCATAAGTCTTGTCGTTCACACCAAGCACAAACGTGGCATCCGGGTCCGTGGCAGGCGCCGTAATAATGACCTTCTTCACGGGCCCGCGGATGTGCTTCCGGGCATCGGGACCCTTGGTGAACAAACCCGTCGACTCGACCACAATCTGCGCGCCGACGCTGGCCCAGTCGAGTTCCGCCGGGTCCTTCACCTTGAATACTCTGAAGCTCTTGCCTTCCACGCTGATGGAGTCGTCCGTGTGGGTGATGGTTTGCGAGAGGTTCCCAAGGACCGAGTCGTACTTCAAGAGGTGCGCGAGGGTCTTGGCATCCGTGATGTCGTTCACGGCCACGAACTGAATGTCCTTGTCATCCAGCGCTGTGCGCACGATGTTGCGACCGATGCGGCCGAAGCCGTTGATTCCAACCTTAATTGGCATGCTTCCTCCGGTGGGGGTAGACTCCGGCGACCCATAGAGTGCGAACGCCGCCGTGTGTAGAACAGAAAATGCTAGGAGTAGTGTAAGGAAAAGTCAACGCGAACCGAAGTGTCCTGGGTCACAAACAATCTGCCATGGCCTCTGGCAACTTGGCTTGATTGGATCTTGTCGCCGCTTGCTTCTCGTGATCGTCCTGCACCAAAACGAAATGCGATTCGCGGGTTCGGCCTCTTCGCTCAGCCACTCACTCCACGCCTAAGCCCTTTTCCGGCTACCATTGTAGCGCATCGCCTTACCCTATGCCGCCTCTATTGCCGCTACTCGCCATGCTCTCCCCGACCGGCCAGCGGGGTTGGCTCAGCACTGCATTGCTTGCCGCGGTCATCGCCATGCCCTATCTGAATGGTGTCCTCATCCGGGGCAGGCGTCAGGCGGGCAACTCCCCTGAGTCTTCGCCGCTCTTGCCGCTCTGGCCTCATTACTGGTTTGCCCTGGCCCTTGCAGCCTTTTCGTCGTGGCATGCCTGGCCTGCGCTGCGTGCGGGGCGCATCTCGCCGGGCCTCACCAATGGCCTGTGGCTCGCCACAATTGCGCTGGTTCTGCTTCTCCTCCAACTGGCCGTGGGCGCCGTCTTGCGTTACCGGGGGCCTGGCCCCTCTACCTTCGTCCGGCGCACCCACTTCGTCCTGATGGCCGCGATCGTGCTCCTTTTGGTGGCCCACATCTGGCTAAACAGTCGTTTTTTTCATTCCCTTTTCTGACGCTCCTCCGGCGGAACAGGATTCCACGCAGGCTACTTTTGCAGTGTCTCCGCGCCATAGGACTGAATCCGTACCCGCGATTCTCCTTCCAGGCTTTGCACTGCCAACCTCGTTTCGTGCACCATCAGCGTGCAGCCTACGCTCAGCTCCACCACCGCCGACGCAGTGTTTCAACCGCAAATTCAGAAGATCTGCACAAAGCTGCTTCTTTGGAATAGTATTACCGCTTTCTTGGCATGGTCACAGGGGCGAGACGCAATGGCGATCGAGAGAGTCGCGTGGACAAGATGGGCCGGGTGGCCGGTGGCGGTGCATTCCGTGCGGACGACAGTGGCGGCCATGGTTTCGGTGCTGGTAGCGCGATTATTCCGGCTGCCGGAAGCGTACTGGGCGGCGGTTACAACCCTGGTGATCACACAGTCGTCGCTCGGTGCGGCGCTTACTGTTTCCTGGCAGCGATTCGTCGGAACGATGCTTGGAGCGGCAGTTGGCGCACTTGTGGCGAGTCACTTCCAGCCGCACGTTCTCGTGTTCGGTGCTTGCGTGTTCGTCCTGGGGCTGCTATGCGCCGTGGCCCGTTCGAATCGAAGCGCATATCGCTTCGGGGGCGTTACGCTGGCGATTGTGCTGTTGGTGCCGCGGGTGGGTTCCCCCTGGCGAATCGCTTTTCACCGGTTTGCGGAAGTGTCCATCGGAATTGGGGTGGCCCTGCTTTTGGCGTGGCTTTGGCCGGAGGAGGATGTCACACCTCCGCGGAAAGACTGAATTTCTTTCCCAATTGGGAACTTCATTGCGGGTACTGCTTGATGGACGTGACGTGTTCGCCGGTGAACTTAACAAAGACCGTTTTGTCCGGGGGATGCCCGTAGATCCAGTCTTCCGTATCGTTGCCGTTGGCATCGCGCTCGCGCACTTTGCGGTCCGGCTTGCCGATGGCCGCCACCACTTCCTCGCGGTCCATGCCCAGCATCGCATGGCGCTCCGTGATGGCCTTCTTCATTTCCGGCGGCAGCGTGTCAATCCAGTGCACCGCGGCGGAGCGCTCTTTCGAAAAATCCAGGAACGGCCCAAGAATTTGCTTCAGCTGGTCGGGGGTGAGATCCGGAATCGCAGCGGGGAATTGAACATAGATCGTGCCGCCCATTCCTGGCTGGATGCCCGGCGGTCCCTGCTCCTGCGCCGTGCCGGTAGACTGCCCCACGGGCGCCGGTGGTCCACCCATGCCAATTTGAATGCGGTCGCGCCAGTGCTTCTTGGGGCGACCCCCGCCATTGATGTCCACCACGATGGTGTGCTCGCGAAATTCCAAATTCGTAATCTGGGCATTATCTCCGGTGTTCACGGCCGCACCGTGCGTGGCCACGGCATGATCCAGATTCTCTTGGTTGATGGGCTTATCGGTATAGAGGATAAAACCCTCTTTGCCCCCTGGTACCGGCTTGCGCGCTTTCGCGAATTCGCCGGAGACGTAGCGAATCAGGGCTAGTTTCGAGGTTTCCTGGAGCGTGGTGCTCTTCTTCCCTGGGGCGGGCGCGCCCTGCGTCTGCTCCTGCCCAGCGCTGCTCATAACCAGGGGCAACAGGGGAATGCTCCCGCCCGGCGGAAAGTTCTCCGCGGCGGCATGCGGTTCGCTCCGCAGGGACATGGCCTTGGGCACATCCGCATCCGCGAATAACAGCAGCGCAATCGTAATGGCCAGAAGGTAGTGCATGGCTCCAGGGATCGTGCCACCCGCCAAGGTGTGCGTTCCCTATTTTATGATGCAGAAAGCCACTTGAATAGCAGCAGATTTGCAAAACTACTGCGATACCACCGTGACCCCTTGCCGGTCAATTTGCATCGGCAATAGCTCCCCGCCGGACTCCTCCACCGCCTTTTCAACGCGTTCCCGCGCGTCCGGCTCAATCAGCAGAACAATACACCCGCCGCCGCCCGCACCGCACACTTTCCCAGCCAGGGCGCCTTTGCGCCGGGTGTTCTCTATGATGCGGTCGATTGTCCCCGTGGAAATCGTGGGCAGGTTCCTGCGGCGGAAGGTCCACTCGTCATGCATCAGCCGCCCTGTCTCTTTCCAGTCGCCCGCTTCCAACGCCACGCGCATTTGCTGCGCGATTTGCGAAATGCGCTCCAGGTTATTCACCACCGACTTCTTGTTGTCAATGTGGGCTTTGAATACGCCCCAATTGTTGATGGCCGATTGCCGCGGCTTTCCCGTGTAACACACCACCAAGCGGCGCTCAAGTTCGTCCAGATTCACATTCAGTTCGACGCGGCGTTCGCCACCAGGTATCAATTCAATGGCCGCCGCGCCACCGAACGCCGGCGGATAGTGATCCTGCATCCCTGTGGGGATGCGGATGACAATGGCCTCCGCGTCGCGGCTGATGTGGATCCAGTCCACCTTGCTGCGGCCCGTCCCCGTGAAGCGGTCCAGCGCCGCGCAAATGGACACCGCCATGGCGCTGGATCCGCCGATGCCCGCGCCCGCCGGAGCCTCCGAATTCGTCGTCAGCGTGAATCCGCCTTCCGGACGGAAGAACTTTACAATTTCGGCCAGCAGAGGCAAGCGGAACCCTTTCGCGTCCGCCAGCTTTGCAAACGACGCAAAGCTCTCCGCGCGTTTGGTGTCCAGCGATACCAGCTTGATGCTTTCGTCTCCCGGCGCGTGCGTCTCGATCGCACAATGCGCGTAACGCGAAATCGCCGCGTTCAGCGTCACCGCTCCGGGATGAAACAAGTACAGCGGCCAGATATCCAGCGTACCTCCGGCCAGGTCAATGCGTGTTGGAGCCTTCGATTCGATGAGCATGTGCTTCCTGAGAAAGAGAAATGGATTGCCCGCGATGTAGAAGGCGGGTTTATCTTAAGCCGCGCCATTTGATGCGCCACGGATGCGCGGCATAATCACCGGGCCCGCTTCCTTGCGGGCCTGCGCCGGATTCGGCTCAAAACACCGGCGGCAGCGCGCTTCGTACATCTCAGTGGCCCCCACCACGATCAATTCTTCGCTATCCACAAGCCGCTGCGTGTGCACCGCCGGATTCCCGCAGCGCACGCAAATGGCCAGCAACTTGGTGATCTCCTCCGCCACCGCCAGCAGCCGCGGCATGGGTTCAAAGGGGCGCCCGCGATAGTCCGTATCCAGCCCCGCCACAATCACGCGCTTCCCAAGGTTCGCCAGCTTCGTGCACACTTCCACGACCTCATCCCCCAGGAACTGCGCCTCATCGATGCCCACAACTTCCGTGCGCGCCTGCAATTTCTCCAGGATCTCCGAGGCTTTGCTCACATTGTCGGACGGGATGCCCAGCCCGGAATGGGAGACGATTTCGTTCGCGGTATAGCGCGAGTCGATCACCGGCTTGAAAATCTGCACGCGCTGCCGCGCGATCTCCGCGCGCCGCAATCGCCGGATCAGTTCTTCGCTCTTTCCGGAGAACATCGGTCCCACCACGACTTCGATCCAGCCCATGTTGCCTTTTACAATGTCCACGTCGTTTCTCCTCACTCCCCGGCCCAGGGCCACGCGCTACACGGCGTCACGGTCCCGCCGCGAATGCCTTCCCGTACATCCTCCGATTGTAGAATGGCGCGAACGCCGCTACCACTGCCACTCGAAACGCTTCTTGCCGCGAGATCAGGTCCCCCGACAGCACGCCCCAGGCCCCCTGTGCGTCGCGAATCCCCACGGCTCCCGCGAAACGGTCGATCGCCTCGGAAAGCTCCCTGCCGTTCGAGAGCACGTCCTCGGCAAGCGCCTCGGGCAATTCAATGCTCCCCGAGCACCCAAAATGCCCTCGCCGTCCATCGGTCACGTACGCCCAACTTTCCAGCAGAACACTTCGCCGGCCATTCTCCACGGCTACATCCAGCCCGCCCTCGAGTCCTGCAAAATAATCCGCGGACCCACCGTTGGCCCTCAGTTTCTCCACAAGGGCTTCCGCCCTTTGCCGCGCCCCGCGCATCAATTCCTCCCGCGAAGCAGGCGTATGCCCCACCCCACTCTCCACTTCATAGCCTTGGATCTCCAGGGCCATCTTCGGAGCGATCATTTCTTTGAAGAGTGCGGCAGCTTCCCGGACGGCATTCAGTTTTGGCCGCCGTGTGCTCCCGACAGCGATGCGGCAGACAGTCATCGAGCGCAGGACCCAATCGCGGGCATCATAGCGGGAATTCGCACAAATGTTCAGCGGGATTTTTCGGGAGGCTGAGGAAATTTCCAGAGAAAAATGGAGCGGCCTATGAGAATCGAACTCACGCCTGAACCTTGGCAAGGTTCCGTACTACCATTATACTAAGGCCGCTCGAACTCTTATTTTATAGCACGCAAGCACACCAGAAACCAAGTCAAAGCAGGGTATCTGCCGCAGTTGCCGAAACGGTTCAGGATACTTGGCTGACGCGCGCGGACTTGACCACGGGCGAGCGCCGCTGGCGTTCGGCGAAGCGCGTGGCCTTGTCCTTATCCGTATAAACGCGGCCAAACGTCTCGCCATCCGCGTAGTTGACGGTGACCAGATAATGGTGATGCCGGCGGCGGCGATCCTTGCCAAACTCGGATTTTTCGTCGCGCACGGACTTTCTGGGTAGTTTTGATGCTTGTTTAGCCACGTGAAAATCCTCGAAGTTGGAAAACTCTTAAGCATCACTATCGCAAGAAAACTCCCTCCGCGCAAGTAGTATGCAAGCTAGTTACCCTTTCTTCATTAGTTGACTGAAGAGGACTGTTAAAGCCGCAGCCCACAGTTAACCTCGGCTGCCCGGTCCAGGAGCCGAATCCCACCGGCATCCCGAGAAAGCGGACTTTTCCAGTCTCACCCTCTCTTTCTTTGCCGCAGGCTTCCCAGCCAACAAGACTGCCAATTTGGCCGCTGCCATCGGCAACACCGGCTAGCGCAAAATTCCAATTTCCTACCCGAACCCCTAAGTCTTTGCATCTAATAGTAGTGAAGCGCGTGATGTCGGCGTTTCAGCAGCCGCATAGCTTGCAGCGCCGCTGTCATGAAACATTTCGCCGAATTTTGCGTCTTAATGGATGAGGCTCACAGTATGCTCCTACGGCGGACGAAGGATAAGCTGATGACGAATATGCAAAAACTGCCGCCCATTCTGGAAGATCTTCGGAGCCATGCTCCGGAACAGTTGGCGGAACTCCGCCTGCTGCTCGGCGCGGGGATAACCGGCCGGCCCGATTCGCGCCGCCCCGGCTTTTTTGAGGTCGATGGCAATTCCAGCGTCTATTACATCTTCCGCTACCCCAACGGCCAAAAAGTTCTCCTCCTGGCAGCGTGGGAACGCCAGTCCGACCCGGTCGCTGAAGTGGCGGCCTGCTCCTGCCCAGCCGCATGACCGAGCCGCTTAATCATTCAGACCAGTCCCGCACACGGGAAACGGAGAGTTTGGCCCCGCCTAGGAGGGTTCCCGTCAGTCTTTTTCCAGCTTCAATGCTACCGAGTTGATGCAGTAACGCAGTCCCGTGGGCTTAGGCCCGTCCTCAAACACGTGCCCCAGATGGGCGTCGCAATGGCTGCATCGCACCTCCGTGCGCGTCATCCCGTGGGAGCTATCGGTTTCCTCCTCCAGCACCTCCCCAGTGGCGGGTGCGAAGAAGCTCGGCCAGCCGCATCCGGAGTGGAATTTGGTCTCCGACCGGAACAACGGCTGCCCGCAACATACGCACTTATAGGTGCCGGGCGTTTCGCTAGCTTCGTACTCGCCGGAAAACGGGGGTTCCGTCCCTTTCTGCCGTGTCACATAGTACTGGTCCTGCGTAAGTGCCTTCTTCCATTCCGTATCGGATTTCTGCAGTTTTTCGGTCATTTTTTGTCCCCTAAACTGGACCGCTATTGTCCTGTCAGTATCAGATTCAGCGCAATACCTTGACGTTTCGTCCTCCTCCCCTAATCATAGAAACGGCCCCGCCCGTAGGACGATAGCATGGCCGAATTGCCTGAAAAGCAGTATCCGGAGAAGCGCCGCAGCCGGCGAGCTAAAATCGCCAAGCCCCTCCGCGTGCGTCCCTCCGAACCTCGGGACGAGCATTTCGAAGACATGCCCGTCAGCATCAACGCCTCCAAGGAAGGCATCTACTTTCACACCCGCCGTTCCGGCTATTACAAGGGCATGCGCGTCTTCGTCACTTTCCCCTTTAGCTCGGCCCATGACCCCATGAACTGCGAATATGTGGCCGAGGTCGTCCGCGTCGAGCCCCTGCCCAACGCCAGGTTTGGCGTGGCCCTGCATCTTCTCATGACGGTCAATTACAGCTCCAACACCCCGCCGGGTATAGTCTCTCGCACTTAGCATCGAAAATTCAGATGCATCCAGTGTGATCTTTGGTTTGGTTCAACCCTCCCCGATCGTGTATTTTCTTTTTGCAATGCTTCTTCGGGCGCATCGACACCATCATCACGGCTTCCTGCCGCGCCCGGTGAGGTCTGTATAGCGCTTTCGTAACAATAAGCTCTTATCAGCCCGCTGGCGCCAATCGCCCCGGCGGGTTTTTTGTTTTTGGGAGGCTCTGGTGGAACTTGCCTTTGCAAAATTGGACGGGTTGATCCCCGCGGTCATTCAAGACCACGCCACGCGCGAAGTGCTGATGCTCGGCTTCTTGAATCCCGAAGCGCTCGAATACACCCAGCGCACCGGCGAGGTTCACTTCTTCAGCCGTACCCGCCAGCGCCTCTGGAAAAAAGGCGAAATCAGCGGCCACGTCCTTCGCGTCCGCCAACTCCTCTTCGATTGCGACGCTGACTCGCTCCTCATCCGTGTGGAAGCCGTGGGGCCCGGCGTCTGCCACGAGGGCTACCGGAGCTGTTTCTTTCGCGAACTGGAGCCGGACGGCACCTCGCGCATCGTCGCGGAGCGCGCTTTCGCGGTCGAAGATGTTTACGGCAAAAAGGGGGCGCAATGAGCGTCTTGAAATTGGGTATTCCCAAGGGCAGCCTGCAGGACGCCACGGTCGATCTGCTGGCCCGCGCCGGGTGGAAAGTCACGTTGAGCTCCCGCAGCTACGTGCCCGCGATTGACGACGAGGAAATGGACTGCCTGCTGGTGCGCGCGCAGGAGATGGCTCGCTACGTTGAATCGGGCGCTCTCGAAGCTGGAATCACCGGCCATGATTGGGTCGTGGAGACAAGCGCGGATGTCGTCGAACTCGCGGAACTTGTCTATGCCAAGCAGCGGCTGGCCCGCGTGAAATGGGTGCTGGCCGTTCCCGAAGACTCCGCCATTCGCTGCCCGCGCGACCTCAAGGGAAAAACCATCGCCACCGAAGTGGTGCGCATCACCGAAAAATATCTGGCTGGCCATGGCGTCAAGGCACGCGTGGAATTTTCCTGGGGCGCCACCGAAGTGAAAGTACCCCAACTGGCCGACGCCATCGTGGAAGTCACGGAGACGGGATCTTCGCTGCGCGCCAACCGCCTGCGGATCCTCGACACCGTCCTCGAATCCTCCACCGTCTTCATCATGAACCGCAAAGCTGCGCAGGATCCGGCGAAACGTCAGAAGGCCGAAAGCCTCGTGCTCATGCTGCAAGGCGCGATTGCCGCCGCCACACGCGTCGGCTTGATGCTCAATGTGAGGCAGCAGGATCTGGCCGCCGTCCTGGCCGTGCTCCCGGCGCTGAAAAATCCCACGATTTCCTCGCTGAGCGATTCCGAATGGGTCGCCGTCAACACCGTCATCGAAGAAGCGGTCGTCCGGCAGATTTTGCCGAAACTCAAAGCCGCGAAAGCCCAGGGCATCGTGGAATATCCCTTGAACAAGATCGTGCTCTGATGAGAATCCTGAAGCTCACCGCGCAAACCGAAGCGAAACTGATGCGGCTCCGTCAGGGCGACGACCCCGTCGCCCTGCACACCGCGGCGAAGATCGTGGACGATGTCCGGCTGCGGGGCGATGCCGCACTGCAAATGTGGAATCGCAAGTTCGACCCGGCCGCGTCGAAACGTGCCTCACTCTGGATCTCTCCCGCCGAAACCTCTGCGGCAAAAAATCGTGTCAGCCGCGAATTCCTTCGCGCTATCTCTCACGCCGCGGACAATGTTCGCCGCGTGGCGGAAAAACAGTTGCCCCGCGAATGGAAGTTGCAGGTCGAGCCCGGCGTGACCGTCGCTCAGATCGTCCGCCCCTTGGAATCCATCGGATGCTATATTCCCGGCGGACGCTTCGCGCTCGTCTCCACGCTGGTCATGACCGTGGTGCCCGCGCAAGTGGCCAGCGTCCGGCGCATCGTTGCCGTTTGTCCGCGCCCGAACGATGAGCTGCTCGCGGCGGCGGATTTGCTGGGCGTCACGCAAATCGCCCGAGTCGGCGGCGCCCAGGCGATTGCCGCGCTTGCCTATGGCACCAAGCGCATCGCAGCCGTCGAAAAGATCTTCGGGCCGGGCAATCGCTTCGTCACCGCCGCAAAGCAAATCGTCAGCGCCACCTGCGCTATCGATTTGCCCGCGGGGCCAACGGAAGCGATCGTGCTCGCCAATCACGGAAATCCCCGCTGGATCGCTGCTGATTTGCTCGCTCAATCCGAGCATGCTCCCGACGCCGGCAGCTATCTGGTAACTTCATCGCCGGGCTTTGCGCGAAAAGTTCAGCACGAGGTCATGAAGCAATTGGATGAATTGCTCCCCGGTAATCCCGCGCAAATTGCCATCCGCAAGGCGGGCGCCATCCTTTTGGCCCGCTCCTGGAACGCCGCCCTCGACTTTGTGAATCGCTTTGCGCCGGAGCATCTCAGCTTGCCGTCCGGCGGCCACAAACTGTTGGGCAAGATTCGCTCTGCCGGAACGGTGTTCCTCGGGCCGCTCAGCGCGCAACCCTTCGGCGATTATGCCACCGGCAGCAACCACGTTTTGCCCACGGGCGGCTGGGCCAGGCGTCGCGGAGGCCTCGGCGCCAGCGATTTTGTGAAGTGCATCAGCGTGCAAACGATCGCGCCCCGTGGTTACCGCGGCCTCGCCGCCGATGTGCAAACCCTGGCCGGTGCCGAAGGACTTTACGCGCACGCCAATGCCGTCGAGGTACGCCGGTGAAGGTGCGACTCCCCGTTCGCCAGGCGATTCTCGAACGGCGCACCTACGAGACGCCCGCCGAAGGCCGCGCGGGGAAGATTCGCCTCGACTTCAATGAGAACACCACTGGCTGCGGCCCGGCCGCGTTGCGGGCGCTCCGCAAGCTCAGCGCGAAAGAGATCGCCACGTATCCGGAATACGCAGCGTCCACGCGCAAAATCGCCCGCTATTTTCGTGTGCACCCGGACGAACTCGTCCTTACCAACGGCGGCGACGATGCCTTGCGCGTCTTCTTCGATACGTTCGTCCAGCCGCGCAGCCACATCCTGATCTGCGAGCCGACCTTTCCGATGTACCGCTACTACGCCGAAATTGCCGGCGCGCGCGTGAACTCGCTTCGTTACGGCCCCGACATGGAGTTTCCCCTTGCCGCTGCGCTGGCCGCACTTCGCCGGAAACCGCGCGTGTTCTTCCTCGCCAACCCCAACAATCCCACCGGGACGCTGGTCGACAGGGATGCAATCCGCAAACTGCTGCGCGCCGCGACGCATACCGTGGTGGTCATGGACGAAGCCTACGCGGAATTCTCCGGCCTCTCCGTCGTACCCTGGATTCGGAAATATCCACAGCTCTTCGTGGCGCGGACTTTTTCGAAAGCCGAAGGCCTTGCGGGCTTGCGCCTCGGCGCCGTCCTTGGCTGCCGCGATTCGTTGGCATTGGTGCGGCGGGCCTTGCCTCCCTACCCCGTCAACACGGCCGCGCTTGCCGCCAGCGTTGCCGCGGTGGAAGAAGGCACATCCATCGCGCGGTATGTCCGGGACGTCAAGCGCCTTCGCACGTGGCTTACGCGTGAACTTCAGAACCGCAATGTGCGCGTCTATCCCAGCGCCGCCAATTTCCTCATCGCCGATTTTGGCAACACGGGCCCCGCCTTCTTCCAGAGGCTGGAGCGCCACGGCATTCTGGTTCGCGAACGCAGCAAGGATCTCGGGCCTGGCTTTGCCCGCATCACGATTGGCACGGAAGCGGAACTCAAAAAACTCCTGCGTCTGTTCAAGCGCAACTCCTAGGAAAACGTATGCCCAGAATTTCATCAGTCCGGCGCAACACCAAGGAAACGCAAATCGCGCTGCGCCTGAATCTCGACGGGCGCGGCAAGGCCAGCATTTCTACGGGAATCCCCTTCTTTGATCACATGCTGGACCTCGTCGCGCGTCACGGCGGCCTCGATCTCCGCCTCACCGCCAAGGGCGACCTGCAAGTGGACCAGCACCACACCGTCGAGGACGTGGGCATTGCCCTCGGCGAAGCCGTCAACGCCGCGCTGGGCAATAAAAAAGGCATTCTCCGCGCCGGTTATTTCCTGATGCCCATGGACGAAACCCTTGTGGCTGCCGCCATTGATTTTGGTGGGCGCGGTTTTTGCGTCGTCAAGGCAAAATTCTCCGCAAAGCGCGTCGGCGATTTCCAAACTGAATTGGTGGAGGACTTTTTCCAGGGATTTGCGCAGGCCGCCCGCGCCAATGTGCATTTGCGCGTTCTGTACGGCCGCTCTTCGCACCACCAGATCGAAGCGCTGTTCAAGGCGTTTGCCCGCGCGTTGCGTTTTGCCATTTCGCGCGACACGCGCCTGCGCAACGTTTTGCCCAGCACCAAGGAACTTCTGTGAACGTCACACTGCTCGATTACGGCGCCGGCAATGTCACCTCGGTGGAGCGCGCCTTGCGCCGTCTGGGTGCGAATGTTTTCACGACCAACCGGCCGGAAGCAATTGCCGATGCCGAGCGCCTGATCCTCCCCGGTGTGGGCCATTGTGGCGCTCTGATCGCCGCTCTGGATGCGCATGGATTGCGCCAGCCGTTGCGCGACGCCATCGCGCGCGGCGCAAACTTCCTCGGCATCTGCCTGGGCTTGCAAGCGCTCTATGAAGCCAGCGATGAAGCCCCCTCATTGGCGGGCCTCGGCCTTTTGCCCGGCCGCGTCACTCATCTTCCCGCAGGCGTGAAGTTGCCCCACATGGGCTGGAACCAATTGCAACGCACGAACGGGAGCCGCCTTCTCGAGGGTGTTTCGCCCGAAGCCTACTTTTATTTCGCGCATTCCTACGCCGCGCCTGCCTCCGGCCCCGAAAGCACCGCCATTTGCCAGCACGGCCGCCCGTTCATCGCCGTCGTCGAGCAGCGCAACCTCTTCGGTGTGCAGTTCCACCCCGAAAAAAGCGGTGCTCCCGGTGCGAAGCTCCTCGAAAACTTCCTGAGGTTGCCCGCATGAGCCTGGCGCACCGCATCGTTCCCTGCCTCGATACCGACGGCATTCGCGTCGTCAAAGGCGTCCATTTTGAAGGCCTGCGCGATGCCGGCGATCCCGTGGAACTTGCCGCGCGCTATAACGCGGAGGGCGCGGATGAACTGGTCGTCCTGGATATTGCTGCCTCGCGCGATAACAACCCTACATTTCTGGAGACCATTCGCCGCGTCGCCGAGCAACTCGCTATCCCTCTCACCGCGGGAGGCGGCATCCGTTCGCTCGAAGATGCGCGCGCCGTGGTGCGTGCCGGTGCGGACAAGATCACCGTGAACACCGCCGGGGTTCAGCGTCCCGAATTGATTGGCGAACTCTCCTGCGAATTTGGCGCGCAGGCCGTCGTTCTGGCCATTGACGCGCGGCGCGAAAACGAGCATTGGACCGTGCGCGTTCGCGGCGGGCGTGCCGCCACGGGTCTCGACGCGGAAGAGTGGGCGCTTCGCGGCGTGGAACTTGGCGCGGGCGAAATTCTTCTCACCTCGATGGACCGCGACGGCACGCAGTCCGGCTTTGACATCGCCTTGACCTCCGCCATCAGCCGCGCCGTCAGCGTCCCGGTAATCGCTTCCGGTGGCGCGAGGATTCCTCAGCATTTTCTGGAAGTTTTTGCGCAAGGCTATGCCGATGCCGCGCTCGCCGCCTCCATCTTCCACGATCAGGTGCAATCCATCCGCGCGCTGAAATCCTACCTGAAGGAGAACGGCGTGGAGGTGCGCCTGCCATGCTGATTCCCTGCATTGACTTGCAGGATGGCCAGGCCGTGCAACTCGTGCATGGACGCAAGCGCGAACTCGCCGTCGCCGATGTCCTTGGCTTGCTCGACCGTTTCGGCCACTACGCCTGGCTGCACGTCATCGATCTCGATGCCGCGATGCGCAAAGGCCACAACAACCGCCTGGTGCAGCAACTCTGCCGCGAAGCCCGCCGCAAATTCAAAATCAAGCTCCGCGTTGGCGGCGGCATTCGCACCGTGCGCCGCGCCGAAGCGCTCATCGGCCTCGGCGTCGAACAAATCATCGTTGGAAGCGCCGCCTTCCGCCAGCAGCGGCCCAATGTGGCTTTCCTGAAACGCCTTGCCAATTGCGTCGGCAAAAAACACATCCTCATCGCTCTGGACACCGCCAAAGGACGCATCGTCATTCACGGCTGGCGCAGGTCACTCTCGCTCGCTCCCGCCGAAGTCATGTCCGCGCTCGAACCCTATTGCGCCGGTTTTCTCTGCACCGATGTGGACCGCGAAGGCACCATGCGCGGGGTGAATCTCGCGTGGTTCCGCGAATTGCGCCGCGCCACGCGCCTGCCCATCGTCGCCGCCGGAGGCATCTCCACCACCCGCCAAATCGCGGCCCTTCAGAAAATCGGCATGGACGCCGCCGTCGGCATGGCCCTCTACAAAAACCGCCTCCGCTAAAGCGCGCTACCTTTTTGCCCTGTGGTCCAGGGCTAGTATCTCTAGACAATAAGCGCACTCCATCTCAGAATAGAGAAATTAGCCTCTATGATGAATCCTGGAGGCTCAAAGACGCATAGGTTTTTCATGTTGGAAGCCTACTTTGATGAGAGTGGTATCCAGAACAACGGCAAGCCTGCTCCGATTTGTATTATCGCTGGCTACTGCGGGGGGCAACTGGACTGGAGAAGGTTCGAGAACCGTTGGAAGAGGATTTTGGAGAGCGTAGGGATTGAAGAATTTCACTCGAACAGATTTTGGGGCCGGGATAAGGACGGGAAAAGAGTAAAGCCTTTTGAGAATTGGAATGATCAGCAGGCAGAGGCGTTGTTGGATCGCTTAATCAACGTCATCGTACAATACGGACCATACCCAATTGCGCATGGAATCGCAGTGGCAGACTGGAACGCCCTGGATATAACAGACCGAAGGTACCTTAGTGGAGGGAATCCTCGCAAGGAGGGCTCTGGTTCGCCAAACAAGCCCTACTTTCTCCCTTTTCAGCACTGTCTGATAGATGCAAAGAACATGTGCCGCCCTCAGGATACTGTTCATTATTTTGTTGGCTTGGATAGAACCTTCTTCGGATATGCAAAAGACTTTTTTAAGCGCATTAAAGACTTCCCTCTTCTTAGGAATCGTCAAGCTATGGGAGGCTTTGGCGCCTCGCCTGCCAAAGATACGCCCGGCATTCAGGCCGCGGACTTGTTGGCATACAGACTTTTTCAATCGAATCTAGGCGTATTGAAAGCCGGCAAGGCGTATGACGACCCGATATTGGGCAGAATACTAAGACACAGGCGTCCTAACCAGAGATTCGACCTTCTGAGGACTGCCGACTTTGTGCGGATCATTTGTTCAGCAAAGCAAATATATGAGGATTACCGCGCAAAAGGACTAATTAAGCATGGGAAAGAAAGACCCTCCAAAGGATAACCTCTGGAAAACAAAACCCTCTACCAACAACGTCGACTAGATCAATGAAGAAAGAAAGCCATGGACAGAATTCACGTTGTCCTCTTGAAATCCGGAGAGTTTCTACAAAAAGTCGCCCAATATTCTCCGGTTAGCTCCGGATGGGCTCCCGCGATGGGAAACCGCAGCACCCACCTCGCTTCAATCCCTTTCCGCCCCACCTGCCCCTGCAGTACGATAGAAAGCGACGCATTCCCCTCGTTCCCCAAAGTGAGGCCCTATGCTCGTCTCCTTCCGCCCCTGCAGCCCGAAAGATCACGCCACTCTGCTGAAGTTCGTCATTGCCTACTACCGCTTCGACAAAATTTTCTTCAACCGCAAATCGCTTGAGCAAGGCCTGCACACCCTGCTCCGCAATCTCTCGCTCGGCAAGGCCTGGCTCATGGAGAGCCACAAGAAGCCCGTGGGCTATGCCATCGTCACCTACAATTTCGATCTGGAATACGGCGGCGTGGAAGCCCTGCTCACCGATCTGTACGTGGACAAGCGCTACCGCAACAAAGGCATCGGCTCACTGGCGCTCTACGAAATCGAGGATTTCTGCCGCGAGCGCGGCATCCGCGCCATCGAACTCCAGGTGCTCCACCACAACAAATCTGCCGCAACCTTCTGCCGCAAGGCCGGCTTTCACATTTTGCCGCGTAAGGTTTTTCTACTGGAAGTTCGCTCCGAGGCAGTTGCCCGCGCCCACCGCGCTACCGTAAGTAAGCGTCGGTAATATACTGCTGCACCATGCGCTGCGTGTTGAAGAACGATCCATTCATGGCGATGGCGTGCCGCATCACCTCAAGATAGCGGCTGCGTTCCTCGTAAAACATCGGCAGGATCACGCTCTCGAGTTTCGTGTACAGACTTTCCGCGTCCACCACATTGTCCACTGGAGTTTCCGGGCCGGGATCGCCGCGACGCGGTTCTCCAATCGACCATCCGGTCACGCCTTCGATGCAGCCCTCCACCCACCAGCCGTCCAGAATGCTCAAGCTCGGCACGCCGTTGATCGCCGCTTTCATCCCGCTTGTGCCGGAAGCTTCCATCGGATATTGCGGCGTGTTCAGCCACAAATCGCCGCCAGAGGTGAGCTGCCCGGCCAGCTCCAGATCGTAGTCGTCCAGAAAAACAATCGTAACCGCCTTCTTCAGGGCTTTCTTCGCCTTGAAGATCTTCTTGATGATCTCTTTGCCGCCGGCGTCGCGCGGGT
>Ga0326728_10001074_pt1 | contig 99340 bp, 88 predicted proteins | sample MB3enrmetagenome_FD_207602 | JGI IMG/M metagenome (GOLD analysis project Ga0326728, IMG submission 207602) | Lab enriched peat soil microbial communities from McLean, Ithaca, NY, United States - MB31MN | ecosystem: Environmental > Terrestrial > Soil > Wetlands > Peat | place: USA: New York...
TCCCGCGTTTCAATAGCGACCAGCACCCCTCAATCGTGTTCGTATGCACATCACCGCGCACCCACTCTTCCGCGCTGTGCCGTACAAAATCGTGCTTGGCGACGATCCCGTCCAGCGACTTATAGGCCGCGAGTTCGTCCGTCATGACCGTTGCCGTGGGCTGCACATTGTCTTTCACCATGCCCACCAATACCTGCTTACTGGCCGTGGGAATCTTCTGCGTTCGGACGCGACCGCCGCGCTCTACCATGCCCGCCACAATCGTAGTGGCCCACGGTTCGCGCTTGCGCCGCTTGTCGTACTTACCTGTGACGTGAGTCTCGTCCACTTCAACGATGCCCATGAGTCCAGCGCCGCCGGATTCAGCCATTGCTTTGCGGATGCGGTGACAGAGGTACCACGCGGTCTGGTAGGACTTGAGTCCAAGATGGGTCTGTAGCTGTTTTGCAGACATCCCCTTTTTAGCCTGCGTCATGAAAGCCATCGCCAGAAACCACTTGTGCAGGGCTAGATGCGAATCATGGAACAACGTGCCCGATGTGGCTGTGAACTGCTGTTTGCAGGATGGCTCTAAGCACTGGTAGAGCTTGCGGACGGCCTGCTTCTTGCTGCTCGAAGTGATCCGCGAAATCTTATCGCCGCCACAGATTACGCAGCGCACGCCCTTCGGCCAACGGCGCGATTCCAGATAGGCGATGCACTGTTCGTCGGTTCTCAGTTTGTCGTTAACTTCGATGATGTTCATGGGGTGCCTCTTAACACCCCAATCATGACAGAAATCGCCTTCTGTGTCAATAGGATAATCACTAAATCTTTCCTTTGAGGATGACACCTGCGAGCGAAATCGAGGCGCCGATGTGATGCTCGGCAATTCCCTCCACTACCAACAGATCGTCGTCCTTGGTCGAACGCGCGAGGCTGAGTAAAATAACAAAGGCGCGGCCTTCACCACGGCGCGCAGGAGATTCAATGGCTTCCGGCGAAACGGCAACCGCTGTCACGAGCGCGATTCCTCAGCTTCCCCACCACAAAGTCAAGATCAAGAAGCCCGGCCAGCGTGCCTGCAACGAGAAAAACGAAAAGGGCAAGTTCTGCGGCGGACACCTGAAACGCTGGTTCTACACCGCCGACGTGCTCGAACGGGAGTGCGGCTGCGTAGAGAAAGCCTGGGGCCCGGACGCCGAAGTCTATCGCTGCGAATTTTGCCAGACGCTCTATCTGCCCAGTCCCAAAGATCCGCGTGGCGTGAATGTCGCGGGGATGGGACAGCTTTCGGTGTTCGGGCTAACGGTCCCTCCCAAGGAAGAGAAGAAGCCGTAGAGACGCGGCTTGCCGCGTCTCAAGTCGTGTCCAAAGAAGACGTGGCAAGCCCCGTCTCTACAGGCGTATCGCTAAAACAAATGAACCGGGATTCTTAGTCCGCCACCACCGCCTCTTTCCGCGTGCCGCTCAGCACCGCCAGGCCCTTTTCCAGATCGGCGATCAGGTCCTCGACGTGCTCAATGCCCACGGACAGGCGGATCATCTGCTCGGTCACGCCCATCTTCTTGCGAAGATCCGGAGCGATCATGGCATGCGAGGTCAGCACTGGGATGGTCACCAGCGAATCCACTCCGCCCAGGCTCGGCGCCAGCGTAAACAGATTCAGCGCCTCGGCCACGCGGCACGCGTCGGCTCCGCTGCCTTCCACCTCGAAGCTTAGGACGCCGCCCGCGCCCGCCATTTGCTTCTTCGCGATCGCGTAGTCCGGATGCTCCTTCAGCAGCGGATAGTGCACCCGCGCCACCTTCGGATGCCGGCTCAGGAACTCCGCAATCCGCAGCGCGCTTTCGTTCTGGCGCTCGACCCGGACGGCCAGCGTCTTGATCCCGCGCAGCAGCAGAAACGCCGCATGCGGGTCCATGCAGCCGCCGAGCGTGGTGCGCGCGTGATGGATCTGCTCGATCAAATCGCGCCGCCCAGTTGCGATGCCACAAATGATGTCGGAATGTCCGCCAAAATATTTCGTCCCCGAATGCAGCACCAGATCGATGCCCCACTCCGCCGGACGGCAATTGATCGGCGTGGCGAAGGTCGAATCAATGGTCGAGATCAGGCCACGCTTGCGCGCCAGCGCCGCAATCTTCTCCAGATCGACGACCCGCACGTTTGGGTTCGTCGGCGACTCGATGTGCATGATCTTGGTGTTGGGCCGGATCGCGCGCTCGTGTTGCTCGATGTCGTTGGTGTCGACGAATGTCGTTTCGATCCCCAACTTCGGCAGCCACTGCGAAAGGAACTTGATCACCCCGCCATAAATATTGCGCTGCGCCACGATATGGTCGCCCGCCTTCACCAGCGCCAGAATCGAAGTGGTGATCGCGGCCATGCCCGAAGAGAACAGCAGCGCCGCATCCGTGCCCTCCAGTTCGGCGATGGCATTCTCGGCGACCGTATGCGTGGGATTGCCGTAGCGCGTGTAGAAGCTGTCGGTAGGCGTGGCGCGCACCTGCTCCTGCATGTCGGTGACTTCGAAAGTCGAAGTCTGATAGATCGGCGTGGAGAGCGGACCGTTCTTTTTGGCGAGGCTGGTGCCGCCGCGTACCGCCTCGGTTTCCTGACGAAACTCGTGCTTTCTCATATTCATTCTCCCTGGCGTACATCGCAGTTCTCGGTTCCCTCGCCTCTTAGTTCTCAGAGGAACTCCATGCGGGTGGCGAGCGGCGTTGTTGTCCTTCACCAAGCTGCAATCTCTTAAGGATGTTCTGATTAAGTCCCTGGGGTCCTCCGTGCACCCCTGTGTACCCTGTGGTTCATGCTTTCTGCTGACACTTGATCAGAGTTTCCTTAAGATTACCCGCGCTGCCCACCCGCGGCAAGGCGCAAGACTCGACTGGGATGAATATGTTCTGCGAGACCGAGCTCACGGTTGGTAATATCTTTCATGAGCGTTGAGTCACTCTTATGAAAAAGAAGAAACTGAAAACAATCGCCCGAAGAACATCCGCGGCCAAGAAAATGAAAACCACAAGAGCCGTGCGCCCAGGGCGTAAAGTTGCACTCCGAGCTACCGTCCTGAAAGGCAAGCCACGCCAGGCCGGGTTGCGCCACATCGCATGGAGTTCCATCGAAGTCGAAGCCCTGAACCCCTTGCTTGGCCGCCACTTCGTGGTCGGACAGAACGTCATGCTGGCTCGCGTCCTGCTCAAGAAAGGATGCATTGTGCCCGAACACAGCCACCACAACGAGCAGATCACCTACATCCTTGAGGGCGCGCTGAAATTCTGGATCGACGGTAAAGAGATCGTGGTGAATGCGGGCGAGGTCCTCACCATTCCGCCTAACATGCCGCACCGTGCCGAGGCGCTCGCGGACACCGTCGATCTCGACATTTTTGACCCGCCCCGCGCCGACTGGATCGATAAGACCGACGCTTACTTGCGGTGACAGCAGGTTGACACTCCTGTGCTAATATTCTTTCCCGGTTAGGTTCAGGAGGAATCCTATGCGCCGCTGGCTGGCTTGTTTCGTCCAATTATTTCTAATTGCCTCGCTCTCGTTATCTCAAGATGTGGCGACGCCGGCTCACCACGTTTCGCGAACGGTACCCGTTGACTCGCCTCGAAACGAGCTCTCCGCCGAGCGTCCGGAGGCACCGCACGGGGCGATTGCCCAGCCTGCCGCCGGTTTCGCGGTCCAGGGCAATACCTGGCAGTTACTCGCTACTTTGCCCGGAATAGTTATTCACGATATCGCGTTCCCCACCGCCAAGATTGGTTACGCCGTGGGTGAACTGGGGGAGGTTTGGAAAACGACCGACGGCGGAAATAACTGGGTGCAACAGGCACTGAGCAATGGTGGGAGCGATTACTTCTACGGCGTCGACGCTCTCACTGCGAAGAAGGTCATCATCTCCGGCTTCTTCGATGGCTCGGGCGGCGCTTACGGCGTTTTTCGCTGGAGTGACGATGGCGGCAGCACCTGGAGCGGCGACATGAGTCCCGGTCCCCAGTGGTTGCAACAAGTCCGCTTCGTGAAGGGAAAGGATGGCTTGATCCTGACATTGGGTCCGGCTGGCAGCGATCCTGACACGCTCGCCGAGTACACGACCGATGGCGGCGCGGGCCTTTCCGATTGGGATAGCGCCGACGCTAATCCCGATGGCGGCTGGTTCGGTCCGCAGTTCTCGTTCCTCAACAACCTGCACGCCCGCGCCTCCGGCATCAACTTCTGCACCAGCCTCACCGGCGGCTCGCAATGGACCTGCGGCAATTCGGTCGATTCCGTCTTCGATGGGCCCGTCTTCTTCCTGAACGACAAAAATGGATGGGTCGGCGGCGGCGAAATTTCTCCCAACGTGGAAGGCTGGCTGCACGTCACCGCCAACGGCGGCACGACCTGGAGCGGCCGGACCATAGATGGGCCGTGGCCGATCCGTTCTATCTTGTTCTTGAATAGCAAGACAGGCTGGGCCGGCGGTGGCAATGTCTATACGAAAGTGGGCGGCATGTATTTTTCCGCCGACGGCGGCAATACCTGGTCGGTCGACGTCACCACCAACTCCGAGATGGGTTCCTGTGCGGAGCACGCGATCTCGGGAGGCCACCACCAGATCTGGTGCGCCGGCTTCAACTACAACGGGAATTTCAACAGCGTCATCTACAGCACGCAATTTTAGCCCGTGTGGCGCGGACACTCTTGTCCGCGTGTTGGCAGCGTAAGAGGATTCGACTCAAGCATCGTCGCTCGCGGGTGCAGGAGTGCCGTATCATGTCTATGGGCGAGCGCGTGTAGTCGCCGCTGACCACCGGATCGTGTCCTTGTCCACCACTCAAACCGCCGAAACCGTCGCTCGCCTGCGCTGCATCGCTTGCGCCGCCACTCCCGATTCCGCCAGCCAGGATTTCCGCTGCACAGCTTGCGGCGACCTGCTTGAATTCTTTTTCCCCGGATGGACTTCCGGCGCACCGGCCGATCCGGCGGCGCTGAAATCTCTATGGCTCAACCGCCGCATGTCACGCAAAGCCCTCGACCAGAGCGGCGTCTGGCGCTTCCGCGAACTTCTTCCGCACATTCCCAATCTCGAAGACCATGCCATCACGCTCGGCGAAGGAAACACGCCGCTCTACCGCCTGCCACGGTGCGCGCGCGCCACTGGCGTCGAGAATCTGCTAGCCAAGCACCAGGGCATGAACCCGACCGCATCGTTCAAAGACACGGGCATGACGTTCGCCGCCTCGTCCGCGCACCAGGGCGGATTCCGCTGGGTTGCCTGCGCCTCCACCGGCAACACTTCAGCCTCCATGGCCGCCTATGCCGCGCGCGGCAACATGCACGCCCTGGTGCTCATTCCGGACGGAAAAATTTCCTGGGGCAAGCTCTCGCAAGCGCTCGACTACGGAGCCCTCACCTGCCAGCTCCGCACCGATTTCGACGGATGCGTCGGCATCCTCAACGACCTCGTCCGCCAGAAGCCGGTCTGCCTGCTGAATTCGGTGAATCCGTATCGCATCGAAGGCCAGAAAACTGCCGCCATCGAACTCATGGAGCAACTCGCCTGGGAACCGCCCGACCACATCATCGTCCCCGGCGGCAATCTCGGAAACAGCTCCGCGATCGGCAAGGCGCTCGTCGAAATGCAGGAGCTCAAGCTGATCTCGCGCCTGCCCAAGCTTTCCATCATCCAGGCGCACGGCGCGAATCCCTTCTACCGCAGCGTGCGAGAGTTTGGAGGCAAGAAGATCGAGCCCATGATTGCAGACACGCTAGCGACGGCCATACGCATCGGAAATCCGGCGTCGTGGAAGAAAGCCCTGCGCGTGCTCCAGGCAACCGGCGGTGAAGTCGAGGAGGTCTCGGAAGTCGAGATCGCCAATGCCAAAGCCGAAATCGGCGCCGATGGCATCGGTTGCGAACCTGCATCTGCGGTCACGCTAGCGGGACTGAAAAAACTGCGTCACAGCGGGTTCGTCAAACCTGGCGATTCCGTCGTTCTGATCTTGACGGGCCATGCCCTCAAAGATCCCGACTTCACCATCAAGTTCCATCGCGGAGATTTGTTCGCGGGAACGCCCGACGAAACCGAGTCCGCTCAGACGAAATATCTGCAACGCGCCCCGGTGGTGCTTGATGCCGATTTGGGGGCCGTCATCGGCGTCCTCGACGCAGCTGAGAGAAATTCATAGTTATGCAACATAAATTTTTGCTCCTTAAACGTGAGGGATGCAGCAGGAATTGAACAAACTGGCGAACGCCGCTCGATCCTTCCGCCCTGGTCTGCAAATAGGATAATGCCGCCGCAGTGCTTAGTGAAGGAGTCTCACAGATTATGGGCATCGTCAATTTTCTAAAACCGAAAACGGCGAAGGGGAACATCAGGCAGCGTGAGCGGGACTTGATGGCGAAACTTGAGAAGCTGATGGAGATCGACGACGCCGATACGTTTCGTGAAGGACTGGAAAAAGAGTTCGGAATCAAGCCGGGAGACCCGAGGTATGAGAAGGCTATGAACGCTTGGCGCGAAGCTGAATAGCGCGGTCTACACGCTTTCCAAAGTTCTTAACCCGCCGGTCTTTTTCGCGTTCCGACAAGCCGCATTCATTCATATGCTCTTCGATGATTGACGCAATCTTGCGGGCCGCTTCAGCCTTCCGCTGGGTGTTGGGTTTTGAAAAGGCGCCAGAAGCCATACGATTTTCCCTGTTCTTAACTAAAGTCATACATTCTACTCAAGACGTCAAGTCAAACTCTCGTCCTATTAACACTATCGGCCGAGGCTGCGGCAGGGAAGTAGCGAAGGTAACCGCGGGAGACGGTGTAAATAGCTGAAAAGAAACGCTATTATTGCTGGGAACGTTTTCGGACTCCTTGTGATCGCCGATGGGGCGTTAGAAAGGGGCATTAGAAATTCCTAGCAGTTCGCCGCAAACTCGTGTATAAAACACAGTTCAGCCTCAGTGCCGATTGTAGGGCATTCTCCCTGGGCCAGACCGGGCTTAAGCCTTTCATTTCTATAGTTTCGACCCGGTTTTGGCCGCCGAGGAGAGTCCCCGGTTCCCAGTTCTCAGCGGAGAACGGGTTTACTGAGAACTGAGAACTGGGAACTGAGAACTGTTTTTCAACCTATGCCTTCACGTCCCACATCCCTAGACCGCTCGCTGCGCCTGGCGCTGCCGGCGACGTCCGCCAATCTGGGCCCGGCCTTTGACGCCGCCGCCCTCGCCCTGGATTTCCATCTCCGCCTGCGCGCCGAGCGCGCCCCCGACTTCTTCATCACCGCCGAAGGCCGCGACGCGCCCATCTGCGCCCGCATGGAGAACCACCTCATCGTCACCACCTATTGCGAGGTCCTCGAATCGGAGAACCGCAAGATCGCGCCCTTGAGCATCCACATCGATAATGAGATTCCCATCGGCCGAGGTTGCGGATCGTCCGCCGCCGCCCGCTTGGCCGGCATCGCGCTGGCCGTGCATTTCGGACATCTGCGCTGGAAAAACGATCGCATCATCGGCGAAGCTTCGATGCGCGAGCACCATCCCGACAACGCCTCCGCCTGCTGGATGGGCGCGCTCACCGTGGCTCGCATGGCCAATCAGGTGCAGGCGCAGGTGGTTGAAGTGAAGCCGAAAGGGAAGTGGCCGCTGCTGCTGGCCGTCCCCGATATGCCGCTTTCGACCGAGCAAGCCCGCCGCGTGCTGCCCTTCCAGTACTCGCGCGCCGACGCCGTCACCAACATTCAGAACTCGATGCTGTTGCTCGCCGCCTTTACCCAGGATCGCCGGGACCTGCTTCCTGCGGCTCTCGAAGACCGCATCCACCAGCCCTATCGCGCCCCGCTCTGTCCGCTGCTTCCCGCGCTCAAGGAACTCACCGGAGATTCCGGCATCCTCGGCGCCGCCCTCAGCGGAGCTGGCCCGTCTGTGCTGGTGTTCCTCGACCCGAAGGTTTCACCGAAAAAGGCGAAGCAGAGAATCGCCGCCCACCTCACCAAGCGTCGTCTGACCGCCGAACTCATCCTCACCGAGATCGCTCATCACGGTGGACGCGATGGAGCCGACTGGCGCAAGCATCACGGCCCCGCAAGAAAATAACCTCGTGTGGGGATGGGAGTGTGGGGACGGGCGCCCTCGCCCGTCCAAGCCGAGCGCAGCTCGGCAGCGGGTGCCTTCGAGCGGGTGCCCCATTCTAAATTTCGCGGGTGCCCCATTCTAAATTTCGCGTTCTTTGCGAAATTTAGAGTGGGAATGTTGACCACCCGTCCCGGATTTGGCTTGACGGGGTGGAGCAACTCGGAAGCACCACCGTCCGCGACTTAAGGAAGTTCTGATTAAGTCCCCTGGGTTCCTCCGTGCACCCCCGCGTACCCTGTGGTTCATGCTTTTTGCTGACACTTAATCAGAGCTTCCTCAATCCTTATCTATGAGAGCCAGGACCTGACCTCGCACACCATGCTGTCGGATGCGGTCGCTTACAAACAAAGTTAGCTGTCAAAATTCCCTGCAAAGAGTTTTCTAACAGCCTGTTCTCGCCAACTGCCGGCATCTCGATTCATACTGCGATAGATTCCACGCCGTAACCCGCACGGAACAATGGAAGCTTCCCGTCCACGGCTCGGACTCGCACCCATGCCCAATAGCACGAGAAAGATTTACAAACTGCTGACAAACGTATGACAACTCCGCGTCGCGACTCGACCTACGATCACAAACTAAGCAGGTCAGAGAAGGTTCCGTACCCAGTCACTCCCGGCGGTGGTTCGACCTCCTTCTGCTCCTGACTTCGCTAAGGAGAAACTACAATGCAGATACGCAGGATCGCAGTCGCCGCTTGCCTTGGCCTGGTTCTTCTCATGGTTTCGGTCCAGGCTCATGCACAATATCAACTCGCCAACTTAGTTTCGAATCAGGTCCACCAAGCCCCGAACATCGATCCCCTGCTGGCCAACGCCTGGGGATTAGCTCGGGGCGCCACAGATCCTTGGTGGATCAGTGATAACGACACCGGTTGGTCTACCCTCTATGATGCGGCCGGAAAACAAGTGCCACTCCGGGTTTTGATTCCCACCGCCGGAAACGGACCGTCTTCGCCGACAGGCCTAAACGGCCCAGGCACACCGACGGGAATCGTTTTCAACGGATCGTCGTCGGATTTCCAGATTCAGGGCTGGTCATCGCCTTTCATTTTCGCGACCCTGGATGGCACCGTCAGCGCCTGGGCGCCAGGCCTGAACGCGAACCAAGCGATCATCGCGGTCGATAACTCGGCGAACAAAGCGATGTACACCGGCTTGGCCATCACCAGTTATACCTCGGGGAATTTCCTCTACGCGGCGGATAACACGAACAATCACATAGATATGTTCGACGGCAACTTCAACCTGGTAAAGTCGTTCGGTGATCCGGCCATTCCATCGGGCTTCTCCGTGTTCGGCGTCCAGGACATCAATGGCCTGGTCTATGTCGCGTATGCTGTCCCGAACGTTGGCGCCGGCGGTTACATCGACGTCTTCACGGAGAACGGTACCTTTGTGAAGACGCTGATCCAAGGACCCCAACTCAACCAGGCCTGGGGCATGGCCGCGGCTCCCGCCAATTTTGGACCGCTGAGCAACACTCTGCTGGTTTCAAACAACTCGGTTAACGGCACCATCAACGGGTTTGACCCGACTACCGGAAAATTCGTGGGTACGATCAAGGACCAGAACGGAAAGCCGATCGTTCTGAACAACCTCTGGGGAATTGCCTTCGGAGGCGGGAACAAGGCCAATGGAGCAACTAACGAGTTGTTCGTCACCGTGGGTCAGGGAATTGGCACCGCCGAATTGGCCGGCACCTTTGCAAAAATCATCTACAAGCCGTAATTGACAAAAAGCTAGAAGGAAGACGTAACCAGGGCCGCCTGAAACAGGCGGCCTCTCTACTTGCGCAGTCGGCTGCAAAATTGGAGCGACTTGCTCACCCAATCGCCGCGATCACATTGGCATCGGCCAAGCCGGGCGACCTCACCAGCAAGGCTTCGAGGCCTGCTCCTCGATTTTGCCAAATCTTGTCAAGCCCCTGTTTCGACGATTTTCCGTGTAAGTCGTTGAATTGCCTGGGAAAATAAAGGAGGGAAAGTTGTCCGGCAGGTGGGTTGGAATTGATATAATGGAAGAATAGATAGGAATAAGAAAAGGGTGCGGAGCTTCTCCAGCACCCTTTCTCATTCCTGTAGAGACGGGGCTTGCCTCGTCTCCGACTACCAGCGGCCAGGTCCTGCCGATGGCCGACGAACTGACGGCTAAGCCCTTATTTCTGAATACTTTCCATATAACCCGTTTAAACTCAAAGACTTGGAGAGTTTTTTATGTAACACCATGATTCTAAAAGACCGAGGTGTGAGTTTTTTTGGCTATCGACAACCCCAACCCAAAACCGGCGTCCAAGCGGAATCCTAAGCCCTTATTTCTGAATACTTTACATATAAGTCATTATCATTGAATACTTTACGAAAAATAGGGGGGAGGGGGGAGGGGGGGTACCAACGAACAGGCCAGACTAACACTCAACGACTAACGCTCAACGACCAACGACGAACTCCCAAACGGCCACTCCCGCCGCCGCCAGGCCCGCACACAATAAACAACGATCCCCACGACCAGAATCACCGCCGCGTATCGGATCTCCCGCAAAAAGCCTGCGCGCGAAATCAGGATGAACAGAAAGCTCGCCGCCGCCACCAGCGCCGGCACCGGATAAAGCCACATCCGAAACGGACGCGCCATCTCCGGACGCCGTATCCGCAGCACAATCACGCCCACCGCCTGCACGAGATACTGCAAGAGAATGCGAATCACCACCAGCGCCGCAATCAAATCCGCCAGCCGCAGAAAGCAGAACAGCGCCGCCACCGCCGCCAGGGCCAGCACTGAAACATAGGGAATCTTGTGCACCGGATGCACCCGCGCAAACACCCGAAAATAATTTCCGTCGAGCGCCGCCGCGTACGGCACCCGCGAATAACCGAGCGTCAGCGAAAAGACTGAAGCGAACGCCGTCCACATGACCAGGACCGTGACGACCGACCCCGCTCCATGTCCGTAAACTCTCGCCATCAGCGTCGAGACCACGTACAGCTTGCTGTTCGCCGCGCCCATCTGCGTCATTTCCCGCCACGGGATGACGCCCAGAATGCTCACATTCATCAAGATATAGAGACACACAACCGCCAGAATCGACAGGAACAGCGCCCGCGGAATATTCTTCGCCGGTTCCTTAACCTCGTCGCCGAGGAAACACACGTTGTAGTATCCACCGATGTCGTAGGCGGCGATCAGCATGGCCCCGCCGAGTCCATAAAAGAAGCCCCGCGAAAACGAGAACGCGCCCGGAGGCAGATCGAATGCCCGCTGCGCGTTGAAATGAGTGAGGCCCGCGACGATGATCCATCCGATCGTCGCCATCACGCCCGCCCAAAGCACCTTGCTAAGCCGCGAGATGGCAGTGATCCGGCGGTAAAGCAGGAAAGCGGTGAGCATGCAAACTCCAATCGCAACCAGCGTTGCCGGCATCGCGACCCAGGTCAGTTGCAGGGTTCCAGCCAAGGGCAGAGGCGCGTTCCACGTGTGTGTCGACCATACGCGCTCCAGTCCCGGCCAGAAAAAAGCCGCGTACTGCGACAGCCCCACGGCTCCCGAAGCAATCGACAGCGGAGCACTGAACGAAAGTTGCCAGATAAAAAGGAAGGAAACCAGCCGTCCCAATTTTTGCGGACCGTAAATCTCCTGGAGATACCGGTAAGAACCGCCCGACCCCGGCATCGCCGCGCCCAGTTCCGCCCATACCAGTCCATCGCAGATGGCCAGCACCGCGCCCAGCACCCAGCCCAGCATGGCCTGCGGACCGCCCATCACCGTCACGATCAGCGGGATGGTAATAAACGGACCCACGCCGATCATGTCAATCATGTTCAGCGCGGTAGCCGAGCCCAGGCCAATGCCCCGGACAAGTTGCGGCTTCGAGTCGGATTCGCCTTCGATTGGATTAGTCATGAAGTAAGTCGTTAGTCGATGGTTGTTAGTCGTTGGCGATCGTCGTCAGTATCAATTACTTACAACTTAGTAATCTAAACTAAGATTGTCATCCTGAGCGAAGCGAAGCACCTGCTTCTTCTCGAGCAACCAATATCGCGTGCAATCTAACAACGCTCCGAACGACTAACGGCTAACGACCGACGACCAACGACTAACGACCAACGACTAACGACCAACGACCAACGACTAACGACCGCTCACCAGATTCAAAAACAACCGCACCGCTCCCGGCACGCCCGCCGGCAGTTGCCGGAAGAACGCATATCCCGTATAGATATACGTTCCCTTGCCGTAGTGCGCCAGGAGCAGCCCGCCCTTCTGCTCGCTCTCGCCCGGATCATGAGATTCGAGCAGCGGCGTAAAGCTCGAGTCCCACTGCGACATGAAGTACAGCCCGCGCTCCTGCACCCATCCCTCGAAATCTTTCTGGGTGATTTCGTTCGGAGAATGGAAGATCGGGTTCGCTGGATCGAGAATCGCAACCGGAGCCTCTTCCACCGAAACCCGCGCCCGGCCGAGCGTTGCCGGATAAGGTGTGAACTTGCCCGAATTGAAATCGCCCGCCGCGGCGTTGAGGGTGTTGTATTGCACCACCAGCCGTCCGCCCGCCTGCACAAAATCAAGCAGGCGCCGGTTGTTAGCGATCACGTCTTTCTGCGTGTCATAAGCGCGAATCCCCAGCACGATGGTTTGGTACCGGCTCAAATCTTCCGAACCAAGCTTCTCCGCCGGAATCAAAGTCACATCCATCCCGATCTGCCGCAGCACGGTAGGAATCTCGTCTCCCGCGCCCATGACATACCCGACCTTCAGATCCTTCGGAACCCTCACATCCACGATCGACACGAGCTCCACGGCCGGCTGGTAATAATAGAAGGTGCCGAGATCTTCGCGGGTTACGACGGTATAGCCCTCGGTGTAGTTCTTCTTTCCGCTCGTGAGTTCGCCGCTGATGTGGGTATATCCTTCCTTGAGCTCGGAAGGGAGGACATGGAAGGAAGCGTCTTTCGTCTCGTCCTCGGGAATGTCAACGGATTGGCGCTGCGGCTCAGTCCGCCATCCCTTCGGTACGGTGAGTGTTATCTGGACTGTCGAGCCGCTGCCCTGATCCCGCGCGGTACTCTTCACGCTGGTGCTGCCGTTCAGGTCGGTTGGAATCACGTCGCTAGAGGGCGTTAGAGCTAACGAGAACTCAGGGCCGACAGCCAGCGGATGCTCGCTTTCGGTCCCATCTGGCCATTCGAATTTCACCATGACCGGAACTTCGATCGAGCCTTGGAGCCCCTCATACTTGTACTCCATCCACACAGAAAACGGCGGAGGCGGGAAGGGAAGCGTCTGGTACTGCGGTTCGTCAACCGCGTTCAGCGTATCGCGCTCCGGGTCGTGACGATGCCAGTAGGGCCTAGTGTAGCCGGCTTTGTCGCACACAGTTAGGAGGAAATCGAAATCGTCCGCTCTGAAGCTTCTTCTATCTGCCTCCTTTCCCCATAGCACGCTCTGCAGGCAACCCGGAGCATCTATGATCAACTTTGCGGAGACGGGCACTCCCCCAGGGACAGCGCCGATTGACTTGACTACTAGACTTTGTCCCGGAACTGCCATTGCCGCCGCTTCCGGCGACGCGGCAGGAGCCGCGTCTAACCACGCTCTTAGCTCGACTCCTAACGCTAGATTCGCGGCATGTTGAAGTTGCTTGCGCTTAGTTCCAAGTTCGGATATGAGCCACCTCTTTGCGGAGTCCGATAAAGGTGATTGGCCGACTTTTCTAATCAGGTCGTCGATTGCTTTGCGGCCGTTCAGCAGTGCGGTAATTGCGATTGTAGATCCGACATCTCCGTTTTTCTCGGCTTCGGCGATCCGCTGCTGAATCTCCGCGAGCGCGCCTCGCAGCCACGGCACCTTCTTTTCTTCCTCCCCCAGCCGCGACGCCAGCCCCGGCAACGTTGTATCAATCCCATCAAAGAAATCCTGCTCGTGCCCGTCCTTGTCCTTCGGCGAGTCCACCACCGAATCCACCAGCTTGTAATATGTGAACCGGTCGCCCGGCTCGACCGTCCAGTTTGCCGCGCCCTGCGACTGCTGATGGCGCAGTCCCTGCATGGCAAACTGTATGTACGACGCTCCCAGCACCGGATCGACGACGCCCGTATTCAGCCGCAGCGTGTAGTTCGCCGCATCGCACGTCATCGCCATGAAGCCGCAAACATTGCCGATGTACAACTTCTTCGGCTGCCACGGCTCAAGTCCCTCCGCGATTTGCTCCGGAAACCGCTTCGGATCGCCCGCCGCGCGAAACGCTTCTTTCGTCAATATCGCCGATGCCTGATGATGCCCATGTCCATCGCGGTCCGTTCCAGAAAACCGCGCCACCAGCACATCCGGACAAAAGGTTCGAATCACCCGCACCATATCCGCCAGCGCGATATCGTGCCCTTGCCACTTCTGAAATGTCTCTTCGGCAGTCTTCGAATATCCAAAGTCCGCCACGCGCGAAAACCGCTGCTCCACGCCGTAATAGCGATCCGACGCCAGCAACTCCAGCGTCCGCAGCACGCCCAGCGCGTCAAACAGATTGCTGCCCAGCTTGTTCTGTCCGCCCTCGCCGCGGTTCAGCGTCATAAGCAACGTCGAGACGCCTTTCCCGCGCGCCTCCAGCGTCAACATGCCACCGTCTTCGTCATCGGGATGCGCCGTGACCTGCATCAGCCGCCCCGTAGTCTGCAATCGCCGCAGCATCAGCTTCAGCCCTGCCGCACCCGTCTCCTGCGGAAGCGGCTCATAAAAATGATCGACGGAATGATTGACCGAATGATCGGCTGCGGTGTTTTCCGCCGTCTCCGCAGCGGCGAATATCGCGGTCGAAGCCGCCAGCAGAACCGGCAGCATCGCAGTCGCAAGCCGGTTGCGCACCACTCCAATTCCAAACTTCTTCAGCATCGTAAACATGATCATCTGATCGATTTTCCCAAAGAAAGGAACAAATATATTCCGCCTCGTGTGGCTGCGGGTCTGCGCTCAACCAAGTCGAAGGCGCCCTCGCCCGCGAAGGCGTAATGGTAGGCTGTCGTCGCGGCCTGGTCAACCGAGTTTCGGGCGAGAGATGTACAGCAACGTTGAATCCGCTCTACGGCTCCGGCGGTTTTGACCGCGGATTGATTCCAAAATGCTTCAGCTTCGATTGCAGCGTTGTCCGCTTCAATCCCAACCGCATGGCTGCCCCTCGCAGCCCGCCAATCTGCCCGTGGCTCTCGCGCAAAGCCCGCAGAATGTGCTCCCGTTCTGTCGCCTCCAGAGTTTCATCCGCGTTCTCATCCGTGCTAATCGGCTCCAGTTCGCTTAACGGCGCTACCAGCACCGAACCTTGCGTCAGAATCACCGACCGCTCGATAAAATTTTCCAGCTCTCGCACATTCCCCGGCCACTCCCACCCCATCAGTGCGTCCATGGTTCTCTTTGGAACGCTGGTGATCGACTTGTTCATCCGCCGGGCGAACTTCTGCACAAAATGTTCCACCAGCAACCGGATGTCCTCCCGCCGTTCCCGTAACGGTGGTACGCGGATCGGAAACACGTTCAGCCGGTAATACAAATCGCTCCGGAACTCGTTCCGGCGCACGGCATCAGCCAAATCGCGGTTCGTCGCCGCAATCAAGCGAAAGTCCACCTTCAACGTATGGGTTCCGCCCAGCCGTTCGAACTCCTGATCCTGCAAAACCCGCAGCAGCTTCGGCTGCAGCGCCAGTGAAATCTCCCCGATCTCGTCGAGAAACAGCGTGCCCTTGTCCGCCAGTTCGATGCGACCAATTTTCTTGCTCACCGCTCCCGTGAACGCGCCCTTCTCATTCCCGAACAACTCGCTTTCCAGCAGCCCCGTGGGAATCGCCGCGCAATTCAACTTGATGAAACTGTTGCCGCTGCGCAGGCTCAACCAGTGGATCGCCCGCGCCACCAGCTCCTTCCCGGTTCCCGTTTCGCCCAGCAGCAGCACCGTGGCATCGCTGGCCGCCACTTTCCCCACATTTTCCATGACGGCTTCCAGGGCCTTACTCTGCCCGATGATGTCCCCGAACCCCAGCTCTGCATCGATCTCCCGCTCCAGATAAAGCTTTTCTTCCGTGAGCTTCTTCTTGGCTTCGCGTAGGGCTTCGGTCGCTTCCCGGAGCTCGGTGACGTCCGTGGTGGCGCCGGTGATTCCAATTACCGCGCCCGCTGCGTCCAAAACCGGTTCGATCGTCGTATCGAAGTAGCGCTTCTTGCCGCCGAAACTGAACTGCATTTCATGACGCGATCCCACCCCGGTTTCCAGCACCCGCCGCCGGACTTCCGTGATGCGCGCAGCCTCCTCGGGGTCGAAAATCTCGTCCGATGTCTTTCCCAGATATTCGCTCACCGTCCGCGGAAGCTGCGGATTGTACATCCAGGTGTAGCGCAAATCCCAGTCCTGGTTGAACACCGCGGTCGGAGAACTCTTCAGCGCCACCCGGAATCGTTCTTCGCTTTGCCGCAAGGCCTCCTCGGCGCGCTTGCGTTCGATCTCCGCTGCCGTTCGCGTCGAGAACAATTGCAGAATCATTTCCGCAAATTTTGCATCCGCCAGCGGCCGAGTGTAGAGCGCCACCATGACGCCAATCACGCGCCCTTGCGAATCTCGCAGAGGCGTCCCGGTATAGCTCTCCATCTTCATTTGTCGGAGCCAATCGTTTTTCGGGAACAACTCAGCCACACCGGAAACATACGATCGGGCGCCTTGCAAAATAACTGTTTCGGAGGGACTGTGGGCCAGATCGTAAGTGTAATTCTCCACGATCACGCCCTGGCCACAGACGCCAAGCGTTCTCAGCTTGTCTTCTTCGCCTTCGATGAGTTCTCCGATAAACGTATAGTCGGCCTTCAAACACTTGGCGAGCTGAACGGCCATCGAGTTAAAAAAATTCTCGCTGCTGTCGGCGCGCACCTGCACCAGCGTGGCGATCGCCTCTTCCGCCCGCTTCCGCTCGGTGATGTCAAGGGCGATGCCGCGAATTCCGACGATATTGCCTGCCTCGTCACGGTCGGCTTCGCGGTGCAGAAGGGCCCATCCCGTGGTCCCATCATCCTGGCGGCGGAACTCGACCTCAATTTTGTTCGGCTTTCCGGTGGAGATGATCCGTTCGTTGGCTTGGATAAGCCGCTGGTAGCTCTCGTGTGTGAAAAAACGCTCGTCCCGGACGAAGCTTGGCCCCGGCTCCTTTGGATCTACACCGAGAAGGCGGTAGAGCTGCTCCGACCAAGTGAACGTGTCCGTCGTGAGGTCCCTATACCAGCTTCCCATGCGGCCTATGCGTTGCGCTTGCCGCAGTTCTACCTCACTCTGTCGCAGCTTCTCTTCCGCCCGCTTCTGCTCGGTAATGTCCTTGGCGAAGACTGATACGCCCACCGCCTTGCCTTCCCGCAGAAGGGGATTGAAACGCATCTCCAAAATGCGCCCGTCGAGCAAGCTGTATTCCTGATGAAAGGGCCCCTCGGCGAGAGCCCGTTCGTACATAGGTGGCCATTTCGCGGCGCGGTCCGGGGGCAGGAGATCCTGGGGCGTGGCGCCGACGCAAACCTCCTTGCCGTAGTTCTTGCGGAAGTTCTCCGCGAACTTGGCGTTAAAGGTCAACAGGCGGCACTTACTGTCCACGGACCAAATCAGGTCTGTCACGCTTTCGAACAGGGCGGTCAGGTTGGCTTGGGAATTTTGCAGCTCTTCTTTGCTCGCGCGCAACGCCTCTTCCGCCCGCCTCCGCTCGCTCAGGTCGATGAAGGTAACGAAGTTGAGACCGCCGATGAATTTGGCGGTGGCGCGGACGTATTTCTTGGTCCCATCGTGGCATGTGATCGTGGCCTCCATAGGCTCGATCTCGCCTTGGGTCTTGGCCGCCTCGGACACTCGCCGGTTCCACTCCCTTGAAACCCACTCCCGATATGCCGGATCGGGATACGCCAAGGGCCACCACTCCGATACATTCGTGAACTGCTCCAAGGAGTATCCAAAAAGTTCGAGAAATCTCGGATTGTGATAGATGACCTTCTGCTCACTCCCGGATGAGAGGATAACTCCCACGGAAAGATGGTCAAGGATCAGCTTTTGAGTTTCCTCCCGTTGCCGCAGCGTCTCATCCGCCCGCTTGCGTTCGGCCCGGGCGCGGATCGCCATGATGCCGTAGCTCAGATTGTTGGAAAGCTCCTCCAGCAGTCGTTGTTCGGCGGCGTCAAAAACTCCTGTTTCCGTGGCGTAGATGGTTATCGCTCCCAGCACCTCTTCACCGCTCTTGAGCGGCAAGGCCAGAGAAGACCGGTAGCCTCGCTTTATGGCATCCTCGCGCCAGGGAGCAAAGCCAGGATCGCACGTCATATCGCAGCACGGGGTTACCTCGCCGGTTCGGATGGCAGTGCCAGTGGGTCCACGCCCCCGTTCCTCGTCGGCCCACGTCCCATTCATGGTATCCAGGTAGCCTGCCTCGAATCCGCTCGACGCGGCCACCCGGATCGTTTTTCTCTCATCGTGCTCGGCATAGCCCACCCAGGCCATGCGGTAGCCGCCTACGTTCACCACCAAATCGCAAATTTGATTGAGCAGGCTTTGTTCATCCGTCGCTCGCATCAGCGACTCGTTGCACGCGCTCAACGACCGCAGCGCGCGCTCCGTCCGCTTCCGCCCCGTGATGTCGCGGGCGATTTTTGAAGCGCCAACGATCGCGCCGCCGCTGTCCCGGATCGGCGAAATGGTCGCGGAAACGTCGATGTACTTGCCGTCCTTCCGCACCCGGACGGTCTCGAAATGGTCGACCTTCTCCCCGCGCACAATGCGAGCCAGAATCTCGGACTCCTCGTTCGCGCGCTCCGGCGGCAAGAGCATCCGCATGGGTTTGCCCACCGCCTCCGCCGACGAATAGGCGAACATTCTCTCGGCGCCGGAATTCCAGGAGGTGATTGTCCCGTCGACAGTCTTGGTAATAATAGCGTCGTCGGAGGAATCGACTACGGCCGCCAGCCGTTCGCGCGCTTCTTCCGTCCGCTTGCGTTCCGTGATGTCGCGCGATACAGCGATCCCGTACTTCCGATCCAGTAGCACCTCTCGCAAATTCACTTCCACCGGAAATGTCGTTCCATCTTTCCGCCGGCGAACCTTTTCCATGATTACGGATCCCGACTCCCGCAACTGCTGCCCGACCCGCGCCAGCGCGCTCTCATCGAGGTCCGGGCTGATGTCAAGGACCGTCATCGACAAAAGCTCTTCCCGGCTGTATCCAAGCTCTGCGCATGCGCTCTCATTCACATCGAGAAAGCGCATGGTCTCCGGATCGATGACCTCAATGGCATCGTTCGATTGGTCCAGCAGCGTCCGGAACAGCGTCAGTTCGTGGAGCACCCGCTCCCGCTCCTGCGCCGTTTTCAGCATCTGCTCGTTCGTCGCCTGCAGCGCCTTCTCCGCCCGCACTCGTTCCGTGACGTCGTGCGCGGTCCCCCGCACGATCGGCACCGCCACTCCTTCGGTTCGCAGCGTGCTGTGATACTTCCAGATCCGCTGCTCTCCCGTTTTCGTCACCACCGCCAACAGGCCGCGAGACTCCCCCGTGCGCTCGATCTCGCGCAGATAGGCCTCGCACTGATCGCGGAATTGCGGAGCGATAACATCCTGTATCCGCATGCGCAAAGCTTCTTCTACGCTGTAACCCAGCAGACGCGCTGGAGCGGGATTGACCGACAGGAGTCGGCCTTCCAGGTCGTGAACGCACAGCAGGTCTTGGCTGTGCTCGACCAGATCGCGATACCAGTCTTCGTTTTCTTTCAGGTCCCGCCGGATCGGGTCCCACACGACTGGCAATTCTTCCGGAAAATGGCGCTTCCGCTGTTCAGGGTGCAATGCCATGGCTCACCCCTACGCGCGCTGCTTGGAATCTCAAAAATATGATCGGCCAGATCGATTCCAGCGGCCGCCCAATTTTCAATCCCGGAGGTTCTTCGAGAAGCCCCTCTAAGATTCGCCTATTTAAACCAAGGTTTGCCTCTTTAACTCGTCCGAGTCTAGAACCTGCCCTCGTCCTCAGCGGAGAGTCTATCAGAATATCGTTTTCGTTACACCTTTAGTAAGCATGGCCCACCGGCAACCCGCGGTTGGTCTTGAGTTGCCCTGTCGCCTCGCGAAGGTCAGCGGTTTGGACGACAAATTCAACTGGCGAGTTTACCTCCCGGGTTTCTGGGATTTGCAAATTGAAGCGAAGATCAGAAAAGGATCAGCCTGAGCACAGCCACCCATCCCGAGCCGCTGCGCCTGAAGACAAACATGTCCTGTCCCTTTTCAGTTTTCGTGTCGCCTTTTTGTTCGTAGGTCATCGCCCAGTCATACGTCGCTACGGCGATATCGCCCCAGATCTCGGCCGCGTGGTTTGATTCGGCGTACTCGATCACCTTCGACTGCGCCATGAACTGCTCGTAGCTTTGGATGAACGCCTGACGGCCTCTAACCAGCTCTTTCAGACCCGGTCCCCTCATCACGATGTTTTCGTCGAAAAACTCGTTCAAGGCATCAAAGCGCCGTTCTCTCCAGGCTTGGTTGATTGCATCCAGCGTTTGGCGAACCGGACCCATCTACGTTACCTCCTCTACCGTCCCATCTTCCTCGGCCTTCTCCGTCTCCGCCGACAGCTTGCGCAGCGACAGGCGTTCGTGATGGGAGAGCAACAATCCGACAGGAACGACGGAGACAAAGGTCACCAGCCATAACATGATGCCGCAGCTCACGGTCAGCTCTTTGGGAACTATGCCAAAAACGTGATCCATCGCGCTGATCGTGGCGAGCTGCGATCCACCCCCCACTCCAGGCAGTTGCACCAGCGATCCCAGCATGCTGCAGAACATAAGCAACAGGACCCTCGTGGAGCATAGGGATTCCATTGCCGCGCCGTAGCTGGTGGTTACTTGCACATAGGACAAGGCGATGATGCCCCACATCATTATCGACACGGCGGACAGCTGGATGAATTCGTATAGCCCGTGAATCGTGTTGAGCCCGACGGTGAATTCCCGAATTTTATGCGCTATCCGATGCCTCATCCCTTCGGAAAGTTGGGAGAAGTGCTGCTCAACCCACCGGGCAATGCGCTCGCCACGATGTGAAACCAACAGAGCCGCAGATAGCAGGCCAAGCACGAGCGCGATCAGGAAATATCCTGTGAGATGAATCCAGTGCCTGATTTCAGGGTTGGCATTTTGGGTGAACGTGTGCAGATCGAACAGCGGCAGGAAAATGGCTGAGACAAGTAGAACCGCGAAGCCGCCGAAATCGAATATTCGTTCTACCGCCCAGACGGCTACTTGCGAAGCGAAGCTAAGATTCTGATGCTTAGCAATAAGGTAGGGCCGAATCAACTCCCCGGGGCGTCCAAGCAGGGCGAGTCCCGTAAATCCGATAACCGTCGGCGATATCAGTCCGAGAACCGATGCTTCTCTGCGCACCGGCCGCAGAAAGATCTTCCATCTAACCGCGCGGAGCACGTAGGCGAAGTAAGTGAACAGCACGGCATACACGATGTGATGCCATGCGATATGCGATTGACGAAACAGCAGGGCCCAATCGAAGTTCCGCCAGGTCCGGAACTGGAGATAGACCAGTACCGCCAGCACGGCGAAAACAATCGCGTACGCTGCGTATTTTTTTTTGTTCATGCGGTGCGAAAGTCTCAGAGAGGCGCAGCTATGGTGAGCTCAGCCCCACTTGAAGGTAAATGAGGAACAAGCAAGGGTCAACGCGGAGATTCGGCGGCGGCGATGGCGGCGGGCTTCGATGCGCGGTGGGCGTGGCTCGGGGCTTTGCTGGACACCTGTTTTTGTTTCGCTTCTTTTTCCCGGACGATCTTTTCCTGCACGATCTTCTTAGCGTTGTACTCGTGCACGATCCGGGCCACGTAGGCGCGCGTTTCGCGAAATGGCGGCACTCCTCGATACTGCTCGACGCGCAGCGGACCCGCGTTGTAAGCGGCCAGCGCCTTGACCAGATCGAAGTTGTACCGCTCCAGAAGTTCGCGCAGATAGCGGCTTCCGCCCGCGACATTGGCTTCGGGATCGAAGGCATCGTTCACGCCTAATTGGCTGGCGGTCGAGGGCATCAACTGCATGAGTCCGCGCGCGCCTTTCGGGGAAACCGCGCGCGAGTTGAATCCGCTTTCGGCGTGGATGACGCTGTTCACCAGGTCCGGATCGAGATGGAAGGTGGCGCTGGCTGAGTCTACGACTTCGTTCAGAGCGGGCGCGGACCTCGCGGGCTGTGCCGGGGAGGAAATGGAGGCTTGCGATTCCGCAGGCGCCGGCAAGTAGGGATCTTTTTCGTAGCCGGTGATGTCGGCAGTGGGCACGTCGGTGAAGCTGGAATCGTCGGCAGAGAAAAAGAGGCGAGTCGTCGTCCCCATCGCCAGGCGATGCTCGTGTCGGATGCTGAAGCCGTTGCGGAGGATCGCCAACTCGGAGGCAGTCGCGGGACGAACGAGAAGAGTCACGGCGACGACGCAGAAAAGCGCGGCGGCTTTCCAGGTTGCGGAAAAACTCGGCGTTGCATCTGCCTTTGGGTGGCGCAGCGCTTTAGCGCTGCGGTAACTGCATTGCTTTGAATTCGGCTTTAGCCGCTGAGGGTGCAGGCGCTGCTCGCGAATGAACTTATCCGCAGCGGCTCTTGCCGCGATTGTCGCGGTACCCTCCGCCGCTGATGGTCTTCTTCGAATCATCACAAGCTGCTCACGATCAGTGGTCCGCCAGTCGTTTGTTCGCCAGTCTCCGGTCCGCGAATCTGGTCAACGACGACCGGTTCGAGCGCGGTTCCACTTAGCACGTGCTCGATCGCCGCGGCTACTCCGCTTTCAGCGTTCGAGCGGGTCAGCGTCCAGCCGCGCGAGCGCAACTCTTCGGATGCATTCCCCATGATAAATGGGCGGCCGGCGAAGGCCAGCATTTCAATATCGTTATAGTTATCACCAATGGCCATGACCTGTTCGCGCGTAATGCGCCGGTAATTCGCCCAGCGCTCGAGCGCGTGTCCCTTGGAACAGCCGGCATTGAGCACGTCGACAATCGATAGATCGCGGCCCGGGTACTCCGTGCGCAAAACGGTGATGGGCAGGCCGCAGCTTCCGAGGACTTGCAATGCGCGCCGCATGTCCGCGATCGGGCCGCAGAACATGGCCTGCACCGGATCGGTGGTGAGCGCCTTCTCGATCGGAACCACGAACTGGATGTACTGCATGTTTTTCTCCAGCCAGCGCTGGATGCTGCCCTCGAGCTTGTCCAGACGCTCGATCACGATTGTGCCCGGACCGTCGCTGTCAAAGGTTAGAACGGTCTGGCCGCGAAATTCTTGCATCCGGCCGACGAGTTCGCGGCAGGTCTCCTCAGGCAGCAGGTCGCGGTGGAAAGTTTCTCCGGCAAGCGACCGGGTGATGGCGCCATTCGAACTGATCAGCCAGAGATCGAAGCCCAGTTGCTGAGCGATGGGCAGGGCAAAGTTGTGGCGGCGTCCGGTGACTAGGATGATCTCGATGCCTTCGGCGTGCACGCGCCGGAGAGTCGCGAGATCGGTTTCGGAAATCTTGAATTCCGGGTTAAGCAGAGTGCCGTCAATGTCGATGGCAATGAGGCGAAGAGAATTGGCGGCCACAAACAATTCTAGCATTCGCGCTGATGGAGCGCCGGGCGTCTCCGCCCGGCACCGGTTCACTTTCTTTCTCTCCAAACCTAGGGCTGATAAATCTGCACGTTGTCGTAGACGGTGCTTGGATAGCTGCCGCCGCCGAAGCAATACAGTCGGCTACCGGCGTCCGCGGAAGCGGAACCGTAGCCGGTATCAACGGGCATCGGAGCGAGGGTCGTCCAGGATTTCGTTTTTGGGCTATAGGCTTCGTTGAGAGTGATCAAGTTTCCATTAACGTCCTGGCCGCCGGCAACGTAAAGCTGTCCCTTAATCGCCGCATAGCATCCCGGCACGCGCGGGGTAGGGTCGGCGGCCAGTTCAGACCATGTATTCTTCTTCACGTTGTAACCTTCGTTATCCCCGAGGTTGGAACTGTTGCCCCCGTCCGCCGCCACGACCGTCGTCCCCAGCAGGCCCACCGCAGACCAGCCTTTCGCAACCAACAACGGTGCCTCTTCAGTCCAGGTATTGGTAGTGATGTTGTAGCTTTCGACGGTCGTCAGAAAGCCGGTGTCGTCCAGTCCACCAATGACGTAGATGACGTCTTTGTCGGCGACAGCGGAAGTAATCGCCTGGATGTGGAGCATGGAGGCCAATGTGGTCCAGGTATCGGTGGCGGGATCGTAGGATTCGGCAATGTTCAGGAAGGAACCGTTGCTGCCTCCGAAAATGTACAAGATTTTGTTGACCACGGCATAACCGGCGAACGCGCGCGGGTTCGGGTCGGAAGCGCCGGTCGTCCACTTGTTGGTCTTCGTGTTGTAGATTTCGTTGACACCGGTGATGTTGCCGGGGACGTAGCCGCCGATGACATAGATGTTCGTTCCAATCGCTCCCGCGGCGGCACTCATGCGGGCCGTGGGCATGGCAGTGCCGCTCGTCCACGAGTTGTGAGTGATCTCGGGAGTCTGGGCCTTCGCTAGCGGAGCCATGCCGATGAATACAAGCGATAGCAACAGCAATTGAAATGTAATTTTCATTTTTTCTCCTATGCAACTTTCCTGTACAAAATTTTGGTTGCGCAATCGCAGTTCCGCGACTCTACGGCTGACAAATCTGCACATAGTCGTAGACGACGGACACTAGCGGACATGAGCGGACAGGCAACATCTTCGAGTGGTCTTGCGGTCCTGTTGAGAACTGCCGATATCCGTGCGGTCCTTGACCCCGTGCTTGGGGAGGTACTATATCACTATTTCGGAGCTTTCTGCGCGTGTTTTCCGCTCCTATGCGACAATAATTCCCCACGGAGGCTATCGATGAAATTGAGTTTTCTTATTCTGTTCCTGACCTTGTTCCCGATCTCACTGCTGGCTCAATTCGCGCCCGACACCGGCAAACCTTTCGTCATCGAGTACTACTACAAGGCTAAGTGGGGACATGCCGACGAGTTCCTGCAGTTATTCAAGAAGAACCACTATCCGCTGCTGAAGAAGGAGGTGGAACTGGGCCGCATTCTCAAGGTCTGGATGGACCAGCCGCGCTACCACACCACCGAAGACGGGCGCTGGGACTATCGCGTGACCATCGTTTTCAAGAACTCGACGGTTGCGAATGAGCCGTTCGACGAAGACACACTGAAGAAGCAGCTTTGGCCCGACCAGGTCACGTATGCGAGGGAAGAGCAGCGGCGGTTCGAAATCCTCGACGGACATTGGGACTTGCCCATCAAGAACGTCGACTTGGACGGAAAGTAGTTGCTGGACCAGGAAAGCTGCCGGCGGAAGGCTCGCCCGAGATTCCTCCGCCGCAGCGGAGTTTCCATCGGTTGGGAGGTCTTCGCGTGCTCCCGGCGTCGTCAAACGAGCGTTCCCAAAACGGCATTTACAAAATCCAAACAGCCCAAAGTATTCCAAACAACACAATCGATCTAGGTTAAAATGCCCAGACTCTTGGGTGGGCCAGGTTGGATCGAAAATGGGGTAAGTCCAAGAGCCCAAATCGTGAAATCTGAAAAACTTGAGGAGAAAACAAGTGACAAAAAGCAAAAGCTCTCTGTCAGGACTGGCCGCTCTCGTTTGCGCGGCCATGTTGTTGTTGTTCACCATTCCCGGACAGGCGCAGTCCGTGTTGACGCGTCATGTGCGCGAAGCGGTTGCCGATGGGCAGGCGCAGCTTGTCGGGAGGCTCCCGGCGACACAGTCCATGCACTTCGACATTGTTCTGCCGCTGCGCGATCGCACAGGGTTGCAGAGTTTCCTGCGCCAGCAATACGACCCTGCCAGCCCCTTCTACCATCAGTTCCTCACGCCGCAGGAGGTTACCGAACGGTTCGGCCCCAGCCAGGAAGATTGGGACGCCTTGGTTGCATTCGCCAAAGCGAGTGGCTTTGAAATTGTCGGCGGAACCCGCGACAGCAGGGACCTATGGCTCACCGGCGCGGTGGCCAACATCGAGAAGGCCTTCCATGTGATCCTGGGAGTTTATAAGGACCCCACCGAGGATCGCACCTTCTACTCGCCCGACCGCGAACCCACCGTGAACTTGCCGTTCCCGCTCTGGCACATCACTGGATTGGACAACAATTCCAAACCGCATCCGCTGTACATGAAGAAGAGCGACTACGCGAAGGCCCTTGGGATTGATCCCAGGAAAGTACACTCGAATACCACTGGATCCGGCCCTTCAGGGTCTTTTTTGGGCAGCGACATGCGCGCGGCCTATTACCAGGGAACAGCGCTCACCGGCTCGGGCCAGAACATCGCCCTGTTTGAACTCGCAGGCACTGATTTGGTCGACCTGAGTACGTATTACAGCAACGTTGGGCAAACAGAACCGTACACTCCCACTCTCGTTTCCACGGGCGGGTACGCCACGACCTGCGTCTATGGCAACGGTGGCAGCAGCGCGTGTGACGATACGGAGCAGACCATCGACATGACGCAGGCGATGGGCATGGCCCCAGGCTCCACCATGCTCTATATGTATGTCTGCGGGAACGTCAAAGCCAATGGAACAGGAAATTTTAGCGATACTGCCTGCATCAGCGCGATGGTTTCGAATTCGGCCGCTCCGTTGAGCAAGCAAATCAGCTGTTCGTGGGGCTGGACGCCAGCGGACGCCAGCACGCTCGACCCGTACTTCGAGCAGATGGCGTCGCAAGGTCAGAACTTCTTTGTCGCCTCTGGCGATAGTTCCACTTGGTCTTCGTCGAATGAGGCCTGGCCGGCGGACGATGCGAATGTGGTTGGCGTGGGCGGTACAGATTTGACAACCTCCGGTGCGGGTGGTCCCTGGAGTTCGGAAACCGCCTGGGCCGATAGCGGCGGCGGCATCTCGCCGGATTCCATCCCGATCCCCTCGTGGCAGCAGATATCGGGCGTAATCAACTCGTCCAACAAGGGGTCGACGACCTTACGCAACGGCCCGGACGTCTCGGCCGAAGCGAACTTCGACTTTTACTACTGTTCCGACCAAGAAGGTTGCGGCACGGGATTGGGCGGGACCAGCTTTGCCGCGCCCATGTGGGCCGGCTATCTGGCCTTGGCCAATCAGCAGGCGGCAGGCAACGGTGAGACGATCGGTTTCATTAACCCGACCATTTACCCGCAAGCTGCTGCTGGCGGAACGACCTACGCCAACCTTTTCCACGACATCACCAGCGGCACGTCCGGTAGCTACTCGGCCGTCGTGGGCTATGATCTCGTGACCGGCTGGGGCAGTCCGAACACGACCGGCCTGATCAACCTTCTGGCTCCCTCTTCGAGCGGAAGCTTCACGCTCTCCGATTCGCCCAGCAGCCTGACCATCACCCAGGGCAGCAACGGTACCAGCACCATCACCGTGACTGACCTGGGCGGATTCACCGGCAGCGTAACCCTTGCCGCGTCGGGTTTGCCGAGCGGCGTGACCGCACAGTTCAATCCCAACCCCACAACTTCAACCAGTACGTTAACCCTGACCGCGAGCGCCACGGCCGCTACCGGAACGGCGACGGTGACGATTACGGGCACTTCCGGCAGCCTGCAAGCATCGACTACGCTTGCCCTCACGGTAAATCCGAGTGGGACGCCGAACTTTACCATCAGCGCCTCGCCCGCTTCCGTGACCATAACCCAGGGCAGCAACGGAACCAGCACGATCACTATCACCAGTCAGAACAATTTCAGTTCTGCGACCACGCTGAGCGCTTCCGGCTTGCCCAGCGGCGTGACTGCGGGATTCTCGCCCAACCCGGTGACTCCGCCGGCGAACGGCAGCGTGAACTCAACCCTCACGCTAACCGCTTCCGCCACGGCCGCCACCGGCACCGCCACCGTAACCGTGACCGGAACTTCCGGCTCGCTCAGTCACAGCACGACCATCGCCTTGACGGTGAATTCGCCCTCGTCAGCGCAGACGGCCACTTACAACTCCACCTACAAGGCTCCCGCATGCACGACCGTTGGTTCATCGTGTGACTCGGGTCCGTCGCTGCTGCTGGGACGCGATCATATGTCGGGCGGCGCTGAACCCAATCAACCGAACACCATCAACAATTCCTGCGCCGATGGCACCGCCGGAACCTTCCACTCCGACGAGTCCAACGACCGCATCGTGGTCGCTTCCACCAGCGGAGGCGCGCTAACGCACGGCACCACGGCAACCGTCACCGCAACCGTTTGGGCCTGGAGCGGCTATACCTCTGACGCTCTCGACCTTTACTACACGGCCAGCGTCACCAGCCCCTCGTGGGTTTTCATCAAGACGATCACTCCCACCAAGGCTGGCTCGCAGACCTTGTCGGCCACGTTTACGCTGCCCTCGACCACCGGATTGCAGGCGGTTCGTGCGCAATTCCGCTATCAGGGAAGGGCGTCCTCGTGCACCACCGGCTCCTACAACGATCACGACGACCTGATCTTTGCTGTGCAGTGAGCCACAAGGCAGCGATCGGATCGTCCCACCAACCATTCGAGCCGGCCCCGCCCAGGGCCGGCTCGATGTTCATGAGCATCAATCCGCCAGAACAGATCGGCGCGAACGCCACCCAATGCTCTGTAGACGCCACTAAAGTGCTTTTCCTGCGGATTCAGGCGCGCGCGTTTGCAAAAAGCCCGCCGGATACGAGAACATAGTTCGTTTGCATACATCCCACAGTTCCTACAAGGAAGCAGCCACAATATGGCGAAGCTGAAAAAGTCTCCCACAAGGGAAGTGAATAAGGCGACGGTCGAGGTTAAGTCCTCCAGCAACGCACAAAGCGGCGCCGGCCACGGCCACGCAATCGAGCCAGCCAAGGGCAAGCTGGGCGTGATGATCCCCGGCATGGGCGCGGTCGCTACGACGTTTGTCGCCGGCGTCGAAGCGGTGCGCAAGGGAATCGCGCAACCCATCGGCTCGCTCACCCAAATGGGAACCATCCGTCTGGGCAAGCGCACCGATGGCCGCTCGCCGAAGATCAAGGAATTCCTCCCTCTCGCCGGGCTCAACGATCTCGTGTTCACCGGCTGGGACATTTTCGAAGACAACATGTACGCCGCCGCTCGCAATGCCGGCGTGCTGGAGCGCGACCTCCTCGACAAAGTGAAGGGACGGCTCAGCGCCATCCAGCCGATGAAGGCGGTCTTTGATCGCAACTACGTCAAGAAGATCGACGGGCCGAACGTGAAGAAAGGGAAGAACAAGCTCGACCTCGCCGAGCAGCTGCGGCAAGACATTCGCGACTTCAGGAAGTCGAGTGGCGCCAGCCGCCTGATCACCATCTGGTGCGCTTCGACCGAGACCTTCATTGAGCCGAGCGCCGCTCACCAGAGCGTGCAGGCGCTCGAAAAAGGGATGCAAGAGAACGACGGAAACATCGCTCCCTCGATGGTCTATGCCTACGCCTCGCTCATGGAGGGCGTGCCCTTCGCCAACGGCGCGCCGAACCTGACGGTGGACATACCGGCGATGTTCGAACTCGCGCGCGAGCGCGAACTGCCCATCTGTGGCAAGGATTTCAAGACTGGCCAGACTCTGCTGAAGACCGTGCTGGCTCCCGCCTTCAAGGCCCGCCTGCTCGGGCTGAGCGGATGGTATTCGACCAACATCCTCGGCAACCGCGACGGCGAAGTGCTCGACGATCCCGGCTCTTTCAAGACCAAGGAAGAATCGAAGCTCGGAGCGCTGGAGCACATTCTGCAGCCCGCGCTGTATCCCGAGCTCTACGGCAATATTTTCCACAAAGTTCGCATCAACTATTACCCGCCGCGCGGCGATAACAAAGAAGGCTGGGACAACATAGATATCTTCGGATGGCTCGGTTATCCCATGCAGATCAAAGTCGACTTCCTGTGTCGCGACTCGATCCTAGCCGCGCCGATAGTGCTCGATCTCGTGCTCTTCCTCGATCTAGCGCAGCGCACGCCGGAACTACGCCGCCTGGGCATTCAAGAATGGCTGAGCTTCTATTTCAAGTCGCCGATGACCGCCCCCGGCCTCTATCCCGAGCACGATCTCTTCATCCAACTAATGAAGCTGAAGAACACTCTGCGCCACCTGAAGGGCGAAGAACTGATTACGCATCTGGGGCTGGAGTACTACGACTAGGGCGCGGCTTGTGTGGGGACGGGCGACTCGCCCGTCCTCGCCTTGCGGAGATGCCCTCACCACACTGTCTTGAGCAGAGGGCTGCGCCGAATCCTCTCGTCGCGAGTGACCAACGTCAAGCCTTCGGCGCGGGCGGTGGCGCCGATTATGCGATCGGCGGGATCGCGGGGATAGTCCTCGGGAAACTGCGTGGCCAGGGCGGCGATTTCCGGCGTAATCGGTCGAACCGTGACATCTTCCAGCAGCAGTTGAACTGAGACCTCGACTGTGCCGTAGGCCTGGATTGTTCCACGGGCAACCAGCAGGGCCAATTCCCACACAGTAATCGCGGAGACAGCCAAACCGCCGTGATGGCGGGCGCGGCGAATTTCCGATGCGGCTTTGCGGGAAAGACGCTTAGAATCGCCCACAGCCCAGGCCAGAACGTGGGTGTCCAGCAGGATCACCGCAATGCCTCCCATGCTTCCGGCGGTTCAACGGGAGATTCGATATCGCCCACGATGCGGATGACTCCCTCCAACCTGCCGATGAATTCCCGTTCCGTATCGTCGGCTGGCACCAGTTTGGCAACCGGCTTTCCGCGCTTGGTGATGACCAGCGGCTCCCGCGTCGAGCGCACGTCTTCCATAAGCGTGAGACAGCGCGCCTTGAATTCTCCCGCCGCAATTTTCTTCATGGACAGATTATAGCATACATGGTCATGTAGAGATGACTATTTATGCAGCCGCGTTCACTCCAACGCCGCGGAGCCACGGAATTCGCGTCATAGAGTCTCTCCGGCCCATGCCCGCCGGGGCTGGTCGGACATGTCCTTGACAGATTGGACACCGATCAAGCTGAAAAGGGATAGCCGACTTCGGTAATCACGACAAGATACGGCGGACTCCAACGATCTCCTGGGCGTTCGCTAATTTGTACGTCATGATAAACATTCCCGCTGCTAACTCGCGATAGAATCTTTCGATGGCTGGCAAGAAGCACGAAGCTGGACACGACACGCGTTACGTACAACTGCAGAAGAACTACTGCTTCGCCTGTGGCCCCAACAACCCTGACGGCATGCAGCTGCGCTTCACCTACGACGAGGAGCGCGACTGTTTCGTCTGCCGCTTCCGCTTGGGCAAGCGCTACACCGGACCGCCCGGACACTGCCACGGCGGCATTATCGCGACCATCCTCGACGAAGCCATGGGCAAGGTGAACAAACTGCGTCACGTGGTGGCCCTGACTTCCGAGATTACCGTGAACTACCTGAAGCCGGTGCCGCTGCAGCAGCCACTGCGCGTGGAATCCCGCGAGGTCAAGGTGAAGGGCCGGAAGCACATCAACATGGCCGAGATCCTGAACGAAAAAAGGGAAGTGCTGGCGAGCAGTCAGGGCTTGTTCATCGCCATCGATCCGCACCGCATGTTCGCGAGATTTGTGGAGCGATGAGTGGGATCGTGTGGTGACGGGGCTCCGCCCCGTCCAGCCGAGCGCAGCTCGGCAGTTGCCTGTGGCCACAGCAACCATGGGGCTTCTATAGCAAGCGATCACGGTACCGCGAATCCTGAACGGGCTGTAAAATGAAGGTCAGGAAGAGAGTAATCCCATGTCGCAAAACAACGGGCACGATAGCACCAACCTTCGCCTGAAGACCGGCCTCGCCGAAATGCTCAAGGGCGGCGTGATCATGGACGTCACTACCGCGAAACAGGCGGAGATCGCCGAGCGCGCCGGGGCGGTCGCGGTAATGGCTCTGGAGCGCGTTCCGGCGCAGATTCGCGCCGAAGGCGGAGTGGCTCGAATGGCCTCGCCGAAAATCATTCGCGAAATCATGGCCGCCGTCTCGATCCCGGTCATGGCCAAGTGCCGCATCGGTCATTTCGCGGAGGCGCAAATATTGCAGGAGCTGGGCGTCGATTACATTGACGAGTCCGAAGTTCTTACCCCCGCCGACGAAGCGCATCATGTAGATAAGCAGGCCTTCACGGTTCCGTTCGTGTGCGGCGCCCGCAACCTCGGCGAAGCCTTAAGGCGCATAGCCGAAGGCGCAGCCATGATTCGCACCAAGGGTGAAGCTGGTACCGGAGACGTGGTCCACGCCGTCAAGCACATTCGCCAGATCGTGCAAGAGATGAAGATTCTAACCGTGCTCGGAGAAGAAGAACTCTACGCCAAAGCCAAGGAACACGGAGCGCCCTACGAACTGGTGAAGATGGTGGCGCGTGACGGCAAGCTGCCCGTTCCCAATTTTTCCGCCGGAGGAATCGCGACTCCCGCCGACGCCTCGCTAGTGATGCAACTAGGAGCGGAAGCGGTCTTCGTAGGCTCAGGCATCTTCATGAAGAACTCAACCGAATTCGCCGACCCCGCAGAAGCCGAGAAGCGAGCGAAAGCGATAGTGCAAGCCGCGACGCACTTCAAAGATCCGAAAGTGTTGCTAGAAGTCAGCGAGGATTTGGCAGGCGCCATGAAAGGCCTGGCCGTATCCACGCTAGATGAATCCCAAATGCTGCAAACCAGAGGGTGGTGATCGCCCCCCTCATCCACGATGTTGCCAGTAGATCGGAAGATTTTCGATGAGTGGATCGGTCCCGCCGTGGATATTAAACGCATCTATGGGTGCAAAACTCTGCATGAGTCGGGAGGGATCGCATTTGAACTCTATAAAGAGGCTTGCCGGGTTGTAGCTTTCACGGCACATATATCGGGCAGCGCGGCCGCGTCCCAAGGGGGCTTCTCTAGGAACCAGGCCATATGCGCGGGCCTAATGGTAAAGATCTCGAAATTTATGTTCGCGGTGATTCAGCTCTCCACCGGCGATGATCGGGGTGAGATCGTTTTGGCCCTCAATCGCATAATCTTCGAGGCTGCAATCAATCTCGAATTCCTAGCTCGCAGCGGAGACGACAAATACTTCGACCAGTTCGTCGATTTCAGCTTAGGACCTGAGAGGGAAATGTACGACCAGATTCATGCCAATATCTCGGCGCGTCACGGCGAGGTATTGCCTATTGAAAAAAGACTGTTGGGCTCTATTGACTACATTTGCAGCGCGTCCGGCATTAAGATTGATCAGGTCGACCGGAAACATCGGGACTGGGGAGAGAATGTCAGAAGCCGCCTGAAAGGATTAGGGAAGGAATCCCTCTATGCCATCTACCGAACGGGGTCGCATGCTGTTCATGGGACTTGGCCTGATTTGTTCACTGGGCATCTGACGTATGACGAAAACGCCAAGGCATTCCAGCCCGACACGAAATGGACTAGAGTTGGAACAAGAATGCTTGCTCCAATCGCGATTCTAGTGTTAGAGGCTATCGACCCGTATCTCGAGCGGTTCTTTCCGGCGGCAAAGGAGAAGGATGTGCTTCGCGAGAGGATCGCCGATTTGTACGCGCGACTGGTCGAGGCTGATGACGCAGACGAGAAACTAAAAGTCTCTTTGCGGGAGAAAGGTGAGGTGTGAGGGGGGCTGGCCCACCCTTTCCCTCATCTCAACTCCCGAGCGTGCCCCGTCCTGAGTTCCACAGGGAACCAAGCCCCGCTAGTCAGGCGGGGCTCGGCACAATTGCCAGTCGGCACGCTACCTTTCAACACGCCAGTCATAGTGTACGAAGCCGGCTCCGCATTCGCCTTAATGCACGGTGCCTACTGAAAGCCTCCCAATTCGGAACACCGCAGAAAAAATTCCCTCCGCCAGTCTTGCCATATTCTCAGCCGTTTCAGAAACTCCTATCAGGGCCCGTAGTGTAAGGGGAACACGGCACTCTGTCACAGTCGCAGATGCGGGTTCGAATCCCGTCGGGTCCATTCTCCCAGTGGTAGAGGAGAAGTTCCATTTGAGGGGAGAAGGCAGAGATATCCCCTCAAGTAACTTGACTCTGCTGTGCGGTTCGCCGATACTGAGCTTGACAGAGTGCCTTACACTGCGGTTTTTCTCAATGGCCCCGCCACTGCGGGGCCATTCGTGTTTTAAGGGGGGGCTGGCCCACCCTTTCATCTCAACTCCCTAGGGTGCCCCGCTCTTGTCGCGTTTTCTACGACAGAGCCTGCCCTGAGCGAAGCCGAAGGGGCGGGGACCTTGACTTCCTATCCCCACCGCGAGGAGTAAAATATCTTCATGACGCAAGAGGTCTCCGAGCTTCTAAAGAAAGCCCTGGCCCTTCCGCAGGAAGCCCGTGCCGCTTTGGCAGGATCGCTTCTGGAAAGCCTTGACGACACCGTGGATGCTTCGGTTGAAGAGGCATGGAAGCACGAAATTGCGCAACGCATCCAGGAACTGGATTCCGGCAAGGTAAAACCGATCCCATGGGCCGAGGCGCGGCGTCAGATCACCGCGCTCCTCAATGGCTAATCTGGACATTCATCCGTCCGCGCTCGCGGAATTGAAATCCGCAATCAGTTGGTATCTGGAGCAAAACGAAACCACCGCAAATAAGTTTGTTGCGGCGGTAGATCGCGCCATTGATTTAATACTCGAGTCACCTCGACGCTGGCCCGCTGGCGAACTCGGGACGCGGAAGTTTGTTCTCCGCTTGACAAGAACAGCTATAATAGAATTTAGGTTGCAGCCCAGTGTGGCCGCGCCGAGTTCTTACGTAAGTTATTTGAAATCTATACTTTGCGCGACTTAGTAAGTCCAACGCGTTGATTCTAAAGGCAAGGCCTCCAGAAATAGGCCAGCAAGTCCTTTGTTATCTAGATTTTGTAAGTTAAGTCCTTTAGAACCAAAGACTTCGCAAAAAATTCCTCCCAACCCAATGATTCTAATAGACAGGGGGGGAGGGGGGTACCCCCCCAGTACCAACTGGTAACTATAGTTGAATCCAGGCAAGATCGAGCGAGCATGAAGATAGGTGTCCTGGCTTTACAAGGCGATTTCGACGCCCATCGCCGCCGGCTCGAAGAGCTGGGCGCCGAAGTTGTGCTCGTCAAGAAGCCCGAGCAACTGAATGAGATCGACGGCTTGGTCATTCCCGGCGGCGAGTCGGGGACATTTCTCAAGCTGCTCGGTAAAGACGGCTTCACGAAGCTGAAGGATTTCGTGCGAGCGAAGCCAACCTTCGGCACGTGTGCGGGATGCATCCTGCTTGCGACGGAAGTAGAGAACCCGAAGCAGTCCGGCCTCGGCGTGCTCGACATCACCGTGCGCCGCAATGCTTACGGTCGCCAGATCGACAGCTCCATCCGCGAAGGCCGATTTCTCAACAAGCCGATCGAGATGGTGTTCATCCGCGCACCGAAGATCGAACGCGTCGGCGAGGGCGTGGAAGTGATCGCGACGGAAGGCAAAGATCCGGTGCTGGTGCGCAAGGGCAAGACGCTGGCGGCGACGTTCCATCCGGAACTGAGCGACGACCCTAGCATTCACAAATATTTTCTGGAGCTCGTCGCGAACCGGAAACATTCGAGGGAGTGACTGACGCCGTTAGCAGCGCGCAGGCGGAAGATAAGCAGGGAGTGCCGAGGGGGCTCTCGGCAAGATTGAATCTAATTGCTAAGGTGACGCCGAATCAATGCGGCCAAACCCACCAGGCCGCCTCCGAGTAATGCCAGAAGACCGGGTTCCGGAATGACCGAGGATTGTACGACGGCAGGTGCCGCAAAGGAATTCGTAGCCAGGATCAGGACTAGCAGAACGACAGGGCCCAAATTTCGCACGATGTGAAGACTCCTTTCGCCTTATACAGTGGCAAGCAGCTCTCCAACCGATCGATTTTCACAATGAATTCAAAGAGGTCTTTTTTGGGGCGAATTATGCCCTGGAACCCCGAAACTGCAACGGTTTTCCAGAGTCTGGCTTTCGTCGTGTGCACCGCTTTGCATAGTTTTGCTAGTACGAATGGGAACCCAAGCGGCGCTGCCGCGGGCTAGTTGGCGTGCCTGACAAGGTGCTGCAGTCAGTCAATGGTGATTGTGGCCGAGACGGACTTGGTGGTATCGGTTACTGAAGTTGCGGTCACGGTCACGGTGCCGCCGGTCGGAACCGTGGCAGGCGCCTGGTAGGTGGTTGGAACATTGCTGGCTACGGGGTTTGGGCTAAACGTGCCGCACTGTTCGGTGGGGACGCACGTGAAATTCACGCCGGCGTTGGCGGGGTCGTTGGCTACGACAGCGGCGATGCCTGCCGTGGCGTCGGTCTGCAGCGCAGTGGGAGGCGGAAATTCGGTGCTAAACGTAACCACAATCGCGGGAGGCTGGTATTTGGAATCGCCGCACGCGACCAGTGCGTTGAGCATGGCTGCGGCGACCATGGCCGTGGCGATCAATAGGAGCGCCGGTTGGCGAAAGGTCATTGGACGGTTCCATTCAAGCCGCGCTTTCGAGTTCCTGCGTCCGCGTTGTTGAAGAACCGCAGCTCGGAGTGTTTTGGGACAAGGAATCCATTTTCGTTTCGCGCCATAGCCCCATTCCTCAACACCCGGTTAACTATAAAAGGGGAGTCTAGCATAGAAGATGTCCGCGATTCTTCGATCCGTGCTCATGATGCCTCTAAGTCCGCCGCAGCCGAGTATTGCGCTAGAATCCGGGATAGGAGAACGCGCTCCTGCATCGGAAGGCTTCATGAACGATATCGCTCGCCTGTTTCAAGCATTCCTTGCTCCGGCTATCTTTGTTTCCGCCACCAGCCTGCTGATCCTGTCGATCAACGTCCGGCTTATGGGCATGGTCAGCCGATTGCGGCAGTATGTGCACGCTAAGCATGACGCCGCCAAGAATGACCGTGTGCAAGAAGCCGAGGCCTACACGGCGCAGATCCACGCCATCGAGCAGCGCGCGGAAATAATCCGGCGCTGCTTTCTTCTAGTCCTGATTTCTCTCGCTGGGACGATCTCCTCCTGTCTGCTGCTGGGGTTCGGCCTCTATTGGAAAGAGGCCGCGGTGGCGGCGGTTGTCGTTTTTGTTCTGGCGCTGATTTGCTTGCTGGCGGGAACCTTGCATTACATGCGGGAAGTTACCGTGGCGCTGAGTTCGGTGCGCAACGAAGCACGCGATGCGCGCTTCATGGACCTCGGCGAGCCGGCTGAGATTCGAGTCCGCGATCCGCTCTGAACTCAACCATCGAGCCATCCGATCTTCGGGTCATCTAGAATCAGAACCCAGATCGCCCGATGACCCGATCGCCCGATTTCTTTTAGTTGCCTCAACGAGTGACACTATGAAAATTGACAAGCTGCTGAAACGCTACCGCATCGAACACGGGAAACACTTCAATCTCAAGGATCACGATCCCGCGGACACGCACGGACTGGGGTCGGAACTGAAACCGCAGGGGAAGGAACTGCTGGCAAACGGCATCAAAGAAATGAACCGATTGCAGGACATTCTTGCGGCGCAGGACCGCTGGGGCCTGCTGCTGATTATTCAGGCCATGGACGCGGCCGGGAAAGACGGGACGATCAAGCACGTCATGTCGGGCGTGAATCCGCAAGGCGTGCAGGTGGCGTCGTTCAAGGCGCCCTCGGCGGAAGAATTGCACCACGGCTATCTGTGGCGCTGCATGAGATGCGTGCCGGCGCGAGGCCGGATCGGCATCTTCAACCGCTCGTATTACGAAGAGGTGCTGGTGGTGCGCATCCACCCCGAGATTCTGGAAAACCAGAAACTGCCGAAAGCGCTGGTGACGAAACATATCTGGCAGGAGCGGTTTGAAGATATCAACAGTTTCGAGCGATACCTTACACGGAACGGCATTGCGGTGGTTAAGTTCTACCTGCACGTTTCAAAGAAAGAGCAGAAGCGCCGATTCATGGAACGGCTCGACACGCCGTACAAGAACTGGAAGTTTTCTCCATTCGATGTGAAGGAACGCCAATTCTGGGACGCATACCAGGAAGCGTATGAGGATATGATCCGGCACACGGCGAGTGAGTATGCGCCCTGGTATGTTGTGCCGGCGGATAACAAGTGGTTCACACGATTGGTGGTCTCGCAAGCTGTGGTGGATGCATTGAAGCGTATGAATTTGAAGTATCCGAAGGTGAGCGGCGCCGAGCAGGCTGCGCTGGCCGATGCGCGTCAACAACTCGAGAATGAGTGAGGCGCGGGGCTGGCGGCACAAACCTCAATTGTCATTCTGAGCGAAGCGAAGGACCTATGTATTCCAGCGCTACAAGCAAATGCTCAGGTCCTTCGCTTCGCTCAGGATGACAACGCAATAATATGTCGCGAATTTGCGGGACACCACGCCAACCCATCATCTCAGCACCACGGGCAACGCCTGGTCATAGGGTTGAATGGTGACGGTCAGGGACTTGCGCTGATCGAAGGCTTCTTTCGCGACCTGGAAACTGACAATGATCGTCCCTCTCTGTTCGGTTCCGGCTAGCACTTTAGTTTCGGGCGAAAGCGGCGGCTCGGAACTTTCTTTCAAGGCCGGGAACGCCTGGAAATAGCGGTCGAGATCCACGGCCGAAGCCGCTTCATCGTCGAAGGTCTTGGAGTCGGCGGTGGTGAGCTGCGCTTTGAGGGTGTGAATCCACAGCGGTTTTTCCGCCGTATTCCGCAGGGTAAGCGTGATAGCGACAAGGATTATGTTCTGGCCGGGCACTTCGGTCGCGGCCACGAAATCGATCGACCCCGCGCCCTGCGGTTTCGGCCGTCCCTTGAAAGCGAAGATTCCCACAATCACAGCGACGGCAGCGAGGCAAATCAGGACAATGCGGACGGGCGGAAGATTGCGCTTGGCGGTTCCGAATTCGTCGCCGATGTGAAACTCGGTGATCGGGTTTGGCGGCGGTGGGGGCTGCGGCGGCACGGGTTGATCGGACATTTGATCGGACATGGGGTGATTGTAGACGACCTCTGACCTCCGGCATCGCACTTCTGCAATGTGGCTCCGGCCTATGGGTACGCGACGGGACAGAGGCTCACGTCCATGGGGTTTAGTGACTTTGGTTACCTTGCCCTGTATGACGGATGCTGCGACGATGCGGAAGATTTCATTTTGGGAGGTACTCGGCAGTGAATCGTAAAACTCTCCTTCCCGCGTTGGCTTGCGCGCTGCTGGTGTTCAGCATGCTGGGCTGCGGAACGACCGACCACTTGCAGTCCATCCAGCTTTCGACCTCGAACTCGGCCGAGACCCCGCCGGGTACTCTCGACTTGTATGGCGAGGGCGGGACCGCTCAGTTGTATACGTGGGGGAACTACAGCAGCGGGGTACCAAGGCTTTTTGCCAATGAGCCGGTTCAATACCAGATCTCGGTTACCCCGGGCAGCCTTGATCAATTCAACGATCCACTCCCTGCTCCGCCGAACACGGTCCAGTTGAGCGAGGACGGCCTGCTCACAGCCGTGACGCCCTTCATCTGCAGCTGGCAAAATAGCGCTGTGCCCCCCGCGACCACCCCGGCCTGGGGACTGAGCGGTTCGTATACCGTCACGGCCACGTTTCAGGGGTTCACCTCTCCAGCGGTATTTGTCGGGGTCGCTTCTCAGGCGGGCCTCGACCTCAACGGCACCAACCCGACCGGAGAATGCGGTCCGCCGCCGACTCAGTAGTCGGGCATTTGATTTGCTTTTGATCCGCGGGGACGGCTGCCTGACAGCCGTCCTCGTCTCCGTTTAGAGCTGCTCTGTCCGAAGCCAACCATTCTCAGCGCCCCATCAGCGCCCCTGTTTGAGCGTCCTGCCCACAACCCTTATAATCGTAGGTTTGCGCGTCAACGCAATCGTTGCCCATGCTTTTCATTCCCACAATTGAAGTCGTAATCGGATGAAGGTTCGCGCCGGAATTGAAGTATCGAGCCAGTCCGACATTGGCTGCGTGCGCCAGAATAACGAGGATTCGTTCGGTTATTGGGAGCCGGAAGACGACGGGCAGTTCTTGCGCAAGGGCCGGCTGGCGGTGGTAGCGGACGGCATGGGCGGCTACGAAGGCGGTCAGGAAGCGAGCCGTCTGGCGGTGGAAACGCTGGTGGCCGTGTATCGCGGCTTTGGCGGCGGCGACCCGCAGACGGCGCTAGTCGAGGCTTTGCAGGCGGCCCACCGGCAAATTCGGCAATACAGCTTCGCGCATCCCGAACTGCGGGGCATGGGAACGACCTGCACGGCGGCGGCGATCGTCCAGAACGCGCTCTATTACGTGCATGTTGGCGACTCGCGCCTCTACCTGATCCGCGACGGCCAGATTACCAGGGTAACCCGCGACCACTCCTATGTGGGACGGCTGGTGGAGTCTGGAATGATCAGCCCTGAAGAAGCCGAGCATCATCCGCAACGGAACATTCTGACCGCAGCTTTAGGCACGAACCCCGATCTCGTCATGGACTCGCCCGCAGAACCCGAGCCGCTGCGCTCGGAGGATGTGCTCCTGATCTGCACCGACGGATTGTGGGGGCTGGTGCGCAACTCCGAGATTCTTGACGCAGTGGAAAACAAAAGCGCGGAGTTAGCGGGCCGCAAGCTGATCAATCTGGCTCGGGAGCGCGGCGGACCGGATAACATCACGGTCCAGATTCTGCGCTTGCGGTGAGGCGGTTGCGATCCTGAAAGCAGCGTCCAGCAAGGGAAGTCCCGCCTTCCGAAAGCGCAAAGCCTTGCACAAAAGCTCTTCTTCGATGCACCCTTCCAGCTTTAACTTGTTGAAATCACAGGACCGGCCAAGACCGGGAAATTTAGTGCTTTGGCAGTGCGCTTGCATTTTCTATAATGCCTATTAGTGACATAGGGATAGTCGGGGGTAAGGCATTATGAAGGTTTCCCAGAAAGGGCTGTATGCGTTGCTGGCGCTGATGGTGCTGGCCCGGCGCTATACCCAGGGTGCGATCCGGATTCGCGACATTGCCTACGAAGAAAATTTGCCGGAAAAGTTTCTGGAGCTGATTCTTCTGGAACTGAAGAACGCGCGCATCGTGGAGAGCGTGCGCGGCGCCATGGGCGGATACCGGTTGCGCCGGGCGCCGTCGGAGATCCGGTTGAGCGAAATCATTCGTCTGATTGACGGGCCGCTGGCGCCGTTTGGAGACGCGGATCAGTTGCGCGTTCTGATCGATCGCGATGCCGGCCATAGTGCCTTATACAAGGTGTTTCTGGAAGTGCGGGATGCGGCCGCCCAGATTCTGGAGAATACGACGCTAGCCGACCTGATCAGCCGTGGGCCTGCCGCTCGCGCCCGTCCGAAGGCTATCGACAGGAAGGCCGGCAAAAGGGGGATCGGCAGGAAGAAGAAAGCCGAGCCCACTGTGCTGCCGATGTTGGCGGAAGGCGAGGGGCATGATTAGGCGAAGTTTCCTCGCTTCCGCGTTCTTGGTTTTCGTACTGGGCGCATGGGCCCCGGCGCAGACCGTTATTCGCGTGGGCGCATTTCCCAATATCACGCACCCGCAGGCGATGGTGGGCAAAAGCAACGGGTGGTTCGACAAATCGATGGGGCCTCAAGTCATGATTGAGTGGAAGAGCTTCAACGCCGGGCCCTCGGCGATTGAAGCCTTGTTTGCCGGGGCGATTGACATGACCTACATCGGCCCGAATCCGGCCATCTCCGGCTACGTTCGCTCCAATGGAGAAGCGCTGCGCATTGTGGCGGGTGCGACCAGTGGCGGAGCGGCGCTGGTGGTGCGCAGCGATTCCGGCATTCAGAAGCCGGAAGATTTTCACGGCAAGAAGATCGCTTCCCCGCAGATGGGGAACACGCAGGACGTCGCGCTGCGCGCCTGGTTGAAAGCGCACGGCATGAAATCCACGGACAAGGGCGGGGACGTGCAGGTAATTCCGCTGGCGAATCCCGATCAGTTGACGCTGTTTCTGAAGAAAGAGTTGGATGGCGCGTGGGCGCCCGAGCCCTGGGCGACGCGATTGATCAGGGACGGGAATGGCCGCTTGTTCCTGGACGAGCGGACGCTCTGGCCGAAGGGTCAGTTTATTACCGCTCATCTGATCGTGCGGACGCAATTTCTTAAGGAACACCCGGATCTGGTGAAGAACTGGATCCGCGCGCATGTGGAATTGACGGACTGGATCAACGGGCATTTGCCCGAAGCCAAAAGACTTCTCAACCAGCAGATCGCGAAAGAGACTGGGAAAGCGTTGCCCGACGCCGTGCTGGATGAAGCTTTTGGGCGCATGACGGCGACCTATGACCCGTTGCGCGGATCGCTGATGAATGCCGCCAAGTCCGCATTTGACGCGGGTTTTCTTGGGCGTCAGATGCCGGATCTGTCGAGTCTGTACGATCTTTCGCTCTTGAACCAGGTGTTAGCAGAAGAAGGGAAGAAGGCAATCCAATGAGCACGAGTCCGCAAAATGCGTATCCGTCGGCAGTCCCAATTGACCCTCGCAGCGGAGTGCGCAGAAATGTGTTTCACGGGAAACCGGCTTCCTCGGTAACTGCCTTTCCGCGCCCGATCGCCGAGGTGGTAGTCCCGAAAGTCGCGCTGGATGCAATCTCCCTCAGCTATAAAACGACTTCGGGGGAGCGTTTACTGGCCCTCGACAAGATCAATCTTGAAGTGAAGCCGGGAGAATTTCTTTGCATCGTCGGTCCTTCGGGATGTGGCAAGTCCACGCTGTTGCACTTGATCGCCGGGCTGCAGCCGCAAACCTCGGGGAAGATTCTGGTAGATGGCACGCCGGTAAGTGGGCCGGGGACCGATCGCATCCTGATCTTTCAGGAACTCGGACTTTTCCCGTGGCTGACGGTCGGCGGGAATGTCGAGTTCGGTCTGAAGATGAAGAACGTGGGCAAAGTCGAGCGCGAGGAGCGGGTGCAGTACTATTTGCGGCTTGTCCATCTTTCCAAGTTCAGGGACAGTTACATCCATCAACTTTCGGGCGGCATGAGGCAACGAGTAGCGTTGGCGCGAGCCTTGGCCACCGAGCCCGACGTCCTGCTGATGGACGAGCCCTTTGCGGCGCTGGACGCTCAGACTCGCGACCTGCTGCACGATGAGTTGGAGCGCATCTGGGCTGAAACCGGCCGCACCATCATTTTTGTAACGCACAATGTGCGCGAAGCGGTAAGGCTGGGAGATCGCGTGGCATTGCTGACGTTCCGCCCGGGTCGCGTCAAGCAGGAGTTTTCGGTGAGCCTGCCGCGGCCACGCCACATGGAACAAACCGATGTCGCGCGTACGGCAGGAGACATTCTGGAGTGCCTGCGCGACGAAATCAACAAGTCCCTGGAAGCGGAGTACGCCGATGAAAAAGCTCGCTAAGCAAGTAATCTTCTATTCCGCGCTGCTCGGCATCTGGGTTCTTCTGGCGAAGCTGCGCATCTGGCCGCCGTACCTCTTTCCTCCACCGTGGGGAGTTGGTCATGCTTTATGGGATGGCTTTGCCGACCACAGCTTCTGGATTGGCATCGCCGTCACCATGAAGCGCATGCTCATCGGCTACAGCTTGTCGGTCGTGCTCGGCATGATCCTTGGTTTAGCCGTGTCGAGCAACAAGTTCCTGGAAGACACGCTCGGTGGTTTGCTGGTAAGTCTGCAATCGCTGCCGAGCATCTGCTGGATTCCACTGGCCGTTCTGTGGTTCGGACTGACGGAAAAAGCCATTCTGTTCGTCGTGCTGATGGGCTCGTTGCTCTCGGTGACTATCGCGATGGAGGACGGCCGCAAGCAGATGCCCAAGATCTACGGCATGGCTGGGCGCAATCTGGGAGCCAGCGGTTTCCGCCTTTTCTGGTTCGTGCTGTTACCGGCAAGCTTGCCGTTCGTCGTGAATGGGATGAAGCAAGGGTGGGCGTTTGCCTGGCGTTCGCTGATTCAAGCCGAAATGATTTTTCTCAGCCTCGGATTGGGCCAGTTACTGATGATGGGTCGCGACCTGAGCGATATGAGCCAGGTGATCGCCGTGATGATCCTGATTGTCATCCTCGGCTACATGGTGGACGGCCTGATTTTCCGCACCATGGAGCGGCGGCTGCAAGAGAAGTATGGGTTGACGCCGGCGTAAAGTAGCTCGCAGCGCTTAGCTTTCCGCTCTTAGCCTGGCGTCCTCTTCCCGGCTTGCGTTGTTGCCGTCTGCTCCACAGTTCGGCATTGTCTAGGATCAAGCAGCCTACGACAGTCTCCTCACTATCGATCTCACTATCGCTCTCAGTTCGCCCCATGACTTGCGAAGAAGATAATATTCGTTGATGGGCCGGTCATCCTGAAGAGCGGGGGTAGCCGGAGCCGCCGCAATCATTTGTTCCGTGGTCATTTCCCCCGAGAGCATGAGATCGAACTGCTCGTCCGGTGTCTTCCCTGGCCCCCATGCCATCATGTCGGTAACGGCCTTTGCCGGCATACGCGCGACAAGTTCTGCCGCGCTGCGATTCTGGATGGGGCGATCGCTGGCAAAGAAGTGCCACCCCCAATGTTCGACGGAAGGAAAAACGCGGACATAGGAGAATGAGTTTTTCAGCGCCCGGGCCACCGAGGCTTGGATGGCATCGTCGCCGTTGGGCAGCCACTGGGCGAGAATTCCTCCCGGCTGCAGCCGCTCCTTAACCACCGCGTAGAAGTCCTGCGAATACAGCAGGCTTGAACCAGCCGCGTGGACCGGCGGCGGGGGATCGATCACGATGACGTCGTAGCGGGCCAGGTTACGCTCCAAATAGTGGCGTCCATCGTCCGCCACGATGTGCGCCAGCGGCGATGCCACCACTTGCGCCGCATCGGCGTGGAAAAAGTGGAAAAGCTTGGGAACGCTGGGAACAAGATCGACCGCGGTAACCGGAATTCCCCAGGAGAGTGCCGACCGGAACGTCGTGCCCATGCCGAAGCAAATCACCAGCGCCTCGCGGGGCGGATGATCGAGTGACGCCAAGGGGAAGTGTGCCATCATTTTGGTGATCGGTGTCAGATAGGTCATGCCGATGCCGTTGACCAGGAGCTGCTTCTCCGTCCCCGTTCCCGACTTGGTGGGGACCTCGGCGGCGATCACGGTGGCGGTGCTGTCGCGCAGAACCTCGCGTTTCCGAAATTGGGTCTCGTAATCTTTAGTCAAAAAGAAAATTGCGATCGCCGCCAACAGAACGACGGCAGTGGCCGCGCGGGGCGCCAAGGCCATCGCCCGCGTACTGCGGCTCGGGAGCGCCATCACAAACCAGGGCAGCACGAAGAGCAACATGGAGAGATGTTCCCCGGCCAGCGGCAGCAGCACGAAACCGGAGACAAGCGGTCCCACGATGCAACCCACAACGTTGACGGCATAGGCGCGGCCAGCGCGGTCCGGATCGCCTCCCGACCAACGGTCCACCAGCATTGGGGTGAGAAATCCGATTACGGCCGAGACCGGCATTACGCCGAGGAAGACGCGAACGAGAGCCACTAGATGCAGGCGGCTATCGGCCGTCAGAAGCGGCAACAACCCAAGCAGCGCCAGTGAAATCCAGGCGAGCCTGCTCTCGTGGCTATGGCTGCGGCTCCACAAGCGATACACACGCGACCCGGCAAACGTGGCCAAAAGATAAGAAGCCAGAATGCCGGCAAAGGAGTAAACGACTGCGCCAACGTACGGGGTGAAGAGGCGGATCCAGACGACTTCCATCCCCATGGTAACCAGGCCGGTCATAAACAAGAGCGCCAGTGCACCTTTCCGCCGGTCAAACTCCGAAGAAACTGGCTCCGCGGAAACCGGAGCCGCGGATTGCGAATCCGTCCTCGCCGTGCGGCCCTGCGAGGCCAAGGTCACAAGGAAGGCGGAAGCGGCAATGGTGGTGTTCAACAGCGCGCCCACCCGCAGCGTGCCGTGAAAGCCGTAAAGCTCAATAAGAAACAGCGGCACCAATGCTCCCGCAAGCGCCCCCAGCACATTTGCCAGATACAAGAAACTGAACGAACGGCGCGCCTCATAACGCGCGTCGCTGCGAATGGCAAACATCGCCACTGGAATCGTGGCTCCCATGCAGGCGCACCACGGCACCAGCGTCAGTGCCATCCAGGCGCCCGAGACCAGGTAAGACAGACCGGAGGACAGGGTGGCATGGGATGCAATTGCTCCAAGAATGCCGTGTCCCCAGGCTAGTTCGAGCGGAACCGCGAGCGCCGAGACTCCAATCAAAAGCTCGGTTAGCGCATACAGCCGGAGCGGAGGAAACCGGATCTCTTCCCCATGCCGGCGAATCCATGTCCCGGCCCCTACCGAGCCCATCCCCAGGCCCGCCATGAACATCGAGAGCACGATGGACACAAACGCGGTGGTGACGCTGAATTGCGCCATCGCCAGCCGCAGCCAGATAAGCTCATACAAGATGCTGCAAAACCCCGAAACAAAAAAGAACAGGAAATACCACATCATTCGAATCGCCTTCCTGCAAATGGGTAAGACCGATAGAGCCGAAACAATTAAGCGGGAATTTCCTGTAAGCCGGAATTTCCCTTTTGAAGTCGAAAACCACCCGATTGTACGCCCATCTCACCTCAGATCGACCGGACCTTGCACTAAATCCATCTCGACCAGGAATTGAAAGACCTGGGCATATGGGACGAATGGGAGAAAGCGCGGGAGAGAGCAATAGACGCGACGCCTGTCGTAAGATTCCCTGTGCTCGTCTTCTGGATTCTTTTCAACCTGTTTGTGGTGGCGATGCTGGCGCTCGACCTGGGCGTGCTCAATCGACGCTCCCACCGCGTCGGCTTTCGCGAAGCGCTTGCCTGGTCGGGAGTCTGGATCGCTCTGGCAGCCGCCTTTGCGGTGCTGGTATTGTTCTGGCACGGGCGGGCTCAGGCGCTCCAGTTCGTGACCGGCTACGTCATCGAACTGTCGCTCAGCGTCGACAACCTGTTCGTGTTTCTCGTCGTCTTCCGCTATTTCAAAGTGCCCGACGAGTATCAGCACAAGGTGTTGTTCTGGGGAATCCTCGGGGCGCTCGTCATGCGGGGTGCGTTCATCGCGGCGGGCGTGGGCCTGATCCGCCGCTTCAGTTGGATTACCTACGCATTCGGCGCTTTGCTTGTCTATTCGGGACTGAAGCTGCTGCGGCAGGGCAAGACGGAAATCCATCCCGAGAAAAATTTTGTTCTACGCTTCTTCCGCCGAGCCTTCCCGGTGACGGAAGAATATGCGGGCGGGCAGTTCTTTACGCGGCAATTTTCCGCGAGAAGGAGCGGACTTTGCGCGACTCCGCTGTTGCTGGTGCTGCTGGTGGTCGAGACCAGCGACATTCTTTTTGCGGTGGACTCGATCCCGGCGGTGCTTGCCATCACGCTGAACGCCTTCATTGTCTACACGTCGAACGTGTTCGCTATTCTCGGCCTGCGCTCGATGTACTTTGCGCTGGCGGGAATGATGGACCTGTTTCACTACCTGCATTATGGGCTGTCGGTGGTGCTGATTTTTATTGGGTTCAAAATGCTGGGATCGCACTACGTATACATTCCCACCGCATGGGCGCTCGGGATCGTGCTTGTTGTTTTGGGAGCTTCCATCCTTGCCTCGTTGCTGAATCCCCAAGAGAAGCTGGTCGAGTGAACCGCGGTCGCCGTTCGCAGCGCGCAGCTCGCAGCGTTGAGACCTTCAACCGCAGAGACGCAGAGCGTTCATACGCTATGATGAATATTCATGATCAGTATTCCAGTTGCCACGCCATCGCGCTCCTACGAAGTGCTCATCGGAAGCGGCCTGCTCGTCCGTGCCGGAGAATGCCTCGGCAAATTTCTTGAGAACCGCCGCGCGTTTGTCATCACCGTCCCGCCCGTACGGCGGCGTTGGGCAAAAGTCCTGCTGAAATCGCTGTCGGCCTCGGGAATCGAAACCGGCCTGCTCGAAATGGCCGACGGCGAGCGCTCGAAACGTCTTACGACCCTGGAGGAGCTGGCGGAGAAACTCGTAAAGCAGGGTGCAGATCGCGGAGTGACGTTGATTGCGCTCGGCGGCGGCGTAGTCGGCGACGTGACCGGGTTCCTGGCCTCGATCTACATGCGAGGTGTGGATGTCATCCAGGTGCCGACGACCGTGTTGGCTCAGGTGGATGCGGCGATCGGTGGGAAGACCGGCGTCAACCTCGTATCGGGGAAGAATCTGCTCGGAACCTTCCACCAACCGCGCGCGGTGCTGGTCGACCCCTCTGTGTTGGAGACGTTGCCTTCGCGCGAATACCACGCCGGCCTGTATGAATCGCTGAAGTGCGGCATTATCGGAGACCCTGGACTGTTCAAACTTTTTGAAGACCGGCACCGCGAGATTTTGGATCGCGACCCAGTCGTGGTTGAAAAGGTGATTGCCGACTCGGTGCGCTTGAAGGCGTCGGTGGTAAGTGCCGACGAACGCGAAGGCGGTCTGCGGCAAGTGCTCAACTTCGGCCACACGATCGGACACGCGCTTGAGGCCGAGACCCGCTACACGCAGTTGCTCCACGGAGAAGCAGTGGCCTGGGGCATGATCGCGGCGACGCACATCGCGCTCTCCACGGGCAAACTGGATAGCGTGACGGCGGGACGCATTACAAACTCTGTGATTGGCTTTGGCCGGCTGCCCCGCATGAAATGGCAGACGGCGAGCATCGTGAAGCGGCTGCGTTCCGACAAGAAGACGCGGCAGGGAGTGGTGCACTTTATTCTGCCGCGCGAGATCGGCAAGGTTGAGATCACGAGCGACGTTCCGGAAGCAATCGTCTGCTCCGCAGTCGATGAGATTAGGAAACTGGCGCGGAATTAGTGGAGCGACGGGCGTCTCGCCCGTCCAGTCGGATCAGGAAGCAAATTCGACAGCAGTGACAATCACACGGTCGCGACACTAGAGGTGGCCCCATAAATGGTTTTGGGAAGGGCACGGCTTCAGCCGTGCCGTTCAGGGCCAACGGAAATTCGGGCTTTAGCCCCTGAGGGCCACGCAGCCTGTGGATCAATGGGATCAATGAATCAAGAGCTGAATCAGCGGATCGTGGGCGCGGCGCCTGTCGGTGCGCGAGACCACGAGTCGGCGGCGCAGGCGGTTCGCGAGATGTTCACCTCGATCGCGCCGCGCTACGACCTGCTGAATCACGTGCTCTCGTTCAACGTTGACCGCTTGTGGTGGTGGCGCGCGGCGCGAAAGTTCGATGCCATTCTGAAGCGCCCCAACGCTCGCGTGTTGGATCTTTGCTGCGGCACCGGAGACATGACTTTTGCATTACGCCGGCGCGCTGGCTCGGGAGCTGCGCGGATTCTGGGCGCGGATTTCTCTCACGCCATGCTGCAGCGCGCAGCGGGGAAGGCGGCGGAGAAGGGAAGCGGCGCGATGCTCCGGCCCCCGCAATGGATCGAAGCGGACGCGCTGCGGCTGCCGTTTCCCGATGGCCATTTCAACCTGGTGACATCGGCATTCGGTTTTCGAAATCTGGCGGATTACGACGCGGGCTTGCGCGAGATTGCGAGGGTGCTCGCTCCCGGCGGAGAATGCGGCATCCTGGATTTCGGAGAGCCGGGCGGCTTGATCGGACAGTGCTATCGCGTCTACTTCAAGAACGTTCTTCCAACGATTGGGACGGTGCTTTCGGGAGTGCAGGGTCCATACGCGTATTTGCCGGCGTCAGTCGAGCGCTTTCCGGCGCCGGACGAAATGCTCGCGCGCATGCGTCAGGCCGGGTTCCGCGAAACTTCCTGGACTCCGTATACGTTTGGAATTGCAGGGCTGTACCGGGGAGTGAAAGGAAGTCAAAATCCTTAACCGCAGAGGACGCCGAGGACGCAGAGAAGATCAGTATCTTGAACCGGAGGGTAGTGGGCCAGTCTGATTTCCACCTCACATCAAGGAGACGGCTAACCCTCGCCACTCTAATGCGCGTTTTATGTTGTTTGCTATTCTTGCCTTTTCTTCGGCTTTCACGGCATTCATCGGATCGTCATCCCAACGCCCGATGGTGTCTATGAAGATGTTCACTTGGCCGGCTCCTACATCGGCGGTGATTGCCATTCTCCGCCCGGATTCATAGTAAACGACGATGTCGCGTCCGAAATCGACCGAGAATCCCTCGTCGCTTTCAATGCGTCCACGATGGAACCATTTATTCTTGGTGAACATTTTCTCGAATTTCCTCTGCGTACTCCGCGTCCTCTGCGGTTATGTAGTTTCTCAGTTTTTCGGAAACGAATCCAAAAACGCCTCGAGATTGGTTTTCTCAATCACCCGCTCGTAGTCTTTCCCAAGAAATTTCTTCAGCCGGTCGGTGTTCATGATGTACTGGCCGGTCATGTAAGGGACCGCGTCCGGCGGAATCGCCGAGATGTCCCAGTCCCACAAGAACTGCAGAATGCGGCGCATGGCCCACCGTCCGGGGACTCGCAGCAATTTGGCGTGCGCCATTTCGATACACTGGCCGAAGGTCAAAGCATCGCCGCGTCCGGCAACGTTCAGGATGGTCAGGCGCTGCGCTTCCGGTTCCCGCTTCAGTATCCACGCGATCAGCCGGGCCATGTCGTCGACGTGGACGAACTGGATCTTGTTGTCCAGATATTTCTGGCCGAAGGGTAGCATGCAGGGCAGCCGTTTTGCCTCCTGGCGCATGCGGGCGGCGCGCGCCCCTTTCCCATTGGGCGTTCCGCGGAACGCTCCCATCAGGTAATTTTCGACGCTGGCCCCCGCAAAAATGTGGGGACGCAGGATGAAAACGCCGCATCCGCGCAGGGAAGGCGCGCGCTGCTGCACCACCAGATCGCTTTCTTTCTTGTGCAGCGCGTAGGGCAACGTGTGAGCGCCCAGCGGCGAGTCTTCCGCGACGGCTGCGGGCAGGTCGGAGCCATACGCCGACACGCTGCTGGGAAAAATAAACTGCCGAATGGTCGCTGCGGTATTCCGGTTGGCTTCGGCAATGGCTTCCATCACCCGAGCTGTGCCAGCCACGTTGATTCGCCACATCCGGTCGACGTCCAGAACCCCTGAGCGCTGGGGATCGATCACAAACGCCAGGTGCACAACCGATGCAGGCTGCAACTCACGCAGCAGCAGAAGCAATTCACGGGTGGATTCTTCTCTTCCCAGGTCGAGCGCCACAAAGCGGTCGACCTGGGAATGAGTTGGGGGCTTGACATCGATGCCCACCACCGTCCAATCCGAGAGCTGCTGCACCAGCCGCTGGCCAAGATTGCCCGAAACGCCGGTCACGATGATGGTTGGCTTTGCCGTATCCATCGAGTTTAGTCGGGTTCTTCTTCGCCCTTTTGCCCAGGCGGCCTTCCTCCCATGGGACGTGGCGGCATGGCAGGATTTCGCGCGGGACCGAAGTAGGCATCGTTCAGCTCAACATTGCCCTGAAAACCCTGCATGCTGTCGCGATAGCGCTGGCTGGAAATTGTCTTCTGGATCTCTGATTTCACGGCATCCACAGACAAAGTCTCCTTGCTGACCATCTTGTAAATGTAGGAGCCGCTGTTGGCATCGGTGATCACGTCGGACACTTCGCCGGGCTTCAAATCCATGACTGCATGATGGCTCGCAGGGAGCGTGGTGCGGCGCACCTTCTCCATCTTTGTGTTCGGGGCATTTCCCGGCAGTCCGGCAGCGGCGTAGGCCTCTTTCTGCAGCTTGTCGGGGTCTTCACCCTTAACGGCGCGGGCGCGGAGATCGGCGGCAACTTTCTTCATAGCTTCTTCGCCGGCTTTTTGTTGCGCCGCGGCATCGGCTTCCTTTTTCTTCATCGCTGCTTCATCGACTTTTTGTTCCGCCTCGTCATCGCCTTCCTCGTCCTTCTCATTCGCCTCGGGTTTAACTGCCGACGCTGGAGGTTGCTTTGTGCGGGGAACAAAAATCCGCGCAAACGTGGCCTGCTCGTAGTTGGCTTGGTTCTTCTTGTAATAGTCCTCGATATCGCTGTCGCTAACTTTGCCGGAATCATCCTGCAGCGCGCGGCGCAGTTCCTGGGAGAGAATCTGCATGCGCGAATAGTTCATCCTTTCTTCGAACGCGGGCCCTTTGTCGAGGCCGCGTTTTTCCGCTGCAGCGGACATCCTCAGCATGCTCGAATAGGCGGTTGCGAGTTGGCGGCGAATGGCCAGCGACATTGCCGGCTGCAGCGCATCGGCGAGCTTCTCAAACTGCGCGCGCGTGACCACGGTTTTGCAGGCGTCGCCCTGTTGCGTGGCATCGGCGCAAAAACCCTTCAGCGTGATTACCGGATCGTCCGGCCCAACTTTTACCTCGGGGGCCTTCACTTCGGGGGCCTTGGCGGGCGGTGGAACCGGCGGCGCAGCTTGTCCGTAGGCCAAGCCGGCGAGCACGAGATAGACGAGACACACAAGACACTGGGAACGCATGAACGAATATCCTCCAGAGAGAAATTACGACGAATGTCATCGTAGCATGTCCCACCCGAGACCGGGCAAGAGGGCAAGGGGTTGGCGGCGGGCAGATCCAAAGCGATAATGACGCTTATGCCGGAAATTCGGGCCCCCTTCAGTTCCGAGTCGATGCGCCGTGAAAAACGAGCCGTTGCCGGGAACTCTGTGCTGGCGGCTCTGGTGATCACGAGCCTGAAAATCGTCGTGGGGATCGCGACCGGCTCTCTGGGAATTTTGTCGGAGGCGGCGCACTCCGGATTGGATCTGATCGCGGCTGTGGTGACGTTTTTTTCGGTGCGGGTTTCCGACAAGCCGGCGGATGCCGATCACCAGTACGGACATGGCAAGGTCGAGAACTTTTCGGCCTTCATCGAAACCGGTCTGCTGCTGGTGACGTGCGTCTGGATCGTCTATGAATCGATAGCGCGGCTGTTCTTTCAGAGCGTGGAAATTGAGCCGAGCGTGGCTGCGTTCCTGGTCATGTTGCTTTCGATGGCGGTCGATGCCTGGCGCTCCCGCGCTCTCGGACGCATTGCAACCAAGTACGACAGTCAGGCGCTGGAAGCTGACGCGCTGCATTTTTCGATGGACATCTGGTCGAGCGCGGTAGTGATCCTGGGCCTAGCGCTGGTTTGGCTGGGCCGCAGCAATTTAGGGCGCAGCTATCGGATGCAGTGGCTGCGCCAGGCCGATCCGATTGCCGCACTTTTCGTGGCGGGCGTGGTGATTTCCGTGAGTTGGCGGTTGGCGCGGAGAACGGCCGATGCACTGCTCGATGCGGCGCCAGTCGGCGTGCGCAGCCAGATCCTCGATCGGATCGCGACCGTCGATGGCGTGCTCGAAGTGGAGCGGGTCCGGTTCCGGAAAGCTGGGAACCGCTACTTCGCGGACGTTTCGGTGGGACTGGAACGTAATTTCACCTTCCAGCGCTCCGAGCAGGTGTCCGACGCCGTGAGGTCGCGGGTGCGCGAGGTTTTGCCCGATGCGGACGTGATGGTACACACGGTTCCACGCGCCCGGCGCACGGAAAATATTTTTGACCGCATCCGAGCCGTGGCGACCCGCCATAACTTCAACGTGCACGACATAAGCGTGCAGGATTTGAACGGGCAGTTACATGTGGAACAGCATCTGGAACTCGACGAGCTACTCACCATGAAGCAGGCGCACGATGAAGTTACAAGGCTGGAAACGGAGATGCGCTCCGAGGTCCCGGAGATTGCGACCATCCTTACGCATATTGAAAGTGAGCCGGCGACGATTGAAAGGGGAGAGGAAATCGTTCGCGAGCCGGAACTCGAACAGCGGCTCAAGGATATTGTGAAAGAGTTTCCCGAGGTCATGGACGTGCACGAATTCCAGTTCAAGAAGGTGCGCGCGCGGCTCTATGTTTCCTGCCACTGCACCCTGCCCGACGATATGCCGCTTTCGCGAGTGCACGACGTTCAGACCTCGCTCGAGATACGCTTCAAACACGACGCGCCGGAACTGTTCCGCGTGCTGATTCATCCCGAGCCGGGAACGGATAACCGGCGGTAGAGAAAGTGCGGCGACCAGATAAGCAGTTAAGATCGCTGTTCGCTATTCGCTGTTAGTCGATCGCCATGCCCGGCGCCGCGAACAGCGAACGACGAATAGCGATCAGCGAAATGACGAAAGGTCACAATGATTGAAGCCTCAGTGAATTGGACGGACAAAGACCGATACGTAGGCTCGGCAACTTCGCGGCACTCGATCGTGATGGATACCGCAGCCGAGAAGACCGCCAACAGCCCGATGGAGTTAGTGCTGCTCGGTTTATGCGGTTGCACGGCATCGGACGTGGTGGGAATTCTCCGCAAGAAACGCGAGCCGTTCACCGCGCTCGAAGTTCGGGTCGAGGCCGAAAGAGCGGACGGCCATCCCGCCGTCTATACGTCGATTCACTTGACCTATCTCGTTCGAGGACAAGTGTCCGAGAAAGCCATGGAAGACGCGGTGCGGCTCTCGAAAGAAAAGTACTGCTCGGTGTCTGCCATGCTGGAGAAGACGGCGAAGATCACCTACACCATTGAGCGCGTTTCGTGAAGCCTGGCACCCATCCGCTGCGGGGTTACTTCTATATTGGGAGTGCGGCCTTTCTGTGGGGAGTCTCGGCGACGCTCGGTCGCGCGGCCTTCACCGGCCATCTGCTGCCGGGAGGAGCGTCGCTAGGCGCATCCCTAAAAAAGATCGATCCGCTGATCCTGTCGCAGAGCCGTGCAACTTTGTCGCTAGCGGTGTTATTACCGGTGCTGCTGGCGCGCAGAGGAGCGTCCGCGCTGCGCGTTCCCGGGCGCGACCTGGTGCGGTTCTTCCTGCTTGGAATTCTCGGAGTCGCAGCCTCTAACTATCTCTACTACCTCGCGATTCAACGGACGAACGTGGCGACGGCCATCATCCTGCAATACACCGCGCCGGTTTGGGTGCTGCTCTACACGGTGGCGCGCGGAGCGCAGCGGCCGTCGTTGCGCAGAATTGCGGCGGTGGGGCTGGCCGTGCTGGGTTGCGCGCTGGCGGTCGGCTTTGTCGGATCGAGGGGCTTCCGCATGGACGCAGTCGGAACCACGGCTGCACTGCTGGCCGCATTTTCCTTTGCGTTTTATAACATCGCCGGACATAGCGTGCTGGCGCGTTACGACCGCTGGAAAGTGCTGCTGTGGGTCCTGGTCGCCGCTTCAACATTCTGGATCTTCGTGAATCCCCCGTGGAAAATTGTTGCCGCTCACTATGGCCCCGAGCAGTGGGGATTCATGCTGGTGTTTTCGCTGGTCTCCGTGCTCGGGCCATTTTACTGCTACTTAGCCGGGCTGCAGCACTTGAAGCCGACCCGCGCCATTGTCACCAGTTGCCTGGAGCCGGTGTTCAGTATCTTGATCGCGGCGCTTGTGCTAGGGGAGTTAGTGCGTCCCATGCAGACCGTTGGAATCGTTCTGGTGCTGGTAGCGATTGTGCTGATCCAGTTACCAGAGCGGGCTGCTCGGGACGAGGAGTTAGTGGTCGAGCCGATCGAGTAAGAAGTAGTCGTTGGTGGATGGTCGTTAGAGCTGGTTTCATAAATCGGTTTTGGGAAGGGCACGGCTTCAGCCGTGCCGCCCAAGCCCTGAAACAATGCGGGCTTTAGCCCCTGAGGGCCATGCCGCCTCACTCCAGCCTCTTGCCCTTCGTCTCAGGCAACTGCGTTGCCATCAAACTCGCCAGAAAGAAGGCTGCGCCGCACAGATAGAAAGCCCAACTTAGTCCCTTAGTCTGGCCGACCCGTCCAATTACATAAGGAGCGATCGAACTAAGAGTGCGCGCTCCGTTGTAAGTAAAGCCCAGTGCGCGTGCCCGCACCCGCGTGGGGAAGATCTCGCTGCCGATGATGCCCGAGCCCGAAAAGAATCCCGTTCCAAAGAAGGCGACAATCATGCCCAGGACGAGCAGCACTGCCTGTGAACGCGCCATGGCGTAGAAAGGCACCAGCAGCGCGGCGGCAAAAGTGTAGAGCATGAAAGATTTGCGGCGGCCTAACTGGTCCGCGACCCAGCCAAAGCTGATGTAACCTGGAAACATGCCAAACAGGTTGAGCACGATCAGCAGTGTGGTGGTGCCCATGATGCCGAAGCCGCGCCCGCCTTGTTCGACCGGAAGCGAAAGATAAGGAGGAATCCAGGTGAACAGTCCCCACCAGGCAAACAGACCAAAGAAGTTGAGCAGAAGAAGGACGATGGTGCTCTTGCGATAAGGCGCGCGGAAAATAAGGTAGAAGGAATCGCCTCCCGGGAGATCGACGGAAACCTGTTCGTGTGGCGCGGACACTCCCGTCCGCGAACCGCTGCCACCATCATCCCGCTGGGCTTCGAGACCAGAAACGTCGCGCTCTGTTGCCCCACGATGGTCCAGCCACATCTGCGATTCCGGCACGCGGTTCTGTATCCAGAGTGTAACGAGGGCTGGAAGAATTCCGACAAAGAACACCATCCGCCAGTTGGCGTAACGTAGAACGATGCCTGCTGTCAGCGTGGCCAGCGCATAGCCGATGGCCCATGAACTCTGCACCACTGCAATCGCCTTGGCCCGCAATTCATCGGGCCAGGTTTCTGCGACCAGCGTCGCGCCCGTGTTCCACTCGCCTCCCATGCCAAGTCCAAGGATGAAACGAAACACCGCCAGCATGAGCACGGTGGTCGAGAGGCCCGAAGCAAACGAGCAGATCGAGTAAGTCAGGATGCTGAGCATCAAGGCGCGCTTGCGTCCGATGCGGTCGGCGAGGAAGCCGAAAAACACGCCGCCGATGCCGGAGGCCAGCAGCGTGAGCGTGTAGAGAAGGCCAGAGGTCGCCTTCGACATGCCAAGATCGCGCATCACATAAGCCAGGACCAGCGCGTAAAGCATGGCGTCAAAAGCGTCAAGCATCCAGCCCAGAGCGGCCGCCAGCAGGGTGCGGCGCTGTCCGGCGCTCGCTTGCTTCAGGAGTTGGATCGGCCCGATTGCCATGCGGAGAGCGATTGTATCAGCGCGCGGGGATGGGCCGTTAGAAGACCGTGTGAGGTCCCCTTTTATCCGCCCAATTAGGCAAGTACAATGCTGGAGCATGAGCAGCATTCAAACGCCAACATTGCCTTCGAGTGTTCCGTGGTGGTGGAAGGTATTGCGAGGTGTTTTCATTGGAGTCGCTTCGCTGTTTGCTGCACTCGTTGGCGGAATCTTGCTGTTGATGTGGAGCTGCGAGCCACCGTCCATCGAGACGCTTGAGAGCCGCTTCCCGCGTCAGCGTGGAGACCTCGAGACTATCGTTTCCATGTCTGACCACGACGCACAGTTGACCCGGATCGACCCCAACTGGCTCCAGACGCATGAGCACCAATATCTGCAGTACAGCCCCGAAACTGGTATCACCCGCGAACGCTGGGACGAATACCGTCGGCTATTTGCGCGCAACGACATCACGCAAGGTATCCAGCGCGACCCTGAAAGCGGAGACGCTTTCATCATTGTCAAGTCGATTGGTCTGTTGAATCGCGGCAACTCTAACGGCTATCTTTATTGCGGTTCAGGCCCAAACCACAGGTACCCGCCGTGATCCTCTCCACAACCCTCCGGAAAGCATCCTTACAAACCAGGCGACGAAGCCTATTCCTTTCGCAAATTGGCTGACCGTTGGTACGCGTACAGCGAGGGGCCAAGTTAGGGTCAATGCACAAAAAATCGTTGTCAAAGTGTCGCCATTTCACTAGCAACTGCCGCACAGGACATTTTGTGAAATAGGTTCTATCCGCTAAGGACGCCCCCTGCCCGCCTTAGCCGCCGCAAATACGTCTGCGCCTTCTGCACATCCCGCCCAATCTGCTCTTTCAGCGCTTCGACCGACGGGAACTTGATCTCATCGCGCAGACGATCGAGGAAATGAAGTTCGACTTCCGTCTCCGCCGCGAGTTCAAGCGGATGAAAATTCAGCAGGTGGGACTCGATGGCGAACGAATCGCTGCCAAAAGTCGGTCTGTTGCCGACGTTAGTGACCGAATCGAAGCATTCGCTACCGACGCGGGTGCGGGTGACATAGACGCCGTCTTTGGGAACGAGTTCTTCGTAGTGCGCCAAGTTGATAGTGGGCACGGTGTACTTCGATCCGTAGCCGCGTCCGCGGCCGGCGGTGGAAAGAATGCTGAATGGACGCGCCAGCAAATGCCGCGCCCGGCTCACCCGGCCTTCGGAAAGCAACTTTCGGATGTGGCTGCTCGAAACGCGCTCGCCGCGCAAGCGCATCTCTGGATAATCGTGGACCTCAAACCCCATTTCCCGGCCCAGATCGCGCAGCAGTTGAATGTTTCCCGCCGCTTTGTGCCCGAAGTGGAAGTTGTAGCCCTCGTGAACCTCGCGGGCATGCAGGCGCTTCTTCAGAATTTCATGGGCAAACTGGCGCGGCGCCATCAGCGAAAGATCGCGCGAGAAGGGAAGCAACAGAACCGCGTCGATGCCGGTGGCTTCCAGCAGGCGCAGTTTCTCCGGAAGCGGAGTCAGCAGTTTCAGGTTGTGCTCGGGACGCAGGATGCGGGCGGGGTGGGGCTCAAAGGTGACAACCACCGAATGCGCGTTCCCGGCTTTCGCTCGCCGCACGATCTCGTCCAGAACATGGCGGTGAGCGCGGTGCACGCCGTCGAAGTTACCGACGCTGACGAGCGCGGGATCGAAGTCAGGGGGGATGTCGTCGAGTTTATGGAGAGTTAGCATCCAAAATGTTTTTGCCGCCGAGACGCTGAGGACGCCGAGAAAACCTTATTTTAAGAAAAAACTCGGCGGCCTCGGCGCCTCGGCGGTGAACTCAAATTTCAAACTCCAGCTTCATTCCGTCAAACGCCAGCCGTACGTCAGGCGGCAACGCGGCATTGGTTGCCTCGTGCGGCAGGTCGTGGCAGATATGCGTGAAAAACGTGCGCTTCGGTTTCACTTCTTCCACGATCTTCAGCGACTGCTCGACGGTCGAATGCGTGGGATGCGGCGTATGGCGCAGCGCGTCCAGAAACAGGATGTCGAGGCCGCGCAGCTTCTCCAGCGTTTGGGCCGGGACTTCGCTGTGATCGGTCAGGTAGGCGGCCGATCCGAAACGGAAACCAAGAATCGGGGTTTCGCCGTGGATCACCGTCACCGGTTCGAAGCGCGCGCCGAACAGTTCGACGGGGCCTTTGATCGGCAGCAGGCCGACCAGCGGCAGTCCTCCAAACTTATACTCGGCTTCAAAAATGTAGCGGAACATGTTACGCAGGAATTCGCAGGCTCGCGGCGTGGCATAAAGAGGCAGCTTGCCCGGCCTGTGCCGGTAAGTCAGCGGACGCAGGTCGTCGATTCCGAGGATGTGGTCGGCGTGCGTGTGGGTGTAAAGCACGGCATCGAGCTGTGTGATCTTTTCGCGCAGCGCCTGTTCGCGAAAGTCAGGCGTCGAGTCGATCATGACGTGGCGGGCATGGTCGTGAGGATCACGGTAGCTGATCATCACGGACGGGCGCGTGCGGCGGTCGCGCGGATCCTGCGAACGGCATACGGCGCAGTCGCAGCCGATGGTGGGAACTCCCATCGACGTGCCGCTGCCTAGTACCGTCAGAGTCGCACGCATCAGCCGTTTGTACCTGTGACCGGGCCGGGCGCCTGCGGAGCATGCGCGAGCGCGTTGGTCACTTCCACGTAGGCCATGCGCAGTTCATAGAGACAGTTCTGCAGGAACCCCTGCTCTTTCGGCGTGAGATTGCCCTTGGTTTTCTCGGCGATCATGCCCAGCGTGTCGATGGTTTGCCGCGCGCCGATCAAGTCAACTCCGGGCTGGCCGCCCTGTTCGTGCATCAGGCCGAGTTGCATCATGGCGGTCATGTAGAGCGAAGCCATGAAGCGCTCAAAACTCATTTCCAGTTCTTTCGCCGAGTGTCCACTGAGTTCGACTCGCGCATCCAGATCGCGCGACGATTGCCTGTAGGCATCGTGCTGTGCCTTCTGCTCGGAGGCGCTGGGCGGTTCGGGTACATCCGATTCGGGAGCGGTTGCGGCCGTCGTGGGCGCGGCTTCTGGAATGGTCGAAGCGGGCGTCGAAACGGCCGTTGCAGCTGCCGTTGGAACCGCCGTCGCAGCAGCCGTGGGCGCGACTGGAGGCGGTGCCAGCTCTTCCACGGAATCGCGAAGTTCTCCGTCGGAGGTGAACAAGCGCTTGTCGCTTACTTTGAATTCGGTTTCTTCTTTTCTTTTTTGAGCCATATGGTTTACCTGTTTATGAATTCAGGCGATCGGCAGCGCTGCCGGTTTCAGCGTCGCCGTCCCCGCACGCAAATCTTTTCCCGCAGTCTCGCGTCGCAGATAACCCAATGCGACTGGGCGATCTCCGCCGGGCAGAGGCAGAATCGCGCTGCTCGTGATTTCGCCGGCTTCTTTCTCGTCATTCTTTTCTCCGGCCAGAATCTTCGCGCCCGCTTCGGGCAGCGCGCCCTCAACCGCGAACGCGGTGAACTGCCGGTGCACTGCGCCGCGCGACCGGATGCGTTCCACGATCTCCTGACCGAGATAGCACCCTTTAGTGAAATTTAACGCGCGTGTCTGCCCGGTCTCATGCGGCAAATCGCGCTCGCGGATGTCCTTGCCAAATTGCGGGATGCCGCGCGAGATGCGGAACAGATTCAGCGCAGTCGTGCCGGTAGGCCGCGTACCCGCCTTGACGAGCGTGTCCCAAATTTCACCTGCATCCTCGGGAGCAATCCAGACTTGCCAGGACTCGCGCGCTTCCTCTCCCGACCGCAATAGCGTGATGGTCTTCTGCTGCCCGGCATATTGCCGCCGAACGTCCGCGAACTGCAGGTATGCGAGATCGGGAACAACAATGCCGGCGCGTTCGAGAACATGGCGCGATTCCGGGCCGGTCAGGCCGAGCGCGGTGAGTTTGTCGCTGATGTCGGCGATCTCAACATCGTCGGCGATGATGTAGTGATCGAACAGCCGCAATATTTTTTCTCGCTGCCCGCGTTCTGTATCCACCAGCAGCGAGTCACCACGCTGAAAGATGTAAAGGTCCGCCTGAATGCGTCCCTGCGCGTTCAGCAGGAAGGCATAGACGCCATGGCCGGGGGCAAGGTCGCGAACGTTATTCGTGACCATGCCGTTCAGCCAGCGGACGCGGTCGCCGCCGGTCACCGCGATCTTGGCGCGCCAGTTCAGGTCATAGAGACCGCATCCTGAGAGCAAGGCCTGGAACTCGGCGCGCGGATCGCCGAAGTCGGGTGCAATGGCGACGACCGCGCCGCTATGCTCACTTGGGTTCGCCCCCGGGAGTGTCGTCGAAGTCATAGGTTCAATCTTCGATTATAGCGAACGGGCGTACGCCGGCCGGTGACCGTGCTCACGGACCTTGATCCCACCTGCCGACCTGTGTTCTCATTAGCAAATGGCGCGGGCTGTGGGGGCCCGTCTGCACGCTTTAACCTCAACCCTCAACCTTAGCCTCGAGGAGAAGAATTATGAAAAAAGTCAGCTACATTCCCAAGGGATATAACACCGTTACGCCGTACCTCGTCATCAAAGGTGCCGCGAAAGCGATCGAGTACTACAAGAATGTTTTTGGGGCGACCGAAATCCACCGCATGGCTAGTCCCGACGGCCGGGTCGGCCACGCCGAGCTGCAGATCGGCACCTCACGCGTCATGCTGGCCGACGAAAATCCTAGCATGGGCTACCGGAGCGCTGAGAGCATCGGCGCGTCTCCGGTGAGCCTCTATCTGTACCTTCCCGACTGCGATAAAGTCATCGCAAAGGCGGTCGCGGGGGGAGCGAAAATCCTGAAGCCGGTCCAGGACCAATTCTATGGAGACCGCTCAGGCTTCATCCAGGACCCGTTCGGACATTTCTGGGGCGTTGCGACTCACATTGAAGACGTGTCGCCCAAAGAGTTGGACGAGCGCGCCAAGAAAGCGATGCAGGCCGCCTGACGACAGTTCTTGGCTGTTGGCTCTTAGCTCTTGGCTCGACCGAATCCGGATTTGGCTAACGGCTAAGAGCCTGGCAATCATATCCGCGCTTGCCGAAGGCACTCGCATAACTGTACTCACAAACTTAGAAAGGACACACTTATGCTCTCCGCTGGCAATCCCTTCCCGAATTTCTCGCTTCCCAATCAGGACGGCAAGACTACTAAACTCTCCGACTTCGCCGGACACTGGCTCGTGGTTTACTTCTATCCGAAAGACGACACGCCCGGCTGCACAATCCAGGGCAAGTCGTTCACGGCGACCAAGGCTGATTTCGACGCTGCTGGCATCAAAGTCATCGGTGTGAGCGCTGACGACGTTGCCTCGCACAAGAACTTTTGCAACAAGTTCGCCTTTACCATCGATTTGCTCGCCGACACAGACTCCAGCCTCATGAAGTCGCTTGGCATCGGCCAGGCGGAGTGGAAAGGGATGAAGTTCTGGGAGCGCACCAGTTTCGTGGTCGATCCCAAGGGCGTCATCCGCAAGGTGTACGGAAAGGTGAATCCGGAAGGCCACGAGAAAGTGCTGCTCGACGACATCGGGAATCTGAAGGAGAAGGCTGCCTGATAGTCACTGTAGAGACGCGGCTTGCCGCGTCTCCAGCCGCGGCAGCCATCGGATCGCAGCAGCATGAGACGCAGCAAGCCGCGTCTCTACGGTTAACGATCAAAGCACGGCCTATTCCGCAAACGGGTCGGTGGCGAACTCCGATCCGCCGCTGCCGCTGCTGTTCCATGGCCGGCGCAGCGTTCCTGCCAACCCCTGCGCCATCACCGTGGGCAGCATCCGGTACAGCCGCGCGCGCAGATCTCGGTAGCCCTGAATCCCGGCAAAAAGGTCGCCCATCAGTTCGCGGAAGCTGGCGCTTTGCGCGGTTAGAGAAACCATCCGCTCCAGAACGCTGTCGCCGAAAACCTGTCCGTTGTAGAAGCGCTGCGAGACGCGCGCCGCCAGCTTCAACTCGGCAATCACCTCTTCTTCCAGCCGGATCCGATAGTCGTCAGGTCGTCCGGCCAACAGCGCCTGGGCGCACAATTCCGCGGATCGAAGCGCGTAGTAGAGTCCCTCTCCGGTAATCGGATCCACCAGCCCCGCACTGTCGCCGATCATGGCCCAACCTTCTCCGCAGACTTCGAGCGTTTCGAATGTCTGGGCGCGAAAGGACGGCAGAATGTGCGAGTAAAAGCGGGCGCCGTCCAAATGGAAGCCGTTCTCTTCGAGCCACCGTTCCAGGATGCGGCGCAACTCGCCGGTGGAGGTTTCACCCATCTTGCCCGCGATCCCGGCGGAAACATGATCCGCGCGAGGGAAGACCCAGATGTAGCCGGTGATCCCTTTCAGAAACTGAATCTGCATCAGAGAACTGCGGCCGGGAATGAAGTAGCCCGCTGTGACCATCAGATCGCTCGGGGCAATGGCTGAGAGGAACTGGCAGCGGAACGGATTGCGCGCGCCCGCCGCCAGTATCAGGTAAGACGCTCGGTATTCACGCTGGGGCGTGGCCAGTTGGCAGTCTCCGGCGGTTCCGGCAATCCGCGTGACGCGTTCCTGGTGGATATCAACGCGCACATCGACGCCAGTGCCGGCGCGCCGGGCTCGCTCCAGCAACAATCCATTCAGCGCCAGGCGCGAGAAGATCGCGACCGGGTACTGCATGTGCAAGCGTACCCGCTGCCCCGACGGACTGATCAACTCGCAGTGTTCAACCGCATTGCTTTCGCTTCCGGCATCGGCCAGAAACGGATACTGCTGCAAAGCCTTGTGCGTGAGTCCGCCGCCGCAGGGCTTCTCCCAGGCAAGCTTCTCGTCAAAGAGAAGGACGTTCCTGCCGCCCGCCGCCAGCAGCGCACCTGCCAGCGCGCCCGCTGGACCGCCTCCGACAATTGCAATGGGTGGTTGCCTACGCATTTTCCGGTCGCGGATTCTTGCCCACAAGGGGAAGGCTAGCCAGCGCAGCAACACTCCGCCCCCGCGCTTGCGAGTTCTCCCCGAGGCGGGGGTGTGGCAAGGGTTCGCGCCAATCCGCGAGTTTCCCGGTTACTGCAGCCTGGTGGCGCCGTTCAGCCCCTGATAGATGAACAATCCCGCAATGACCAGGATCATGATCCCCGACAAGGTGCCGAGCACCTTCACGATCGGTGTGATCTTTCTCATCTTGACCAGAACTTCCATTTGGTCCTTATGCATCTGGGATTCGGTTTCATGGAGGTCGATGGAATCGTTCTCGTGCATGGTGAGGGTGCTGCGGTAGATTAAGAGGATAATGAGGATCCCCGTCAGAATACCCCACGCGATAAGCAGCCCGAACATAGGAGACATACGCCACCTCGGAGCTTAGATCGGGCCGATCCCCGACGTTGCCATTTCAGGCCCCAGCGAAAACTGTCCTGCCATCCGCTGGCGTCCGGGTACAGGGCCCTACTGCGCACGATTATAGACCCATTGGCAAGAGGGGCCGCGACTTCTTGCCTGCCCGCAGCATCTAAACAACAGATTCAGGCAGAAGCGCCGGCTCCTGAAAGCCTTGCCGAGCCGGTGGCAACATTTGTTATAATAGGCAATTACAAGGAGATAAAACAGATGGCGACAACCTCCACACCCGATGTGCAGCCCAAGACCGCCGCACCAATCCTGACCCCCAGCGCGATTGCCAAGGTCAAAGAGATCATGGCGACGCAGACGCCGGTCCCGGCGGGATTGCGGTTGTCCGTAGTCGGCGGCGGTTGCTCCGGCTTTCAGTACTCCATGGCCTTCGAGAACGGCGCCGGCATGATGGACAAGGTTTTCGACTTTGACGGTTTGAAGGTTTACGTGGATGCCACTTCCCTGATGTATCTTGGCGGTGCGCACGTCGATTACGTCGAGACCCTGGAAGGCGCCGGTTTCAAGTTCGAGAACCCGAACGTGAAGAGCACCTGCGGCTGCGGCTCCTCGTTCAACGTTTAAGCTTGAACGTCAAATGCTGAACGGTTAAGTGCTTCTGGTTTCAGGCAAAGCCCCGCTTTCGAGGCGGGGCTTTTCTGTTGCTCGGATTTTGCGTGAAGCGGGAACCCTACTGTTGGGGCGTCGGCGCTGGGGTCGGCGGAGGTTGCGTCTGAAGACCTTGGTTTTGTCCGCCGCCCGGCGTTAATCCCTGCCCGAGTCCTTGTCCAAATCCACCTTGTCCCGGCGCCCCACCAGCCGTCTGTCCAGGAGTGAGCCCGCCCATGTTCCCAGTTTGCATACCAGGATTCACCGGCCCTGTCAGCAGGCCGCCGCGATCGGCTTGCGGCACGTAAATGAACAGCCAGTCGTTGTAATGGTCCTTTGTGTAGAACACGCGAATGGTTTTCTTCTTGCTCGTGCTGGCGACCCCGAGTATTGGCCCTCCACCGAAGGTTGGCCCGTTGAAGCCGGAACTGGAACTTGTATTGGAACCGGGAGACGACGATCCAGGCGAATTCGGATTCTCCTCCGCATCGGAGGAATTGCCGGAATCGCCACTGGCAGGGTTCGGCCCGTTCAAGTTACTCGTCTGTTGCATGCCGGCTTGCGCTCCTAAGCCACCCAGCGCGCCCGCCTGTTGCAGCGCACCCAACACCGCTCCCGCATTGCCAGTTCCGCCTTGCGCTCCGCCGAATCCGCTTTGTCCCGGCTGTCCACTCAGCCCGGGTATTTGTCCCAATACGATCCCGCTGTTCAAGGGGATGTCCTGCTGATGCAGGAATTTGAAGTCCTTCTCCTTGCCTGTGGCCCGGTCAATACTCATCGGATCGGTATAGCGCTTGCGCAGGAAACGGACGTTGTTGGTATTCTCCAGTTCCTCGACGCGCGATGGATACCGCCCAAACTTCTTGTAGAAGTGTTGAATCGCGCGCATGTACGCCGTGCCCCGATGTCTCATCTCCTCTTCGCGGTCGCGGCGGATCTGTTGGCCAATCTCGGGTAACACGGCGAGCAGCGCAATCGCGATCATCGCGAAAGCCAGCATCAGCGTGATCATCATGTAGCCGCGCGAGCGATTTTGTAATTTTGTAATCTTGCAATTTCGTAATTTCAAACCATGCCGCATCACTGCTCTCACCTTCAAATTACCAAATTACAGATTACAAAATTACAAAATCCAGTTTCATCCTTGCGTTAACGGCAGGCTCTGCCGGTTGTTGTTGAGCACATCTTCCACGTCCACCGAAGTCGCCGAGATGCGCAGGACGCGATATCGGCGGTCGACGATGTCGCCCTCCGCGGCGATAAAAATATCCTCACCCTGGGACAAAAACACTTTCTTCGTCTCCCCAGGCCGGTTGGCAAAACCAAAAAACTTGAGCGTGATCGGCGGCGGCGGAGCAATAGCAGGAGGCTGGCGAAAGCCAGCAGACTGTCTGTCCGTGGCAGGGTTTCCCTTAACCGTTTCGATGGGCACCGACCCCGCGACAAAAATGTTTCTTCCGTTGCCCGCGTACTTGATTTCCTCGCTTTGGCTGAGCAGGTTCAGGTCCAGCGTCGGATCCAGCCGCGGTTCAACCACCGGGACCATTTTTCCTGAAGCCGTGCGCCTTACGCTGGGCTTGGCCGCAGTCGAAGTCGTTGTCGTTTGTGCCGCTGCCGGCGCCGCTGTGGGCGAGGGCCAGAATTCATAGCCCAGCGTCCCCACCGCAATCGCGCCCAGCACTCCGAGCGCGATCACCTGCTTCCGATTTTCGGTTCCCAGTTTCACTCAGGCACCCGCCCGCAGATAACTGTGCATCGTGATTCCCAGCTTGACCTGTCCCGTGTTTTCGCCGGCCAGGTCCACGCCATCCACCGTAATAAACATCTTCGACCGTTCCAGCGCATTGATGAACCGCACCAGTTGCAGGTAGTCTCCGGAAAAACTTCCCTCGATTTCGACCGGAATCACGCCCGAGCTTTCCGCATCCTCTTCCTTGTAATGCGCTTGCTGGATCCGGATCCCATTCTCCGACGCCAGCCTCCCCAGTTCATTGGCCAGATCGGAATCCTTCGCCGCAAAGCGGTCCTTGTAAAACCCGTTGATCTGAGTCTTCGCCAGCACGATCTTCTTGTCCATGCCGCGCAGCGGTTCCACCTCGCGCGTTTTCTTCGTCAGTTCGGCCTTGAGTTCGTTGATTTCGAGCTTCCGCGAATCCGCCGAACCCACCAGCGGCGAGAACAGAACGGCCACCGCCGCCACATCGGCAACCAGCATCGCCCCGATCGCAATTTTCAACTTGCGCCGCGATTTCCCAAAGTCCGGCATTACTTTCCCTTCCTGTCCCTCGAGTCGGGAACATAAATCGAAACCACCGAAGCCACTATGCCCGTCCCCGTCTCCGTACCCTGCTCCTGCACCAGTTGCGCTCCCTGAAAATGCGTGGAGCCTTCCATGCGATGGACCAGTTCCACGGCTGCCGCGCGCGTGTCGCCCACCACTTTCATCTCCAGTTCCATCTGATTCTGCTCGTTCAATTCCGGACGCAACGAGACCACATGCAGGTTCGGAGGCATGACCCGCTCCAGATCTTCGAACACCCGCGTCCACGAGAATGCCTTGCGTTGAATCAGTCCATTCAAAAACTGTGACTGGTCGCGCGTGCTGCGGTTGGCGGGCTTGTCGAGTTCGGCCTGATCCAGCGCCCGTTCCTTGTCGCGTTCCGCGATCTGTTCCTGGAGTCGCGCGATGTTATGGCGGTCTCTTCCGGCGTCGGTCCAGCCTTGCAGTGCCCAGCCCAGCAGAACCAGAGTCAACACGCCCAGCAGCCCCACTCCAAATCCCCAGCGCGTCCAGAATTCACGGGCATCTTCATACGGCCGGGTCGCGAGATTGATATCCAAACGCATATTGATGAAAAAAAGCCAAACCGCTGCTCGCTATTCGCTGTTCGCGAAGAGCCAAGAGCGAACAGCCAATAGCGAATAGCGAATAGCGCACTACGAAATCAACGCTCCCACCACTCCCGCCATGCGCCAGCGCGGAACCGTCCCTGTCGTGGACCCGATCTGCGACGTTGCCACCAGTTCCTCAACTTGCGCTCCGGACTGGTTCTTCAATGCTGGCGCCGCGCCACCCGCTTCCGGCAGGCCCGCCACATACACGCGCTCAATGTTCAGGCTGTACGTGTCCTGGAAAAACACCACCGAGGGATAGACTTCCTCCGCCAGTTGGTCGCCGGTGATGGTCACGCCCCGCACATTTTCGAGTGTCCGGAACAGCAGCAGTTGCTCCTGATCGAGAATCGCGATGCTGATGGTGCGCGCGTCCACCTTGACCACGAGCGTTGGCCGTTCCGCGTCCGCGGCTCCAAGCGCCGCCAGCATCGACGGCATCACCATCCCCGGGTTGTAGCCCGCGTCGCGAAACGCCGACTCATATTCCTCGAGAACCGTCTTCAGGACCACCGCCGCTACCGCCCGCACACCTTTCCCCGTCGACTGCGCGTGATACGAGATCCGGGCATCGGCGGGATCGAAAGGCAGCGACTTCTTCAGCCGGAAGCGGACCACCGCTTCGGCTTCGTCCCGCTTTGATGGCAGCGTTTCGAAATCCAGCAACACGACGCGCACCGAGGTATCGGGCAGAATGGCGATCACGTCGCGGGAATGCCCGCCCACGCTGCCCAGCGCGCTTTCAATCGCCAGCCGGATCGCCGCGCCGTCCCGCAGATTCGTTTCCATCAAATCGGGTACCACCGTGCCCGGCGCCAGTTCCCGCGCCGACGCCATTTCCACCATCCGCCCCGCATCGGCCGCGCGCCCCGCCAGAACGCGGTCCGCCGCGATCTCGCAGGCCAGCGTCGGACGGCGAACGTGTTTGGAAGAGCTGGTCATCGGCTAGTCGGCTCGATCGAAATTACCTCTGCTTCGGCACTCGGCTCCGGAATGGGTAACCGGTCCTCTTTCAGTCCATCCAGATGAAATTCAATCGCTTCCTGAATCAAAGAGCGGACTTCGGCTCTGGTTCGGCCTGTGGTTACCACTCCCGGCAGGTCGGGAACGTAAGCCGCCCAGCCGGTATCGGATTTTTCGTAAACGACAACGTAGTTCAAGGCTTCAATCCCGCTTGTTTGAGGACGCTGTTTAGCGTGCCCGGAGGAAGATCGTCATTCGGATGCCCCGGCAACGTGACACGCCCGGGCTTCACCGGGTGCTTGTATTGCCGGTGACTTCCACGCGTCTGTCTCAGGTACCAGCCATCCCGCTCCAACAACTTAATGATATCCCGTACTTTCATGGAGTGAGTAGTTACCTCCGGGGATGCCGGGACTGGACTGCCGGCCCCGCAAACGGTAACCAACCTCAGCGCATGGTCTCGATAAACGTGACCTTGTTGATCTCTTTCAGAGTGGTGACTCCGCCGCGCACTTTGTCCAGCGCCGATTCGCGCAGGAAGCGCATGCCCTCTTCGCGGGCGGCTTTCCGGATCTCCGACGTCGGCCTCTTCTCCAGAATCATCTCGCGAATCCGGTCGGTCAAATCCAGAAGCTCATGGATCGCCGTCCGGCCCTTGAACCCCGTGCCCGCGCATTCGATGCAGCCTTGCCCCTCGTATAAAGGAACCTGCGACCACTGTGACGGGTCCAGACCGCTCGCCTCGAGCACGTCGTTCGGATAATGCACCGCCGTCCGGCAGGAATCGCAGATGACCCGCACCAGCCGCTGCGCCAGAATGCAGTTCAGCGCCGAGACAAAGTTGTAAGGCTCGACGCCCATGTTCAGGAAGCGCCCCAACACATCGACCACGTTATTGGCGTGGACGGTCGTGAACACGAGGTGGCCCGTCAGCGCCGATTGGATCGCGATCTGCGCCGTTTCGTTGTCGCGAATCTCGCCCACCATGATCTTGTCCGGATCGTGGCGCAGGATGGATCGCAGCCCGCGCGCAAACGTCAATCCCTTTTTTTCGTTGACCGGAATCTGGGTGATGCCGCGTATTTGATACTCGACCGGGTCTTCAATGGTGATGATCTTGTCTTCGTCGGTCTTGATCTCGTTGACGGCGGCATAGAGCGTCGTGGTTTTGCCGCTGCCCGTCGGCCCCGTGACCAGCACCATGCCGTACGGTTCCTTGATGTAGCCGCGAAAGCGGCGCAGGTCGTCTTCGTCGAACCCGACCACGTCGAGCGTGAGCTTCTTAAACTTCTCGCTCATCGACTCCTTGTCGAGCACGCGCAGCACCGCGTCTTCGCCGTGAATCGACGGCATGATCGAAACCCGGAAGTCGATGGCCCTCCCGCTGTACTTCACCCGGAAGCGGCCGTCCTGGGGCACGCGGCGCTCGGAAATATCGAGCTCGCTCATGACCTTGATGCGCGAAATGATGGTCGAGTGGTGCTCTTTGCCGATGGGCGGCATGGCGTTCGTCAGCACGCCGTCAATACGAAACTTGATGACCACCGAGTCGTCCCGCGTCTCTATGTGTATGTCGCTTGCCCGCCGCTGCAACGCCGTGAAAATCGTGGTATCGACCAGACGGATGATCGGGCTCATGTCGGTGCCCGCCGTCGCCGTCAACTTGTCGATGGAGATGGTTTCGTCGTTCCCCTGTTCGTCCTCGCGGATCACGTCGAGCGTGAATCCCTCGCTCGCGTCTTCCAGAACGCGCTTGGACTGCTCCGTCTTCTGCAGAATGTCGGAGATCTGCTTCAGGGTCGAAACTTTGGTGACGATCCGCTTGCCCAGCAGCAGGCTGATCTCGTCGATCATCATGAGCTGGCTGGGATCGGCAATCGCAATCGCCAACCGCCCGTCCTCCGTTTCGTCCAGGGGCACGAATTTATAGCGGAACATCAGGTGCACCGGGATCTTCTCGAACAGATCGTGGTGCAACTGGAAATCGGTCAGGTCGATGAACTCGCAACGGTAGCGCCGCGCGATGTCCCGCGCGCGTTCCAGTTCGTTCGGAACCGACGCCGCTTCCGGCGCCAGCTTTCCGCCATTCCCTCCGCTTACCAATACTGTTTTCTTGTCCGCCATGCCCATTCCAGTCTACATGGACCCAGGTTTCAAGGTTTCAAGGTTTCAGAGTGCAATCCATACCTCATTGAAACCTCGAAACTTTGAAACCTTGAAACTTTGAAACCTTGAAACTTTGAAACCTCGCCCTAATGTATGTTCGCTCCCAAAGTAAAGATCGGCATATACAGAGAGATCAAGATCCCGCCGACAAAAACCGCCATGACCACCAGGATCAGCGGCTCAATCAGCGCCATGGCTGCGCCCAGAGCCGTCTGCACGTCCTCTTCGTAAAACTCCGCCACCGAAGCCAGCATCGCCGGCAGCGCGCCCGTCGCTTCCCCGACCTCCAGCATTTCCACCGCCAGATCGGGAAACAACTTCTGTGCCTCCAGACTATTCGCCAGGCTCTGTCCTTCTTTCACCCGCTCCGCCGCGGCCGTGACCCCGTTCAACATCTGCCGGCTGCTCATCGATTCACCGGCCGTCTCCATCGCCGGCACCAGCGGCAGCCCGCCTTGCAGCAGCGTCCCCAGAATGCGCGAAAAATTGGCCACCTGGTACTTTAGCCGTATCTCGCCGATCAGCGGCAGCGACAGCAGAAACTTGTCAATGCGCGCGGCCCCCCGATCGCTCTGCTTCCACCGCAACAACAGAACCACTGCTGCCGCCGCGACCAGCAGCACCAGCCACCCGTATTTCTGCGCATTCAAACCAAACGACAACATGAACAGCGTGATCGCCGGCAGTTGCGCTCCCATATCGCTGAACAGGGCCGCGAACTTTGGCACCACGTACGTGATCAGAAAAATCAGCATCACCGTTACCACCGAGACCAGCAGCGCCGGATACACCAATGACACCAGCAGCTTCTTGCGGAAAGTCTGCACCATCCGCTGATACGCGATGTAGCGGCTCAGCACTTCTTCCATGTTGCCGCTCTTCTCGCCCGCCAGCAGCGTCGTCGTGTACATCTTCGGAAACACCTGCTGGGCGGCAAACGCATCCGACAGCAACTCGCCGCCTTTTACCCGCTCGCGTACGTTTTCCAGCAGTTGCAGCAGAGTTTTGTCCCGCTGCCGCTTGATCAGCAGATCCAGCGCCGTCAGGATCGGCAGTCCCGCCTTAATCAGCGTCAGAAACTGCTGGTTGAAGACCAGAAACGTAGCCTGTCGCAGCTTTCCGCGACGCCCGAATTGCCCCCGGCCGGCGGTGAGTATCGTCCGGGGCTTGACCCAGTACACCAGGTATCCCTGCTGCGCGAATCGGTCGTGGATCTCCGCTTCCGAATACCCGTGCTCCACCTGCTGCCGCAGATGGCCCTGTTCGTCGGCGACTTTGACCAGGTATTCTGCCATTCGCTATCGTCTGCTTCCGAGTTTCTGGTGTTGAGCGGTACCGAGTGTCTCAGACCAAGTGTAACATTCTGTTCCCAAAGCGCTTACCGCAACCTCTCCATCTGTGTGGTACGCAAGTAACCAGCTATGCCTTTGGCCATCCTGTCATCCACTCGTCGGGATGTCTAAAATGCTTTTGATCTTCGATCGCCCGATGACCCGATGGCCCGATGACCCGATGACCCGATTCTCCCCTACGGTCCCAACTCTCCCTCCACCGTCTCCACCCCCGGCGGAGGGGTGAACTGAAACCGGCTGTTGCTCAACTCCAGATTCTCTTTCCATCCGGCAAAGCGGAACTCCGTCGTCGCCCCGTCCGCCTCCATCAGCACGATGCGGACAATCTGGTCGGAGGGCGTGATCTCCAGTTGCACCTCGCTCACTGCGCCCGCCTCGCTCTGCTGAACGACGCTCTGCGGAACCCCGCGCAACAGCGTGTTGCCAGCGTCCAGAGGCGATTGATCCACAACCTTCGAAAGTCCTCGTAACTCCTTCTCCAGCTTGGTCTTACCGAGCAAGAATGCCAGTGGCGACCGTAGGTCGTCGAGCTTCCCGAGCTCCGTCTTTCTGAGTTGCCGTTCCGCCGGCAGGTAGAACCACACCGCCTCCCCGTCGCTGATAAACAGCTTCTCTCTCGGAGAACGGTATTCCCACCGCATCTTGCGCGGCTTTTTCAGCCACAACGTGCCCGATTCCACGCGCTCCGCACCATCGCCCCGATAAATCTCGGTAAAGTCCGATTCCAGACTGCGCAGGTGGTTGTAATGCTCATCGACCGCCCGCGCCAGTTGTTGGACCTCCGGCGGATCGCTGTCTTGCCGGTGGCCTTGCTGGGCAGCCGCAGCCACAACCGCCCCCACGAGCACCCACCCGGCCCGCCAGAAGCACAGCCGGAAGTTACGCCCTGTTTTCAATTCGGACCTCCGCTTGATTTTACCCCTGCTTTGTCCCGTTCACATTAAGCGGAAATGAAGGTACTGTCCTAATTTAGTCTTTTCACCACGGAGGCACAGAGAAGCCCAGTTGCTCGGCAAAAGCTTCCTCATCTGAGTTTTACAGGTTCAAGATTTTCTCCGTGACTCCGTGACTCCGTGGTGAAAAAAGGCAAATTAGGACACGACCGAAATGAATGCTTCCCGTGAGCCCCGGCCTTGATTGGGGACAGCGTAAAACCCGGCCCGTCCGACGTCACAGACAGCCCGCTCTTCCGCGACTAAAATGATTTTTTTGTGGAGGCCGCCCATGGAACCGAAGCAGCATAGATGTGAAACCTGCCGTCTGCGTGCGCTGGCGGAAAGGAAACCGCAATCGTTGATCGCTCGTTTGTGGCGTTGGCACACGGGTTGGTGTCCCGGATGGAAGTCCTACCAACGCTCTCTAGCCGAGGCGGCAAAGCGCCCAGCGGCGTGAGCCGTAGAGGTGCGCTGTTTTCGGCGACGGGTCCAGGTCCGTAAGTGCCGCAAGATTTGTGGTGCCTGTCATCCGCAGCCACCCCATCCAAACTGTCATCCTGAGCGCAGCAGGGATTTCACGAAGTGAAGTCCCTGCGGAGTCGAAGGACCCCTGCATCTTTTCTGCGGCGAGAACGCGTCAGGGAGTCCTCCCCGTGCATCGGGCCGGGTGCGTCGTCTCGCGCTTTTCGAGACGCGGCATGCAGCCAGCGTTCCACTTTCCGCCGGTTGCCCCACCCATCGCGCACTTTGCGATGGGTGGGCTTCGGGATCACGTCAAACCCACGCGTAGCGCCGGGCGGTTCGTGTAGAGACGGGGCTTGCCCCGTCTCAGACTGCTGAGAAACTCTGATTCGAGCGGGTCTTGGGCAGGGCACGAGTTTACAACTTGCAGAAATACTCCGGCCTTGACTTTGTTTTGAAGGGGCGCGGCTTCAGCCGTGCCGTAAGTGCCGCAAAATCTGTGGCGCCTGTAATCTGCAGTCACACCATCCAAATTGTCATCCTGAGCGGAGCAGGGACTTCACGAAGTGAAGTCCCTGCGGAGTCGAAGGACCCCTACGTCTTTGATCTGCGGCAAGAACGCGTCAGCCGGGTGCGCCGTCTCGCGCTTTTCGAGACGTGGCATGCAGCGAGCGTTCCCACTCCGCCGGTTGCCCCACCCATCGCGCACTTTGCGATGAGTGGGCCTCGCGCATCACGTCAAACTCACGCATAGCGCCGGGCGGTTCGTGTAGAGACGGGGCTTGCCCCGTCTCAAACTGCTGAGAAACTCTGATCCGAGCGGGTTTTGGGTAGGGCATGGCTTCACAGGCTGCGGAAAAACTCCGGTTTCGTATCAGGGTATCGCTTTAGCGATACCGCAAGTCGTTCGAAATCAATCGCCCCTTTAGGGGCTGGAGGCCGAATACTGACTTTTTCCGCAGCCTGTTCAGTCGTGCCGCCAGGAGTCGCAACATGTTCCGGCTTCAGCCGCTGAGGGTGCGCACTCTAAAACATCACGAGAAATGCTCTTAGCGGCTCTCTCTGGGTTGCTAGAGTCGAATGATTGCTTGAGTAGAACTCGCAAGGGCAATGACCCAGTTACACACATGAACCGGTCTCATAAATGGTTTTGGGAAGGGCCCGGCTTCAGCCGTGCCACTACCGGCCAATGAAAATGTGGGGTGCGCAACGTCTCGCGCTTCGAGACGTAGGACCGTGCAGCCCGCCGGAATTCGATTTCCGCTGGGCTGATTCCTCACCGCCGAACCTCGCCGACCAGCCGGTTGGATTCATCACAAACGCCGAGTGATGGCCATCACTGCGCAGGCCGCGGATCTGTGCAAAAGTAAAATAGGGCAAAGATAAATTCGATGCCTCCAAACCGCTAACTAGAAAGTTGCGGACAACTCGACAAAGATCAGGGCGTGGCCACCGGCTACGCCCTTCGTTTTGGCGCCCGCTTTTAGCGGGAGCGGCGTGAATCTGGAAAGGGGTACGGTGCGATGAAGAGTGAGACGAGGGCGTTTCCAAAGCTTCGTGACAGCCGTAAGCCGTTGATTTCGAAATACTCTAACTACAAGTCCTCTAAACTCAATTACCTGGAGGAATTTTCCGGTAGTGGGCTAGCGACTGTGTTGCCAGCCTTATTCCGCGTCGCCGCTTTATTTCTGGGGACAGTTTCCTTTTTCTACCCACTCCGCGCCTTCGCTGGTCAAACGAATTGCACTGATCGGGAATCCGACAACGGAAAACGGGACCCCATTGTAGTCAGTTTTCTCAGGTGGGAGATTCTCGATGGTCACTCTTACTTCTTCAATGGCGCGGGCGGCCAGCCGATCAGGACTAGCGCGAACGATCTCTATTATTTTGCGTCCCCATTGCTGAGATCGGGGTGTTCTCCCAGCGTACAATTCCCTGATGATTTCCGATCTTCCCAACCAAGCCGGGTAATCGGTGCTGGCCACACTGCGTGGGGAGGGCAAATTGATTTGTGTGCCCCCGTTTTTCATGTCTTCATAAGTAACTGCTTGCATTACTCCCATAACGCTGCCGTCTTTTCTGACACCAGCGAAAAAACCAGTCATAATCGCGTAATCGTCGATACCAGCGAGAACCTTCAGTTTTCTACGCAGCCTCTTTTCGATTTCTTTTTTAATCTCCATACCCCACGCTTTAGCGAGTTCAAGAGCCAAGGTGTCCGATGTAGATTTGCTGGCGAAAAGTCGCTGAAATTGTTGTCTGGCGATTGCATGAGCGTCCCAGAATTGAGACGTGGGATCGTTCCGCGGTCCTGCCCTGCCCGAGGCTGCGAATATGACTTTGTTGCCAAATGCGGAGATTTTACAGTCGTCATCGACATAGGAATAGGGGCTATTCCTCCGGCTATCAGCGGCGATCACAAGTTCTTTCTCAGACGCAGTGATGATGACTATCGTGCCATTGGATTCCATTTGTCCGATTGCGTTCAGCCGGAGGAAAATCAACACACAAAAGAGAGCAGCGGTGCTCCATTTCACATTCTGCTCCTTTCGCGGGACACATCAATTGCGCACATGCTGTCGGAACGCACGTTAGAAACCACTGGGGACAGGTTGTTTGTGAGCCGAGACGGACTCATATGGTACGAGTTGAGAGATGCCAATCCTACTCCGTCGTCAGAAGCTCCGCAATCGTCCAAACATGGTCAGCTAAACCCGCTGCCATCACAACAGAATCACCGCGCGACTTGACATCACGAGATATAATAATAAATAGCCTACCATCCAGCGTGACGGTAGGAGTAATTGGCCCTAAGTTCTTTGAAATCTAGACTTTGCCGACTCCAACTTACTCTAACTCCTTGATTCTAAAGGAGCGAGTAACTCGCGCCCCGCGAGAAACGGCCCCTAACTCCTTTGTTATCTAGACTTTGTAAGTTAACTCCTTTAGATCCAAAGACCTGGCGGAAATTTATCCGTAATTTGATGATTCTAATAGACAGGGGGGAGGGGGGGTACCACTATAGGTATCAACTAGTAAACACCCCCAAACCTGGGCAGATTACTTCGACGCCGCCTGGGCCCGTTGCGGCGGTTGCGGCGGCTCCGCGCCCGGCGGAAGCCCCTTGGTGATGAAGAAAATGCTCTCCGGATCCCGCACTTCGATCCGCCCATCCGGCATCAGCCTGTACGGATGCCCCTTCGGATCCATAGGCGTTCCACGGATAAACCCCGCGCCTTCCAGATCGCCCATGCTAGTCGGCAATTTTCCGGTCTGTTGACGGTACTTTTCGACGACCTGCTCCAACCGTGTCACGTCTTCATCCACCTGCAAAGCGAGCAAATGTTGGACCGCATTCTCCCGGATCTGTGCTTCCTGGGTGCTCTGGTAGGTGGTGAACCACAACATGCGCGCCGTGTCGAACTCGCCCGCGTGCTGCGCCATCTGCGCCGCCAGGATGGGCATGAATGGGTTGGTCACCGGAAGCTTCGCTCCCCGCGCAAACGCATCCGCCGCCTTGGGATAGTCCTTGAGCTCGGTGTAGTACAGAAATCCCAGGTTGTAGTAGAGCCGCCACTGGTCGGGATTGTGCTCGATTCCGTATTGCATCAGCGCCAGCGCGGCTCCCGGCAATCCCGCGCCGCTGGGCGGCTTCGGAGCTAGAAAGTTGGCCCCAAACTGATAAGCCGGCAAAAGCTTCGGATCCAGTTCCGTCGTGACCTCCAGCAGCGGCGCTAGCAGGCGGAAATCGTGGGAATGGGCGTGGTGCTGTTCCCCGAAATACTGCACCGCGCGCGTCCAGTAAATGTCGGCCAGCAAGCCCGTGTAGCCGAGGCTCAACCGCCGCAGCACCTTTGGAGAGCGCACGTAAAGCGCTTCCTGTGCTGCCGGTTCCCACCGCAGGTGGTCGATGGCATAGAGCGTAGCTGTTGCGCCTGCCATCGAAAAAAGCAGCACAGCGCTCGCCACCAGGTTCACGCGCCGCGTGGCACTCATTTCAGATTTCGGCGCTGGAAGATCAGCACCGCTCCCGAGATGGCCATAGCCGAATACAGCAGCGCGTACACGCTGTTGTACAAAATGAGGCGTCCGGGCACCGGGTCCCCGCGCGCCGCCTGGCTGATCGCGTTCAAAGCGGAAAAATTCGGCACCAGATAGGCGACGGCCTTCACCAGCCAACCCCCTGCCCCCTGCGTGATTCTGGCAAAGCCTCGCAGATCCTCCGCCAGGCTTCCGATCACGAATAGCGCAAAGGTGAAGACCGCCGACATCAGCGGCGTCGAAAAGGACGAGAAAAACAGCGCCAGCGCGCACACGATCAGAAACTGCAGCACGATGAAGTACAGCGCCACCAGCACCCACACGTCCATCTTCTCGAATTTGTGCGCCACGCAGAGCAGCGCCACAAAAACGCCGATCGCCATCAGGAACGTGTTCACCACCAGCGTTCCCGTGAGCCCAAAGAACTTGCCCACCACAAACTCCCATCGGCGAACCGGCCGCGATAGCACCGTGTACAGCGTGCGTTTGTCGATCTCTTTCGAAACCAGGCCAATCCCAATGAAGATGGCGATCACCACTCCGAACAGCGAGACCGCCGTCAGGCCCAGGTTCACCACCACCAGGCGCTCGATGTCGATCGAGATTTCCCCCACCAGAATCGCCGCCCCTGAAAGCAGCAGCGCAAACGCAATCAGGTTATACAGCACGCGGTCGCGCACCGCCTCGCGAAAGGTGTTGAAGGCGATATAACCGATCCTTGAGTTCATACCCCCGGAGTTCATACGCCCGCCCCTTTGCGGTTCTCTGTGGGCCGCACTCTCTGGACGTAATATTCCTCGAGCGAACTGCGCACCGGCGTCAGGGAAATCAGTTTGAGGCGCTCGCGCCGCAGCACTTCCAATGCCGCCTCCTGCTGCTCCGCCGGCAATACTGCGTTCACCATGTCGCCGCTGACCCGCGCCTCCGCCCCGAGGCTCGTCAAACCCGCCGGAACCGTCTGTGCACAAAAAATAATCTCGACTTTGCCTTTCGTCTGCGAAGTCAATTCCGCGACCGCCCCCACCCCGCGCAACTCACCCTGGTGGATGATCCCCACCCGGTCGCAAAGCGCCTCCGCATCCGACAGAATGTGCGTCGAAAAGAAAACCGTCTTGCCTTCGTGCCGCAGTTGCTGGATCAGATCCCGCACCTCGCGCCGCCCCATCGGGTCCAGTCCCGACATCGGCTCATCCAGAAACACCAGCTTCGGATCGTGCAGGATCGCCTGTGCCAGTCCCACTCGCTGCAACATGCCCTTCGAGAACTTCCGCAACTGCATCCCCGCCGAATCGCTCAATCCCACCCGCGCCAGCATCTGCTCCACCCGCGCCGAACGCCCTTTTGCCGGGACTCCAGAAAGCTGCCCATAGTAGTTGAGCAGTTCTCTTGCGCTCAGATGGTCGTAGAAGTAGGGTTGCTCGGGCAGAAATCCAATCTGCGATTTCACCCGCGGATCGTCCATGTCCATCCCCAGAATCCGCGCCGTTCCCGCCGTCGGGAACACCAACCCCATCAGCAGCTTGAGCGTAGTCGTCTTGCCCGCGCCGTTCGGACCGAGGAAGCCGAACACCTCTCCCTCTTCGATCGTTAGGCGGAGCGGACGCAGCGCAAGTTTCGGCCGCTTGCGCCAGAATCCAACTAGATAGCTTTTTTCCAAGTCGAGAATTTCAATTGCTGCCATAGCTATGCGCGCAATGCCAAGCCCTTGCGTGGAATTTCATATGGAATTCGATGAAGAGAATTATAAGCAATGCTCGGGCGATTGGGCGTGTCTATCTGCCCGGATGGTTACGAAGGTAAACCGCCTCCTGGGACCAAGGCTCGTACTCGAAACCTTCCGCCGTCTTCTGCGCTACTGTAACGGTGTGACTGTGCCATCGCAGGTCGTGATCGCCGTCGCGCTGAAGCGCATCACCCCGTCTTCGAAGGAACAGAAATAGCGGACTCCCGAATAGTTCGGCCATGTCGGCCCGGCGATAACACTGTAGGTCGTGGCCGGCGTGCCGGTTACAGACGCTGCGGGTATCGTGTAGTTGTATCCGCTTTTTTGGCCCCCGGCCAGCACCGAATCGATCAAGCACGCGCCACTAGAGCTGGGCCCGGCGCTGCTGCAGTCGCCACCCAGAACCGCCATGCTGCTCGCGAAACCCACCGTCGGATACGCCATAGCGTACGCCACCTGCGCCGTGTTCACGGTCCGAACCGACCCGGCTGCGGTCGATTCGTTGGCCGCCATGCGCGAACGCAGAAAACTGGGCACCGCAATTGCCGCGATGACCAGTATGATGGCCACTACAATTAACAGTTCAATGAGAGAAAATCCTCTGGCCCTGCGCATCGCATCTCCCTACTACGGGTGACGATCCCGGATGAACGCAACCGATCATGTTCCAGTCACAGCTGTTGCACGTTGTATGCCGGACTCGGTTCATTTGCACGAACCCTAAGCCCTTGGGAATGCGATGCAATTCGCAACCCTGTTCCCTCGTTTGCCGCTTTCGTCATACCTCCGCATCGGAAGTGACATTTTGTGTCAGTGGATTTCGCGGCCCGGGCACGAGCAATCATTTCCCCGCAAGAAAGCGCCCCATAACAAAAAAGCAGAGGATTTCTCCTCTGCTTCTTTCCGGCTTGTACCCTCCCCCAGGTACTTTGCCAAATCCAAACTTACTGCAGCGGGGTTTCGGTTCCGGCGCAGCCGCTCATCGTCGAGGCTCCGTAGCGCACTACTCCGTCCGTGGCCGCGCAGAAGGATCGCACGCCCGTAGTGTACTGCGTCACCGGGTTGGCATAAACGTAGAAACCAGTGGTCGGAGTGGTGCCACCCGTGGCCGCCGAGGCGAACGTATAGCCGCTCTTCGTGCCCCCTGCCAGCAACTGGTCGATCAAGCAGGCGTTAGTCGAGGTGACGGACGTGCTGCAACCCGTGCCCCCCAGGTTACTCAGGGCGCTTGCAAAGCCCACGGTCGGGTAGGCGGAGTTGTATGAAATCTGTGCTGTAACGATTGTGCGAGTCGACCCCACTGCGGACGACTCCTGCGCCGCAATGCGCGCGCGCAACAGGTTCGGGATAGCAATCGCGGCGATGATCAGAATGATCGCCACCACGATCAGCAGTTCGATTAGTGAGAAGCCCTTTTGTTTCCGCATTTGTATTATCCTCGTCTCCATTTGACTGTTTTGGTTGGATGACCAACTCGCTTGTACTATCGCACTCTAAGGGCCAGAAACCCAAGTGACGGAAGTCAGATGTCCTTTGGGCTGCAAACTCAGTGTTTTCAGCCGTACTCTGCGAGATAGTCACCTCCTCCGTCACCCCTGATCCTCTCAGTATGACACTTTCAGAGACCCAAGTTGACAAATTTTGCCAGTTGTCCCCCGTCTCCATCTTCGCCTTGAAACCGCCCGTCAGAGGCCGCAACTCCCATTCTGGGAACGCACGCCTCCGCTTTTCTTGCGTCCGCAGAAAATCTCCGCCGCCGGGATGCCGAGTACGCCGAGAAAAATCAAGGAAAGACGAAAGACTACAACGTACCCGATCGTGCATGGTCTCCAATGTTGACCTTGTTTTGGCGGGCGTTCCCAGCGGTTCAACATTTTGGTCCCCCGTTTCTCCGCAGCGTCTCTTGGGGTGAACGGTTTGATCTGCCTCGTTACTTATCGGCGTCTCGGCGGTAAGAACCAAGAATGGGATCGGAATCGGAGATCAACGCGACCTGCCCAGAACGGGGAGTTCTACCCAGTTGTTACCAGGGGGCGCGCTTTGGCTGCGATTTCCCATCGCACTCGCTCATTCACGAACTCCGCGTTCTGCAAGCGATGCAGCAGCCAACTGGAGACAGAAATTGTGGCCGTCGCCATCGCCCAGGGGATGACCGGTGAAATCCAAAAAAACGGCGTGGCAAAGCTGACCAGCGCCATCCATGCGAGACTCGCAAAGGCGCCAAACAAAAATGCCACGCGTCGCGCACCATCTTTGATCGGCAACGGATACAGGCACAGAGCTTGCACCATCAGCGCGAATGGAAAAGCGACCACCAAGTCCACGAAATAGTGTTCGCCTGTTCCAAGGGTTGCCAGGACGGTGAAGATCACAAAACCCAGCGCGATGACGCGTATCCACCGGGCGAGCCCTTTGGAATTCCACCATGCCAGCAGCGCCCAAGCCATGTGCAAAGACGGAATGGCATTTCGCGCGCCCTTGACTGGCGTCGTTTCCAACACCAGGTGCATGGCTTGCGACGTCGACAAGGGGTGCCATGGAAAGCTTTGTCCAAAAAGGTGGACCGGCCCGGTTGCCGGAACCATGTTATAGAACAGCACTCCCATCGGACCGGTCACCAGAAACGCCAGCATTACGGGCAAAGCATTCTTGCTTCTTACGCGGACGTGGGCCGCATAAACCAACGCCAGCGGCAGAGGCAAAGCAATGTAGAACAGTAAGCCGGCGAACCTGAGCCACAGGTAACGCGCGAACATCTGCCCTAGCAGAAAACTGAATTGCACGCGCAGGCTGCAATCGACGGAATACAAATAAAGATCGAACGTCTTGGGATGCAGCGCTTCGGTGTAATCCAGCATAGTCGAAGCCATGTATTCGGAAGCCACGAACAAAACCGCGGGAAGAAATGCATACAGAAAAAGCGTTCGATCCTGGTTGCGCGCCCATATCGTCCGCGTGCCCAGCATGGCCAGGCTGCTCAATCCCAAAAATGAAAATGCAGCCATGAACCTGGGCTGGAACCCCATGACACGGTAGTCGAGTCCCGCCAAGACCAGGCTGCACACGGCTACGCTGGCGAAGTTCATCCATGAAGGTTGCACCACCAGCAATGTGACGGCAGCGCCGCCCAAAGCCATGGCCATGAACGCATCCACCATGGAGGAGTTGTAAAAATCGGAGCTCAACGAAAGTGCCAGCACGACGGCAAGGAGCGCCGCCGTAAGCGCCGTTTTGATCGAGTCAGCGCGATTCAACATGCACCTTCCGGGTTCCGTCTGTACTGATTGTACGACCTTCGATTTGCCTCACAATCGGGCTGCTTCGTGGGCGAAGTGTATCAGCGTTTGAAGGCATGCACGAAGACTGGCGGGCATCCAATGAGCACGATAGTAATTATCCAAACTTGCCGGTGGAGGCCCAGGCGTCCCCGCCCGGCTGGACCATCCGACTTTCCCCTCGGCTTCGCTCGGAGCTTCGTCAAAAACAGGGCAGGCTCGCGAGACGCCCGTCGCTCCACCGTATGAATCGTCACAAAGTCGCGGCCCTGGTTACCGTCGATTTGTCCCGGCCAGCACAGGATCGTCTAAGTCGGCACGCATCGCGTTAGAATCTTCATCGGCAGGGAAGGGTGCAATATTGTTGAAGAGCAGCGAACCTTCGGCCAACCGAGCTGCCTTCAACTGGAGGCCATTCTCATCAATCGTCTTGGGTAGGCACAGCTTCAGCCGTGCCGCCCGGAGCCAATAATGACGCGGGCTTTAACCCCTGAGGGAAACGCAGTTTACTGCAACGGTTCATTGTGAGATGGCTTCCAGCGAAATGTCCGCGCCCCGCGAAAAGCACGTCGTCATCTTCTGCCTCTTATTGGTGGCGGCTACGCTCGCTTTCTACAATCCCATCGTCCATAACCGATTCATCGATTTTGACGACTCGGCATATATTCTGAAGAATTCCGAGGTTCAGTCCGGCCTGACGTGGAACACCGTGAAGTGGTCGTTCACGACCTTTCGCGCCGGAAACTGGCATCCCTTAACCTGGTTGTCGCATGCCTTGGACTGCCAGCTATTTCGGCTAAATCCGATTGGCCACCACTACACCAACCTTTTGCTGCACGCGGCCAATGTCGTGCTGCTCTTCCTGTTATTGAGGCAGGCCACCGGATTCACCGGGTCCAGTCTGCTGGTGGCTGCGTTGTTTGCCCTGCACCCAGTCAACGTTGAGTCGGTAGCCTGGGCCGCTGAGCGCAAGAATGTACTTAGTACCCTGTTTTTCCTGCTTGCCCTCCATGCTTACGACCGGTATGTGCGCACCGGCCGGCGTTGTCTCTATCTGTCAGTCACTGTTTTGTTTGCTCTTGGCCTGATGGCAAAGCCGCAGATCGTCACTCTGCCGCTTGTGCTGCTGCTTTGGGATTACTGGCCGCTCGGGCGAATGGGCGCGGTCTCCGAGGCAGCGGGCCTGCCTGCGGCTGCCGCTCCACGCTCGTTCTGCTTTCTGGTTTGGGAGAAGATGCCCCTTTTCGTTCTTGCCGCGGCGGATTCGGTCGTGACGGTGCTCGCGCAGCGAGCAGGGAGCGCGGTTCGGACGGTTACGGAAATCTCGGTGTCGGCGCGCTTCGAGAACGTCTTGGTTTCCTACGTGCGTTATATCGGAAAGGCGTTTTGGCCGTCCCGTCTCGCTCCCATGTATCCGCATCCAGGGAATTCGCTGCCCGGCTGGCAGGTGGCGGGAGCCGCGGCTCTGCTGCTTCTGGTGTCCGCGCTCGCGCTGCGCTGGCGCCACCGGCGCTATCTGCCCGTCGGCTGGTTCTGGTTTCTGGGAACTTTAGTCCCGATGATCGGGATCATAACGGTCGGCGAGCAGTCGATGGCCGACCGCTACGCCTACATCCCCTTTATCGGTTTGTTCGTGGCAGTCGTGTGGACCCTGGGCGCGCTGGCTTCCGAGCATCGGATACCCAGCGTGTGGCTCGCCAGTGCCGCCGTTCTCGTGGTCTTCATTCTGGGATGCCTCACTTATCGCCAACTCGGTTACTGGCGCGACGATGAAACCCTCTGGCGCTATACGTTGAGCGTAACCGAACGGAATTACATGGCGCACGATAATCTTGCAAGAGCTTTGGCGAACCAGGGCCGGTCCGACGAGGCGGTCGTCCAATTCCGGGCAGCCAAGGCACTGCACAAGTATCCGCCCGCCCAAATTCTCACACTCGCCGTCTACGAATTGCGTGTCGGACATCCCCAGGAAGCGGTCGAGGAATGCAATTCGGTTTTGCGCGCTTCCGCCGATCCGAACCTTCAAGCCGCCGCGTGGAGCGTACTTGGCCAGGCTCACTTGCAATTGCACCACTACGACCAGGCTGCCGAGAGCTACCAGAACGCTCTGCGCCTGAATCCCGAGGACGGAATGGCGCTGATGGGTTCCGGCCTTCTGGCGCTGCGTCAGGGGCACTCCGAAGTGGCGGTCACTCAGTTGGCGCACGCGGTGAAAGTCGATCCCAGCGCCGTGAATGTCCTGCTCTACGCGCAAGCTCTGCGCCGGGACGGTCGTGCTGCGGAGGCGGACCCTGTTTTGGCGCAAGCCCAGAAGATTTCCCCGGACCTAAGCCAGGCTCAAATCACAGCCGGGCAATTCCTCTCCTTTGTCGGCTTGAAGCCACTGTAAGGGCGCGACGAAATGTTCACCGCCGAGACGCCAAGAGCGCCGAGAAAAAGTGAAAAAGTACGGAAGGCAACGAAGGTTCCGATTTACCCTGTGGGCCCCTGTGTCCCCTGTGGTTAAAGATTTTGCTTTTCTTCTTCGCGTCCTCCGTGTCTCGGCGGCAGCACTAGCTTCGCTTCAGCAGCAGACAAGTCATGTCGTCGTGCTGCGGAGTGTTTCCGACGAACACATCTAATTCCGCCAGAAGGCTGCGGAGCATTTCCGCGGGAGCGGATGCCGAGCTGCGATCCACCAGTCGTATCAATTCCGGTTCGCCGTATTCCTCATCTTTCGCGTTGACGGCTTCGACGATTCCATCGGTAAAAATCACCAGCCAGTCTCCGCTCTCTAGGCGAGTCGTCCCCACCTGGTAAGTCGATTCCGCAAAAATCCCGATCGGAATGCCTCCCGCCTCCAGCCGCTCCACCGTGCCCGATTTCTTCCGCAGAATCGGAACGTTATGCCCCGCGTTGATATAAGCCACGTCTCCCGTAGCCGGATCCAGTTCGGCAAGAAAGGCGGTCGTGAAGCGAACACCGCCCAGGCTGTTCGAACAGGCATAGCGATTCACGCCGTCCACCAGTTCCGCCAGCGTGACGCCGCTCGTCGACAACGTCCGCAGACTAGCCTGGAAAGTCGCCATCAGCATCGCCGCCGGAATGCTCTTTCCCGCCACATCGGCCACCACAAACAGAATGCGGTCTTCGCTCAACCTCCGGCCCGGCCGCAGGATCACATCGTAGTAATCGCCCGCCACTGTGTTTGCCGGACGCGTCGCGTAAGCAATCTGGTATCCCGGAATCTGCAACGGCGCGCCCGGCAACAACCACGCCTGAATATCCTTGGCGATCTCCAGGTCGCGCTTCATCACCACCCGATCCGCCAACTCCAGCAGCAGGACGACGAACATCAACAGCCCGCCCCACACGTGCAAATCGAATTCATGGATCTCGACACGATTCTCGCCGTTGGTGTAAGTGAATCCGCCGGCAGGAAGGAACAGCAGAATCAGCGCCAGCAGCACAAGCACGCGGCGCGCCGGCGTCAGCTTTTCCAGGATCGCCCAGAACAGTGCCTTCGTGAACTGCCAGGCCCGCCGCCCACGGGACGGTTCGGCCTGCAGATTGTCCAGCCCCGCCGCGTACAGCCGGTAGCTCGAGCGCGCGTCCTTTTCAAACTGCGACCAGAGTTGGCCGACCGCCAGCCCATCGGTCACCCGATGCCAGAACTGCCGGGCATCGTCCTGCAATCGGGATCGCGCCCGGGTTCGCGGCGAAACAGCCTTCTTAGGGGAGGACATGGCAGACCAAACATTATAGAGCCCCGCTTACGGATGCTCGCCCTGCTCCGGCATCAGCCCCGGCGGCGCCGCCGGAATCGCAATATCCAGTTTGTTAACCGTCCCGAGCGACGACAACGGCTTGTCGAATTCGCCCACGTTACCCACCACCAGCACCGCCATCTGCTCGCGGTGGACATACTTCGCCGCGACCCGCGCTACGTCTTCCTTAGTAACTCCTTCGATCCCTTTCTGAAACTTCTCCAGAAAATCCAGCGGATAGCCGTAAAATTCGTAAGCCATTTTTTCCTGCAAAACCTTTGCCGGTGAATCGAAACGGAAGACAAAAGAGTTCAGAATCGCGTCCTTGGCGCGTTTGATTTCCTCATCGTCGATGGGGTGCTTAGCGAGGCCGGCGATCTCCTCATCGAGCGCCTGAATCGATTCAATCGTGGTCTTGCTCTTCGTGCTCACCATCAGCCGCAGCATCCCGGGATGATCCCAGCCCGCACCCACTCCGCCGCCTACCGCGTAGGCGAGTCCTTTGGTGGTTCGAATGTCGCCAAACAGGCGCGACGAAGATCCTCCGCCAAACGCCTCGTTAAACACCGACGTCGCAAAATAATCCAGATTCTTGCGAGTAATGCCCAGCGCAACCATTTGAATGTTGCTTTGATTCACGTCGGTCTTGTCGACCTCGTAATATCCCGGCTTAGCAGGCTCCGGCCTGATCTCCGGATCGTTCGCCGCCGGCCCCCGAGGCCACGACGCGAACGCCTCGCGCAGACGAGCTTCCATTTTCGCCGAGTCGAAATCGCCGACCACGCCAAGGATGATGTTGTTCGGGTGAACGTACTTGCCATGCCACTCGACCAGATCCTCACGCGTGATCGCCGCGACCGTTCGATACTCCGGCACTCGCGCGTACGGATTGTTGGCGCCGTACACCAGCTTCGCCGCTTCCCGTCCCGCAATCTGCCCCGGTTCGTCATTGCGCCGCGAGATGCCGTCGTATAGCCCCTTCTGCGCAATTTCAATTTTGTCGGCGCGAAACTCCGGATTCTTCAGCACGTCCTCGAACACGCGAAACACGTCGTCGAAATCTTCTTTCAGACACGACCAACTCACGGTTGTCGACTCGACGCCTCCGCCGGTCTCGACTTTGGCGGCGCGCTGCTCCAGATAGTCGTCGAGTTGATCGCCGGTTTGGGACTTGGTGCCGCCGGTGCGCCACACTTCGCCATAAATATCGGTCAGCCCCGTCTTGTTCGCCGGAACCGAGCGCTCGCCGCCGCGAATGCGAGCGGTCCCGTCAATCGTCGGCAACTCGTGGTCTTCCTGCAGAAAAACCACGAGCCCATTCGGCAACTCGATGCGCTTCGGCTGCGCCGGATGAAACGCCGGCAACTTCGGAATCGGTATCTGCTGCCAGGCTGGCGCCTGCGCCCACAGTTGCACGCCGCAGCCAAAGACGCCAAGGAACAGGACGAGAGCAAAGACGACCAGTGGCTTCGTATCAGGGTATCGCTTTAGCGATACCGTAAATCCCTCGAAATCCGTCGCCCCTTTAGGGGCTGGGCATGCGCGCTTCACTGTCCACCTCCTTGCGGCCCCGCGCCAGTTCCCGGAGGCCCGCCGGCAAACTCGATAATCCCCACCGTCCGGTTATCGGGCACAAACGTCCGATTCGCAACCCGCCGTATATCCGCCTTCGTCACCTTCTCGATCCGGTCGACCGAGCGGAACAATTCCCGCCAGTCGTCATAGCGTGTCTGATACATGCCGAGCGCGACCGCCAGACCCTCGTTCGATCCCAGCGAGCGGATCAGGTTGGCCTTGGCTCGCGTCTTGATCATCTTCAATTCTCCATCCGAGATGTCTTCTTTCTTCAGCCGTTCAATCTCCACATGAATCGCATCGGCCACTTCCTGCGTCTTATGGCCCGGGATTGGGAGTGCGTAAAACGCGAACAGGTGTGGGTATTTGTTTCCCGGATACCCGGTAAATCCCTCCGCGTCCGACGCAATTTGCTTGTCGCGGACCAGTGCCCGATAGAGCCGTGAAGTACGTCCACTCGACATCAGGTCGGCGATCGCGTCGTAAATCTCGTTGTCCGGGCTGCGGTAATCGGGGCGGTGATAGCCTTCGAGATAGACCGGCTGCGATTGCTCGTGCAGCACTACGCTCCGCTCGGAGTTCTGCGCCGGCTCGGTGGTCGTCGCCGTATCGGGCTTGGGGCGCGCCGGAATTCGCGAGAAATATTTCTCGACAATCGGCATCGCTTCCGAAGCTTTGACGTCTCCAACCACGGTGACGACCATGTTAGAAGGCACATAGTACTTATCGAAGAAAATCTGCGCGTCGGTCGCCGAAAAAGAATTCAAGTCCGAGATCCAACCGATTGTCGGCCGGTGATAAGGATGCGCCGCGAATGCCTCCTCAGAGAATTGCTCGAGCAGTCGCCCGAAGGGATTGCTGTCGACCCGCATGCGGCGTTCTTCAATCACCACATTGCGCTCTTTGTAAAATTGCCGCAGCACCGGATGCAGAAAGCGCTCCGATTCGAGATAGGCCCACAATTCCAGCCGGTTGACGGGGAATGAGTAGAAGTATTCGGTCTCATCGTAACTGGTTTCGGCGTTCATGCCCTCGCCGCCTTCGCCTTCGACGATCTTGCTGAACTCGTTGTTGTAAGCCGCGGAGAACTTGTCGGCGGCCGCCATCGCGTCCTTCCAGCTTTGCTCAAGTTGCTTGAGTTTCTCTTCGTCGCGATCCACCGGCTTATCGCGCTCGGCAATATAGGCGGCATATGCCTCTTCGACCTTAGCCAGCGCAACTTTTTCGCTGGCATAATCGCGCGTCCCAATCGTGTCCGTTCCCTTGAACGCCATGTGCTCGAACATGTGCGCCAGCCCAGTCTTTCCCATAGGATCCTGCACCGAGCCCACATCCACGTGCGTGAAGAACGAAAAGACCGGCGCCTCCGGCCGCTCGCAGATGATGATGGTAAGTCCGTTGGCAAGCTTCTTCACCGTGGTGCGCTTCTCGAAAGAAGCTAGATCCTGGCCAAGAGCAAGCGAGCACAGCACGAAACAGACGACAATTGTTTGTATCGAAGTTAAGCGGGATTTCATCCTGCCTCCAAAGCCGAACGACGACCGAACACCAAAAATCGAAGTTACGTGGAGCCAGGGAGGGTTGTCAAACGAGCGGCATTCTCAAAATAGCGGCGCTGGAAGTAGAGCGCTACGTTCACCAGCATAATCATCACCGGCACTTCGACCAGGGGTCCGATGACGGCAGCGAATGCAGCCCCGGAGTTAATGCCAAAGACGGAAACCGCGACGGCAATCGCGAGTTCAAAGTTGTTCGAGGCTGCGGTGAACGAGAGGGTGGCCGTCTTCGAATAGTCGGCGCCGAGTTTCTTCCCCATGTAAAACGACACCAAAAACATCACGACGAAGTAAATCAACAGTGGCACGGCGATTCGCAGCACATCGAGCGGGAGCCGAACGATGTAAGCGCCCTTGAGCGAGAACATCACCACGATCGTGAACAACAAAGCGATCAGCGTAAGCGGGCTTACGCGGGGAACGAAATTACGCTCATACCACTCGCGCCCTCGAAGCCGCAGCAGCAGCGTGCGAGTTATGAACCCAGCAAGAAAAGGAATGCCAAGATAGATAAAAACACTCTTTGCGATTTCCGCGATGGAGACATGGACGATAGCACCCTGGAGGCCGAGTTTTGCGGGAAGAACCGTGATGAAGAACCAGGCGTACGGCGAGTAGGAGAACACCTGGAACAGGGAATTGAAGGCAACCAAGCCAGCGGCATAGTCGGTATCGCCGCTGGCCAGTTCGTTCCAGACGATGACCATCGCGATGCAGCGAGCCAGGCCGATCATGATGAGTCCAGCCATGTATTCGGGGTAGCCGCGCAAAAACACGACGGCCAAGGCGAACATCAGGATCGGGCCCACCACCCAATTCTGGATGAGGGACAGACCGAGCACACGTTTATTCCGGAAAACCTCGTGCAGTTTCTCGTACCGCACCTTGGTGAAGGGCGGATACATCATGACGATGAGTCCCACCGCAATTGGAATCGAAGTTGTACCGATGCTGAAGCGATTCAGGAAGGGCACGATTCCCGGCAGTCGCCATCCCAAGGAGACTCCGATGACCATGGCAGCGAAGATCCACGCGGTGAGATAACGGTCGAAAAAGCTGAGACGGCGGGATGCCTTCATAGGCTGCGGAAAACCCCCAGCTTCGTATCAGGGTTTCGCTTTAGCGATACCGTAAATTCTTCGGACTCAGACGCCCCTTTAGGGGCTAGGGAGCGAAAGCCGACTCTTTCCGCAGCCTCTTGATCCTTAGCGATTGTCATTGCCGCCCGATGCGATCCACTTCTTTCTTCAGCGCGAGGCGATCCAAGGCCGCCAGAGGAAGAGAGAGAAAAAGACTGATGCGCCGGTCGAGAATAAAAAACGCTTCGCGGAAGGCGCGTTCGATCTCGGCGGCGTCTCCGTGAACAGCGGCCGGATCGGGAACTCCCCAGTGCGCGGTCATGGGCTGTCCCGGCCACAGCGGGCAGGTTTCTTTGGCGGCGTTATCGCAAACCGTGAAGACGAAGTGCATCGCAGGAGCGCCGGGCCGCGAGAATTCATCCCAACTCCTGCTGCGCAGACCGGTTGTGGATATGCGAGCCATCTCAAGCTGCTTCAGCGCTTCCGGACGAACCGTCCCCGAAGGATGACTTCCGGCGCTGTAAGCCGTGAAGGCCGGCTTCCCTTTGTGATTGAGGATCGCTTCGGCCATGATGGAACGCGCCGAGTTTCCCGTGCACAGGAACAAAACGTTGTAGTGAGCTTCCATGTCCAATTCCTCTCCGACGAGCTATCCGTAGAGACGCGGCTTGCCGCGTCTCCTGCTGTCTGCAGCGGGGCCAAACGTCAGTTGCAGCGCGACGGACCACAGCACTTCTCCTGCGCACGTGTCGGTTTCACCGCGCGCACAAAAGCGCTCATGAATTTTTCATCGACCTGCCCCGCGATGGCATCCACATCGATGCCTGCGGAGGCAAGAGACTCGCGCGCATCCTCGACGCGATAAATTCGCGTGGGCTCAATCTCGATCTGCTCAAAACCGGCGGCGGAGAGCTTGCCGCGATATTCGTCTTCGTCCAGAGCGCCCGCCATGCAACCGACCCACAACAACACACTCTGACGGACCTCGGGGGCGATTTCGCCGCGCGTGACCACGTCGGAAACAGCGAACCGTCCGCCCGGTTTGAGTACGCGGAAGGCCTCGCCGAGCACCCGGTCCTTGTCCTCCGAAAGATTGATCACGCAGTTGGAAATGATGACATCGACCGTGTTGTCGGGCAGGGGAATGCTCTCGATCTCGCCCTTCAGGAATTCGACGTTCTCCGCGCCCGCCTTGCGCTTGTTCTCGTTCGCCAGCGCAAGCATTTCGTCCGTCATGTCGAGGCCGTAGGCTTTGCCGCTTGGCCCGACGCGCCGGGCGGAGAGCAACACGTCGATGCCGCCGCCTGACCCCAGATCAAGCACGGTTTCGCCGGGTTTCAGTTGCGCCAGCGCCGTCGGGTTGCCGCACCCGAGCGAAGCCAGCACGGCTTCTTCAGGAATCTGCCGAGCTTGCGACTCATCGTAGAGATTCGAAGTGATCGGATCGCAAGTGCGTCCGTCGGCCGGCGCCGCGCCGCAGCAACTGCTGCCACCGGTCTTGTTCGTAACTCGCAACGCAGCTTGTCCGTATTTCTCTTTTACGACTTCCTTGATATTGACATTGGCGACATCGACATCGGCATCGGGCATGATCGTTTCTCCTATTTACAGAATTGGATGAGGTCTTGTGGTTTAAGCGCCTTGTTCCGGGTGCAGCATTCGGCGTAGAGAAATTGCAGAATCTCGCGCAGCGCTTCCGTGTTGGCGGTGTAACGCAGAAAAGTCCCCTTGCGCTCGACCCGCACCAGGTCTTCATTCTTGAGCTTGTCGAGATGGTGAGAAAGCGTCGAGCCCGGGATCTCGAGCTCGTCCTGAATTTGGCTGACCACCAACCCCTCAGGATGCGCGGAGAGCAGCAATTGCATAATGCGCAACCGCGGCTCGGTCCCCATGGCGGAAAACATGTCGGCATAGCGCGCGACGCGCTCACTGTTCGTTCGGAGCTTGCTGGCAGCGTTCACTATATTTCGATAATACCAGAAATATGGATTGTGAGTCAAGCTACCGTAGAGACGCGGCTTGCCGCGTCTCCCGCGTGCAGCCGCGCCATACTGCGGGAGAACCCGGGTTTGTATTAGGGTATCGCTTTAGCGATGCCGCATATTCTGCGAACAGGAAGACCCCTTTAGGGGCCGCGTATCGCCACCGCGACGCGGCCAACTATACTGGGAACCGCTTTGTAGTCGCAGTTCCTGGAACTCCATGTCCACGCCCACCATCGTCGAAGTCGAAGGCCGCAAGCTCAAGCTCACAAATCTTGACAAGGTCCTCTATCCCGCCACCGGTTTCACCAAGGGGCAGGTGCTGGATTTCTACGTCCGCATCGCGCCCGTGCTGGTACCGCATCTCACGGGACGGCCGCTCACCATGAAGCGCTATCCCGAAGGAATTGACCAGGAATATTTTTTCGAAAAGAACGCCCCCATGCATCGGCCCGACTGGGTGAAGACCGCGCCCATCTGGAGCGAGAGCAACCACCGCACCATCCACTTCATTCTCGCCAACGATTTACCCACGCTGGTGTGGATTGCGAACCTGGCGTCGATTGAACTGCACCCCTCGCTCTCGCTGGCCGCCGAGATGCGGACGCCGGCCATGATTGTTTTTGATCTCGACCCCGGACCTCCGGCGAATATCGTGCAGTGCGCTCAGGTTGGCCTCTGGGTGCGCGAGATTTTCGATCACTTCGGCCTGCAAAGTTTTCCAAAAACCTCCGGCTCGAAGGGGCTTCAGATTTACGTTCCCTTGAACACGAAGACTTCCTACGAGCAAACGAAATCTTTCGCTCACGCGGTCGCACGCCTGCTGGAGCAGGAGCATCCCGGACTGGTGGTCTCGGATATGAAAAAGGCCGCGCGCACCAACAAAGTGTTCGTTGACTGGAGCCAGAATGACGAACACAAAACCACGATCTCGGTTTACTCCCTGCGCGCGCGCGAGCATCCGACGGTGTCGACGCCGGTTACCTGGGACGAAGTCGAGCAGGCGCTGAAGAAGAAAGATGCAGCGCGGCTGGGGTTCGAGGCGAAAGACGTGCTTGCGCGTGTGGAGAGGATGGGCGACCTATTCGAGCCCGTGCTGAAACTGAAGCAGAAGCTGCCGCAGTTGGAGGGACTGGCTGCCGAATCGGAAGAAGAAAAGGAAGAGAACGAAGGCATCGGCATCGCCGCCCAGACCGAAGCGCAGCCGCGCCCAAAGAAAAAGACGAAGACGAAAGGGAAGTCAGCCGCGGGAAAGCGTCGCAAGGTATAATACCGGCTCGCGCTTGACCGCTGCCGCGGCCGCTGGTGCTGGCGCTACTAGAACGATTATGGCCGGTCTCTACGTTGGCACCTCCGGATGGGCTTATCCAACATGGAAGCCCGCTTTCTATCCGGAGAAACTTGCGCAGAAGAAATTTCTGAACTTCTACGCTTCGAAACTGAACGCGGTCGAAGTCAACTACACCTTCCGCCAGTTGGTAAAAGAGACGACCGTCCAGAACTGGATCGCTGAAACGCCCGAGCATTTTCGCTTCACTATCAAGGCGCACCAGGTGCTCACGCATATCAAGCGGTTGAAGAGCGCGGAAGAATTCCTGACGCGCTTTCTCGGCGCGCTGGAGGGCTTAGAGCGCGCCGGGCGCCTCGGCCCGCTGCTCTTTCAACTCCCGCCGAACTTCAAAGCCGATCAGGCTATACTTTCTGAGTTTCTGAAAAGCTTGCCGCAAAGTGTGCGCGCGGCGTTTGAGTTCCGCCACGAATCCTGGTTCAACGACGCTACCTGGGACACGCTGCGCGAGCGCAACATCGCGCTCTGTGTGGCCGAAACGGAAGAGCGCGACACTCCCGACGTAGTCACCGCCAACTACGCCTACTATCGCTACCGCAAGCCCAGCTACACCGTCGAAGAACGCCAAGCGATGGTCGCCCGCATTCGCGAGCATCTCGCCGGCGGCCGCGATGTGTTCGCCTACTTCAAGCACGAAGAGACGCCGGAGGGCGCGCTGTACGCGGTAGATTTGCTGCGGGCGAGCCCCGCATCCTGATCGTTACTTTTTCGGTTCTGCCTGACATCCCATACTCATTGCATGGCCTCGGATGCCAACGCTCGGACGCTCTCTGCTTTTCTCGACTACCTGCGGGTGGAGCGCGGATCGGCGAAGTTGACAATTGCGGCTTACAGCAGCGACCTGGCGCAGTTCGCCGAGTTCCTGGAGAAGCGCCACGTGGTTCTGAGCGGAGCGCGGCGCGAAGACGTGCGCGAATACATGCAGGAGTTATTTTCAAATTCACTTGATGGGCGCTCGGTGGGACGGAAGCTTTCGGCCATCCGGCATCTTTATCGGCATTTGCTGCTCGATGGAAAGATCGACAAAGATCCGACGCTGAACATCGACTTGCCGAAGCAGTGGAAGGTGTTGCCCAAGGCGCTGACGCGCGACGAAGTCGGAGCGATGCTGGCCGAAACGCGTCGGCGAAATGAAACCGTGCGGACGCAGGCGCTGGCGCTCCGCGATCGCGCCCTGCTGGAACTTCTCTATGCCGGGGGCGCACGTGTTTCTGAGGTTGCCGACGCGCGGATTGAAGACCTGAAACTGGAAATGGGATACATCCTGGTGCGCGGCAAGGGCGACAAAGAACGCATGGTGCCGCTCGGAGTGCCCGCCCAGCGGGCTTTACAGCAATACTTGAAAAACGGCAGGGAAGCGATCGCCAAGAAAAGAAATTCGCCGCTCCTGTTCCTAGGCACAGGAGGCCGCCGCCTGACGCGTCAGCGCCTCTGGCAGTTGGTCGGGAAGGCGGGTCTCGCTGCGGGACGGCACGCCAGTCCGCACATGCTGCGCCACTCCTGCGCGACCCACATGGTGGAGAATGGGGCCGATCTCCGGACAGTGCAGACCATCCTCGGCCACGCCGACATCTCGACCACGCAGATCTATACGCACGTGGCGCTCGACCGGCTGAAGAGCGTGTATGCGAAGCATCATCCGCGGGCGAAGGCGAAGAAGAATTTGTAATTTGGTAATTGTGTGATTTTGTAATTTGAAGAGCAACACCAATGTCTAGAAGCCGAGTGCGCCGAGGTCGGTTTCAAATTACACAATTACCAAATTACAAAATTACCAATTTCCTTTCATGAGCGCTGCTGCCGCCAACTCGCGCACCATCGTCGAACGCGCCACCGACGACTTCCTGCGGCACTTGCGGGAGCGCAACGCCTCGGCGCACACGATCAAGGCTTACACCGGGGATCTCGACGTCTTTGCAGCTTACATCGGATCGCGCGGTTGGAAGACGATCGACCACATCGCGATTCGCGGCTTCCTCTCGCATCTCTACGACAAGGGGTTGAGCAAGACTTCCGTCGCGCGGGCGCTGGCCGCGGTGCGGTCGCTGTATCGCTGGCTGGCGCAGGAAGGCGTGGTCGAGCAGAATCCGGCAAAGCTGGTTTCTACGCCACGGCTGCCGAAAAAACTGCCGCGAGTGCCGACGATTGAGGAAATGAATTTTGTGCTCGACGGCAAAATGCCGGAGGTGGCATCGTTTCCCGAGCGCGATCGCCTGATGTTCGAACTGCTCTATGGCTGCGGCATTCGCAACTCGGAGTTGGTCGGCATCAATCTCGATGACATCAGCCTGAGCAACCAAGCCATTCTGATTCGCGGAAAAGGGAAGAAAGAACGCTACGTCCCATTCGGGGGCTCGGCGCTCGGGGCGCTTGCCGTCTACCTGCCGTGGCGGCAACAACTGCTCGCCACTTTAAGAAACAGGCCGAAGAGAACTATTCTCGCGAAAAGCATTCCCGCGAAAAGCATGTCCGCGCTGCTCGTCAACCAGCGCGGCGGACGGCTTACCACGCGCAGCGTGGGACGCATCGTGAAGCGCATCGCCGTCGCCAAGGGATTATCGCCCGAGGTGCATCCGCATACTCTGCGTCACGCCTTCGGCACGCACATGCTGGAAGAAGGAGCGGACCTGCGCGCCATCCAGGAACTGCTCGGGCATGAGCGGCTGGCGACCACACAACGCTACACGCAACTTTCGGTCAAGCACGTGATGAACGTCTACGATCAGACTCACCCTCGTGCGAAGTGAGGACGACTCCGAACGTTGCAACCCGAAAGATAAGGGCAATGTCAGCACCCACGTCTCGAACATCGCGAGGCGAGGGGCGCCTGCCAAGTTCGGACACTGCCACGTGACCGGTTTCCTTGCGCGTTGCTCCCCTGGCGTGAGATATTACCGAGTTCCCGACCTTTGACCAACTAACGGTGTCATGATCCGTCTTCTTCCGCGCGAAACCAAGTTTTTCGATCTGTTTGCCGAGCTTTCCACCTGCATGAGCGAAGGCGCGCGCTTGCTGCGCGGCATTCTGGAAGATCCCCACGACCTGAAAGCCCGGGTCGAACAGATGCAGGCTATCGAGCATCGGGGCGACAAGGCGATCCACGCCATCATGACCAAGCTGAACCAGAGCTTTATTACGCCTTTCGACCGCGAGGATATTCATCGTCTGGCGTCGTCGCTGGACGACGTTCTCGACTTCATGAATTCCGCGGCCACGCGCCTGGTGATGTACAAAATCACGCAGCCCACGGCGGCGGCGGCGGAGTTGGCGGGAATCCTGGTGCTGCAAAGCGAAGAACTGGCGCGCGGGGTTTCGCTGCTGGAGAAAAATGGCAAGGTGATGCAGCACTGCGACGAGGTCAACCGGCTGGAGGACGAAGCCGATCAAGTCAGCCGCGAGGCCATACAGGAACTGTTCGAACACGAGAAAGATCCCATCCAACTGATCAAGATGAAGGAACTCTACGAAGTGCTCGAAGAGGCCACCGACAAGGCCGAAGACGCGGCCAACGTATTGGAAGCGATCGTGCTGAAGAGCGCATAGGTTCAACCCTATCCCGATGCCACTGCCGCAAAGGAGCGAATCCAGGTGAACGCGGAAGTCCTGCTGGTGGTGATTACGGTTCTGGTCGCTCTGATTTTCGACTTCTTCAATGGGTTTCACGATGCGGCCAACAGCATCGCTACGGTGGTTTCGACGCGTGTTCTCTCTCCCAAGCTGGCCGTCGCGTGGGCGGCGGCGTTCAACTTCCTGGCCGCTTTTCTGCTGGGCGTCGCGGTGGCCAACACGATCGGCCGCGGCATGATTCGACTGGAGGCGGTGGATCAGTATGTGGTGCTGGCCGCGTTGTTCGGCGCCATTGTCTGGGATCTGCTGACGTGGTGGTGGGGTCTGCCCACTTCCTCGTCGCACGCGTTGATTGGCGGATACGCTGGCGCCGCCATGACGCATGAGGCAATCCATAGCGGATGGCGTTCCGCTCCATCGGTGATCATCGCAGCCGGGTGGTACAAGACCCTGATCTTTATTGTGGTCGCGCCCGTCATTGGATTAGTTCTGGGTTTCACGTTCATGGTCGCCATTTATTGGCTGCTGCGGAACAAAGCGCCGCAACAGGTGGACAAGTGGTTCCGCAAACTGCAACTGCTCTCGGCGGCCGCCTACAGCCTGGGACATGGCGGCAACGACGCGCAAAAAACCATGGGCATCGTCGCCGGCGCGCTCTATACCGCGGGATTCATGAGCAAGGAAGACATGCTTGGCAGTTGGGGGCACCTGCACTGGCCTATCATCCTCGCCGCTCATGCGGCCATCGCCGCCGGAACTTATTTCGGAGGCTGGCGCATCGTGCACACCATGGGGCAGAGGATCACGAAGCTGAGACCGGTTGGCGGCTTTTGCGCCGAGAGCGCGGGGGCCATTACTCTGTTTGCTACCGCTCTGGCCGGAATTCCGGTGAGCACAACGCACACCATTACCGGGGCCATTGTGGGCGTGGGCGCGGTCCACCGGTTGTCGGCGGTGCGCTGGGGCATTGCGAGGCGAATTGTGTGGGCGTGGGTGGTCACGATTCCCGCGGCGGCGGCCATGGCTGCTGCGACCTTCTGCGTGATCCGGTTCTTTCTGCGGCAGGCCTGAGTTTTCTGGATGCGCGGATCGAATCCATTTTCTGTCATATCCGCCGGGCGCTTTGAAAAGAAGGTCATTACCCCGGTAACTTTGCACGAGCGGGCCATTGCTTCAACATGGCAAGAGGAGTTTTCTCGCACGCGCAAACGAAGCTGGATGATCGGGATAATGAAATGAGTAAAATTGCCAAAGAAAGTATCCTGCTGCTCTCGCTGTTCCTGATTGCGGCGACGGTGCAATTCTTCGCCGAGTCGCTGCCCATGGCGCTCTGCTTTTACTTTCTGCCGACTTTGTACTCGGCGTACTACTTCGGACGCCGGCACGCAACTCTGACCGCGTTTGCCTGCGTGTTCCTGGTCGTTCTGCTGGACTTCCTGAACAACCTGATGCCCAGGCACGCGGTGCTGGCGTTGCCCGGGGAGCGGCTGTTCAACTTCGCCATCTGGGCAGGGATGTTGGTGGTGGTCGGCTATGTGATGGGCACACTTTACGAGCGCAAAGAATCGATGACCACCGACATACGTGAAAGTTTCAGCGGGCTGCTGCTGGTTCTGCAACACGTCATGGCCAACGAGAAGCTTGGCGTCGGTGACAACCAGCGGGTGGTGGAGGCGTCGACAAGAATGGCGGAGGCGATGGGCCTGGGTTCGGATCGCGTCGAGTTGCTGCGGTCGGCGGTGTTGCTGCGCGATATGAGCAAGCTCGGGATCAGCA